>Ga0209210_1000108_pt1 | contig 102626 bp, 125 predicted proteins | sample RifGroA1_FD_183991 | JGI IMG/M metagenome (GOLD analysis project Ga0209210, IMG submission 183991) | Contaminated groundwater microbial communities from Rifle, Colorado, USA - Rifle Groundwater A1 (SPAdes) (version 2) | ecosystem: Environmental > Aquatic > Deep subsurface > Groundwater >...
TCTGAATTTGATAGCAATTGCTTTGGCAATGTATTTTAAAAAAAGCAACATTGCATTGGGTTTAGCTTTTTTTGAGATTATTTTGGTTGCATTGTCTAGTGCTACTTAACTCTCTGTTCAAAAAGTAAGCGAGGATTAGGACTTATTTAACGATGCCAATGCAACAAGCAAAGTATTTAAATCAAAATCATCCTTTTCTATCCAGCACTATCTGATAAAAGATGTGATAAAGGGGAGAATGGAATCGAGAACTGGAATCGAGAACTGGAACAGCGCCTAAATCCGTGTTTCTTAGGGGCGGAAAGGTTGCATGCTCCGTACCCCTTTCAATGCGAAATTGCTACTTTCGATTTTAGTTGTCTCAGCTTTTAAATATTTCTATAAACATCGAAAGATTTATAAATAGATTTTAGCTTATTAGAAACCAGAAAATGAAGAAAATTGAGCTAGTTTATAGGGAAATCCTTGAAAGTGCGAGCAGGAAGCAGTTCAAAATTACACAAGCCGATCTCGCAAAAGGCCTGAGAATTTCACTTAGTACTGTAAATCATGCATTAAAACCACTCATAAGCATGAATTCTATCTCTGTTGGCCAAAGAAGTCTTGAAATTTTAGATTCCAAAAAGATACTCTATTACTGGGCAAGTATAAGAAATCTTGGCAAGGACACTATTTATATGACGAGGGCCGATAAGCCCGTAAAAAAAATTGAGGCAGAAATGCCACCGGTAGAATTTACAGCTTATACAGCATACAAATTTATCTTTAAAGATGTTCCAGCCGATTATAGCGAAGTCTACGTTTACGCAGAAGCCCAGTCATTTGAGGAAATTAAGAAGAGATTTCCTCCGAGCAAGAAAATCCCAAATTTGTTTGTTCTCAAAAAGGATTTTGAAGGGAAGATTACATTGCCACAGCTATTTGTAGATCTATGGCAGCTCAAGGAATGGTACGCCAAAGATTTCCTTATAGAATTAGAAAGAAAATTAGGAGAAAAATTGAACATAGGCTAAAATGGAATTTTGGAATTCTTTACTAACCGAAAAGAGTTGGAATCTTCTTCTCGAACTGAAGAAGAAGCCAATTAAATTTGTAGTCATAGGTGGCTGGGCGATTTACTTGCATACGAGAGCGCATAAAAGTAAGGATATAGACATTATAATAAAGGACTATAATGATCTTGAGTGGTTAAAAAGAAACTATGAGTTGAGGAAGAATGATCGTTTGAGAAAATACGAGATCAGGAAAGAAGAGATCGATATAGATGTTTACGTTCCTTTCTACTCAAGACTTGGATTGCCAGCAAAGGATTTAATCAAGGAGACAGTAAGAATAGAGGGTCTTGAGGTTGTGAATTCCGAGGCGCTCCTAGTTCTAAAACAGATGGTTGAAAAGGAAAGGAGGGGCAGCGTAAAGGGCCTGAAAGATAAGCTAGATATCATGACTTTGCTTTTATTCGCGGGTGTTGATTTTAATAAATATCGGAAGCTTTTGAAGGATTATAAAATAGAGCATTTAAAAAAAGAGTTAATCATCTTAGTGAAAGGATTTACAGATGTTAAATACTTAAATCTTAATCCAAGAGAATTTAAACTTAAAAGGCTTGCTCTACTTAAGGAAATTTAGGGGGAGCAGCTCAAGCAAAGTATTTAAATCAAAATCATCTTTTTCTATCTAGCATTAGATGATAAAAAGTACTATAAAAAGGGGAGAATGGAATCTGGAACAGGAACGGCTAGAACAATAGCATCACCTAAATCTGCACTTTCTCGAAGAGCCGTCTATTCTGCACTTTTCATCCTAGCCACATTGCTCTTATTCTTCGTTCCTGAGATTCCTTCACAGGCTCAGGTCAATATCACAGATAAAGATGCGGTCCTTGCTGCAGTGGAATTCAAGCCGATAAGCAGGTTAAACATCACGAGAGAAGAGCTGGCTAATCTGGAAATCAATGTGCAGAGTAGCAATGTAGAATACTCCTTCGCACTCGTGCACAATCCAGATGATTTCAGCCTGAACTATATTTTTGTGCCACCAGGAACGAGTATCCATAAGGCATCTGAACTGCTCGCTGCAATTCCCGGCGCAGATGCAGTGAGTGCATACGATGAAAAGACGGGAATGTCTCAGGGATACATCGCTCTACGTGGGGGAAGAGGGAAGAATTTTCCCATCAAGCCATTCCGCGTCTATGAAGTATCTGTGACTCGGGGTGGAAATTTCACATTTACATTTAATAAGTAGCTAAAACAGATGTGCAAGGATCAATAAAGCAAAAGAAAAATTAAAAGAGGAAATGATGGGGGGAAATAAATATTTTTATGCAACATTCTTTATTATAGCTTTGCTTGCATTCCCCCTGGCGTATGCATTCCCAGCACATCAAATCACGGGAATCGTATATGACGCCCTAGATGGAACGAGCGCAAACGATTACATCCTCTACCTATACAGATCTGGCTCTCCAAATACCAATCTTACAGATACAATCGGAGTTAATGGGAATAGCGGGGCTGATAACGAATACATGATTGATTGCCAATTGCTTTCGCCTCTATGTAAAAAAGGCGATAACATGACAGTAAGAGTATACGACAATGGAAATGGTTATGTCACTTGGGCCATCAACGTTACAGTTGGTACTGGCGGGTTCACCATCGCCGACGATCTCACCCTCAAATCCCCTCCAAATTCCAGCGCGATAATCGTGGATGACACGACTTACACTCCGGCAAATGAAATAGACTTGCTTGCCGGAAGCAATCTTACTGTGTTCTGCAATGCATCTGCAAAGGATTCAGATGGCTATCTCGATATAAAGAACGCCACAGGCTATCTTTATTACAATGCTTCCTCCTCCGCCCTTGCTGCTGATGACAAGAATGTGCATTACACCAACGCTTCATGCTCTCTTCTCACGGGCGCAGATGATACAAGGGGAGTAGAGTGCGGGTTCTCTCTTCCTTATTTCACAAACAGCTCAACATGGACATGCAACATCACGATAAGGGACAACCAGTCTATCAATGGCTCAAAATACATCAATTACACGACAATCAACCAGCTTCTTGCAGTGGGTCTTCCATCTACGATAAACTTCGGCACCCTGTATCCCGGAGATACTTCTCTTGTGAACAAGACAAATGTCACGAATCTAGGAAATATTCCCCTAAGCATAAATGTCTACGGATTTGCAAATAATCTCACCACCTCACCTAATGCCTTCAACTGCACTGCGGGCACGAATGCGAACATTTCTCTTTACTTCCTGAAATATAATGTCACAGACGGTCCTGCATGCAGCACCCTTAGCTGGAGCTCTAATTACTGGAATCTCACGAATTTGACTAATCAAAAAGGATGGGGCCAGTTCAAAGTAGGGAAGCAGACTGCAGAAGGCACGCTGATGCGCAACTACACATGCTGGATACTCAAAGTTCCTTCCATTGATGCGGACAAGATTGATGTCGGAGGGATCTGTAAGGGTGTTGTGAGCTTCACCGCATGCGGTTCTACTGGGGTTCCATGCCTTCTGAATTAGGCGCGCAGAATTGAACGCACGGACACGGACAGAGCCGGCGCGCAGAAACGGCGAGCGTTTCTTGCGAACATTTTTATATCTTTCCTTCATTAAAAATGAAAGGATATCAAAAGGCAAAAATAGGCAAAACAAGAGGGGAAAATGAGAATTAACACTGTTAATAAAACAATTACAGCACTTATTTTGTTCTCACTCGCATTGCTGATTACTTCCAGCTCTCTTCCGCCTGCACAGGCCCAGGTCGGCGTCGGCGCCTCTCCCTCTTCCCAGCATTTCGAGAATCTTTTGCGTGGCGGATATGCTGAAGGATATATCACAGTCAGCGTAAATTCTGATGAGTATATTGGCGTTAGCGTGGAACCGAGAGGAGATATCAAGGAATGGTTTTCATTTCCAGACGGCACAAGCTTCAAGGTCAAGAGGGATTCTCCCGCGCGCATCAAGTTCCTCCTGCTCCCTCCGACAGATGCGGCGAATGGAAGATATGCGGGCCATATCCGATTCTCAACATCCTCTCTTGGAACTCCAGAGGGCCAGATAGGAAGCTCTGTGCAGGTTGGGATTGACGCTGTGGTAACAGCCACAATCACAGACCAGCAGTACCTGAAATGCAGGGCCACGAGCCTGCAGCTGAAAGATACAGAAGAAAGCCAGCCGATAATCTTCTCTGCCAATATTCAGAATGAAGGCAACGTGCGTGTCAGGCCAAGCGTAGATGTCACGCTCTGGAATCAAAAGCAGGATAAGATTCTGAAGACCTACAATGTTGATTCTGGAAAAGAGATACTTCCAACGACAAAAGATTCTATCTCTGTTGGAATTCAATCTAGTGACCTGAAAATCTCTCAATACTGGGCAAGCGTAACTGTAACTCCATGCGGAGAGAACAGGCTCCTCTCATTCGATGTAAGGGAGGCTGGCTCGTTGAGCCTGGATGGGGTGCTGAAGACAATCATCACCAATATCAAGGCAGAAGTCGGAGAGATAACACCGGTGATTGCAGTATTCCAGAATATAGGGGAGAGCGCTGTCAAAGCAAGGTTCAAGGGGAATGTAGAATCCAGTGGAAGGATTGTTGAGCTTCTGGAAAGTGAAGAGCTGCTCGTTCAGCCTGGCTCGGAAATGAATCTTACAACTTTCTTCACTCCAAAAGAGCCAGGAAGATACATCATCAAGGGGAGGGTGTATTATGGGAACAAGCAGACATTTGAGAATACCGGAATAGTGAATGTACTTGGCACGAAAATAAATTATCCTGTGATAATTGTTTACACGCTAGTCGTTGCCCTGCTCATATTCATAATCTTCAGACTGCGCACGAGAAGAAGATAGGGAGCAGATAGAGCGCGGGGCTCGGAGCCGGGAGCGCGGGGTCTAGGGCGCGGAGCGCATGGCACAGGGCGATATAACTCTATCTCATAAATCTTGATATCGCAGAATCATAATAGCTCCTTGCAAATTTCAGCAATCTTGTATCCTCCCTCTCCCGCGCCGCTACAACTGTGTAGATCTCAGCAATGTGCTCAAGCAAGTTTCGCAGGTTCATCGACGGATTCGCCCTCTCTGCCGCTGCAATCTCTTTTATCTTGTTGTATAGATTGATCTTATTGTAGATATGAAGAAGTTCTCCATGCGCTGTTTTCTTGCTCTCTGGTCCAAGGAGCTTGTACATCTCCAGAAGCAGGGAATAGCTTTTTGCAGCTAACTGCCCCCTGCCCCCATCTATGTAGGAATTTGCCCTCTCTCCAAGTTCTTGGAAATGCCTTGCCTCTTCTGTCTTAGGCATCATGGCTATACTGTTGAGCTCTCTTCTCTGCGAAATAGAAAGGGGCACTGCATATTCTCTGAACCTCTTTTCAGGGACAGGGACTGCTCTCTCGCTATGGTGACTGCTGATATCATAAGAATATGGGCTTGGAATTCTAGCGAAATTAGACCTAGCCCTTTCATTCCCCCCTTGCCGAATGTAGTTCTGATATCTTTGCTCTAATGCTCTTGCATGTCCCTGGGGGATTTGCTGGACAGATCCGAATCTTCTCTCAAATCTCTTTTCATATCCTCCCCCACTTCCTCCGCCTCCGAATCCGCTGTCTCCTCCTCTGCTGTATCCTCTCCTATTTTGGCCTGCATTGCCTGCATTGCCTGCACCACTGCTGAAACTGATACTCTCATTATTCCTGACATAAAGCACATAGAATGTGAGAAGCACTGAAAGCAGAACAAGGCCTAATATCAGCTTGCTGTCTAGGGCAGAGCTTATGGCTGCCTTCCCAGATGTTACGAATCCAGTCAGGATACTGCCCCCGCTGCCTGCACTCTCTTTTCCGTCTGCGAACAATATCGTCTTTGTTTTCTTGGCCTCGTACTCTGTGACTTTCTTTTCAACGTAATATTTTATCTCTGCCGCTTCAGCATTGAACTTGATGACAGGATCCTGCTCAAGCACGCTGTATCCGGTCGTGATGAATCTTATCTGGCTCGCAGATGAGGCGATTGTTTTGGGAACGATCTCTACTATTGAGGCGTTTGGAGAATCTGCCTGTAAAGGCGAGAGAACCTCTTTCTTTATTCGCGTTATGAACTTTTCTCCCTCGAACAGCGTAACTCTGTAAACAACAACATTCGCTCTCACTTCAACTTCTTTCTGCAGATTTTTGTTCAGTATTATGTATCTCTTCCTTTCCTTGGAATCTAGCTCTGGCTTCAGTAGCGCAGCTGCCTTTTCGTATTCTGTTTCTAATGGCTCTTGTATGAATGTAGACTCTGATTCAAGTGAAATCTCCTTTGGTAGGGTGTTGATCGTTGCCTCAACTTCTGCCTCAATCCTATTTATGTCAGCATCTATCGCATTTTCTCCTACTCCTCCTTTGCGATCTGCTTCAAGCTCTCCTTTAAAGCGGTCGAACTTTGACTTTGCGTTATTCAGCTGTGTAATCAGTCCAAGCTCTTCTGCTCCCGGCTCTTTTTTCAAATCTGCCTTGGCTGCATCTATTCTTGAATCTTGGGTATTGATGTAATTTATAGTAGAATCTATCTTTCTTAGTGCCTCTTCTGAAAGCTGGTTTTGCTCTTGATTGCTCGTTTCGTTTGTTTGTTCTGTTTCTGAGCTGCCTGATTGCGTGCCTGTTCCAGTTCCTGCAACAACTTCCTGGCTGAGTTCTCCAACATTGCCTGCTAGGTCCACTGCAGCAACTTTGTAATAATACTTGTGTCCGTCAAGCTCGTCGATCGTTGAAGTAGAATCTGCCTGCAAGGTCTTGTAGTAGTCTATATAATCAACTCCACTTTTTTCAGCTCTGTACAGGTTATACTGCTTTAACTGCTCTCCGTCATAAAACCATGTTACTTCTGCTCTGTCATCATCCGCTACTGCTCTGACATTTGAGACTTTTGGCGGCTTTATCGCATCCACCACAAAAAAGTTTCCTTCTGTTATGACATTTCCGCTCCTGCCGCTCATATCTGTTGCTGAGAACGCGAAGGTCCCGATCTTGTCATGGTCCCCGGATGAGATAATCATGAATCCATTCCACGAGTTCCCTGTGCCTTGGAGCGGAACTTGTATCTGGTTTCCGCCGGCAAATGAATAGCTTAGCGAAGGATAGAACTGAACATTCTCTGAAGTCTGCAGGATGACTTCAACTCTTCCGGTCTTTACAAGCGGTGGATTTCCGAGCGAAGTTACTCTTGCTGATGGCGGCGCATTTACTATTACAGTCACATTGACAGATTCACTGTTCCCCGCATTATCTATCGCTTTCGCCGCTATGATATAAGTGCCATCTGCAAATCCGCTCCACTGATACTGCCAGCTTTCTGTTCCGACTGCGTCTCCGCTCTTGGTGCTCGGCCCGCTTATGCTCATCCCAACTTTTTTCATACCAGAGAGCGCATCGGCGGAACTTCCATTTACGATGAAAGGACTGCTTTCAATATTCTGCCCATTCGTTGGTGCAGATATGATGATAGAAGGCTTTGTCTTGTCCAACTTCAGCACCTGGCTTTTCACCTGTTCTGCATTAGCTGCAGCATCCATCGAATAGAATCTGATATATGATGTGCCTTCTGTCGAATGCAAGATTGCACCGCCGTATGATGTCGCTGGAATGCAGGTGTTGTCTGTGTCTATGCAATAATATGTAATTATACAGGCGACATTATCCTGGCACGCCAGTTCTATGTTGATGTTAGAGGACTGCCAATCCTGTGATGTGAATGAACTGCTTGTCGCCGGCACTGTCGTATCGTTCTCTGCAAGAACCTGAACAACTTGCTGATTCGCAGAGAGGATTGCAAGCGCAAGAAATGCCGCGAGGATTATCACTACCTTTATTGCTCCGAGCCCCGTGCCCTGAGCTCTCGGCTCCATGCTCCGAGTCCTCTGCCCCGCGCCCCGCCATCTTGTTCTCATCTCATCCTCCTAAGGACTTCCTCGTCTTTCTTTATCCCATCTTCCACAATCTTCTGCAGATAATCCTTGAGTTTTGTTTTTTTGATAGTAGAAATAAGTTTGGCTTTGGTATGGGCATCCTCGCTAAGAGGGATGTTCACTTTCTTGTCTTCTGCAATCTTGCCCATCTTTCTTGCTCACTTTTACTCTTGTTTTTGCTGGCTTTCCTCTTAGCGGGGCCCGTGCCCTTTACACGCCTAATAAAATACTTAAATATCTTTCAAATCTTTGTATTTATAAATCTTTGTATTTATACATTTTAGTATTAAAATATTTGAAAGGTGATAAAACTAAAATATTTTAGTATTAAAATATTTTTACTAGGAGATTGAAGTCGGGAGATTGAGGTGCGTTAGAAGTGCGTTGAAATGTATGAGAAAGAATCGATGCATGCTGGTGCAGGCAACATAAGAACCGGATAAATCTAAATCAGGAATAAAACTAAGGCTACTTACTACTCGTTCACAAATGCTGAAATGGCTATGACCCCCCTGCACACTCCCCCTATATCTGCCGCGCCCAAGCCGTCGGTTGTTGATGGAACTCTTAGGATCCAACAAGTGTAATTTGCAGCAACCCCTCCATCTGCATCACCAGTTCTTGGCGGAAGTGTGAATTGCGTCCAGTTCTTTGCATTGGTATAATTTGTAAGGTTCCAGTAATTCGCAGTCCAGCTGAAATCGTTCGAATTGCAGTCTCTATGCCTTCCGGCTGTTACGTTATATCTTAGATAGTATAGGGAAATATTCTTGTTCGTGCCAAGGGTGCAGTTCATGGCATTATCAGAGGCATTTATGCCATTTCCATATCCGTAAATGCTAATGTCAAGAATGGTGTTCCCTGTATTTGTCACATTTGTCTTGTTAATTAATGAAGTATCTCCCACATTTATCGTGCCAAAATTTATATCTGCGGGAACATTCAGTGCTGTCAGGTCATTTACGGTGAAGTTGGCATATGTAGCATTCGTCAAGTTCGCAGAGCTTCCGGTAACTCCAGCATCCCATGCGGTCAGGTTGCAGCTCCATGTCTGGTTGTTTGCATAGTACTGCACTCTGAAGATGCACTCTCCCCCTCTTTGCGTTCCGCTCCCTGTTTCAAGAGAGCATGTTTGATTTGTATAGTGAGTATTATTATCATCCGCAGCCTGATGATTTGAGCTTACGTGATATATAGTCCCATTTAGCTTGTTGATGTCCTGCCATCCATTTGCATCTGTAATCAGGGATGCATTGCACTTGACTATGACCTGAGAGTTCTCTGTTAGGGTTATGGCAGAATCACCAGTATTGATAAAAATGTTCATATTTGCCCTAAGGATATATGGGGGGGTATTTCCTATAGTTAGGATCGTATCAAGAGTATCTCCATAGATAACCGGAAATACGATTAGCGTCGACGCCAAGATTAGCGCTAAAAATAATAATGATTCCTTTCTCATGCTCCTCTTTTTGATTACTAAAAAGTTGGTTGTTTGGGTTTATAAGGCTTTTGGCTTCGGGGCTTGGGATGTTTCATTTTTAACGGTGTTAATGTTTTGCGCCCCTCGCTCCCCGCCCCTCGCTCCCCGCCCCTCGCTCCCCGCCCCTCGCTCCCCGCCCCGCGCAGAAACTCTTCATCAAAAGTCTTAAATAATGCTTTCCCCTCTCCCGAGCATCTAGAAAAAAAAGAGGATGCGTACTCAAACCGAGAGAAAGCACTTGCTCGGAGCAGTGTTTTTTGTATTACTTGCCCTTTCCTTATTCGCTCTTCTCTTTCTGACACCAAAGCTCATGGGATTCGTTGCGACGGGCGTTACTATAAATTCTCCACCAACTTTTAACCACTCAACTCCGATCCCCAACCAATCTTTCGATGCGGGCTCCACTATTTCCAATGCCTTTGACCTCGATGATTATTTCTCAGACGCCGAGAGCAGCACACTCTCTTACAAGTCCTTCGGCAATTCAAGCATCACAACAACTATAAGCCCGTCTGGTGGAAATATCCACCATCTCGTCAGCTTTTCTTCTTCAAATACGGGAAGCGAAATCATCCTCTTCTATGCCTATGACGGGCAAAATGCGAACGCAAGCAGCAATAATGTTACTGTGACTGTAAATGGGACAAATGTAACAACAACTACTGAAAGCGGGGGCGGTGGAGGTGGGGGAGGAGGAGGAACAAGAAGGATAACAAAAGATCCATTCTCTCTTGTGCCAGATGTACTCAAGCTAGGGCTGAAGCAGGGGGAATCCATAACAGAATCGTTCACAATCAAGAATAATCTTGATGAAGCGATAACTGTGACGATTGACTTTAGGGAAGTAGCTGAGCTTCTATCTCCCTCTAGTAAGTTTCCGAGCGGAGCAGAAACAAAAGAGAATATTATCATAGGCGGCAAAAAAGAAAAGCAAATCAGCTTAGAATTCTTTGCAAGGGAAAATTTGCCTCCGGATGTTTATATCCGTAGTATTTCCCTGAAATCCGGCACTACTACTAAATCCCTGCCGGTCATACTCTCAATAAACTCGAGAGACATACTATTCAGCATCTTCCTGACCATCCAGGACAAGTACAGAAAATTGCATTCGGGAGAGATGCTTGTTGCAGAGATAAATCTTGCCAGAGTCTCTGGAACTGGAAACACAGGAGTTGATTTAGAGACGGAGATTAGGGATATCCTCGGAAATATCGTCTTAAGGGACGCTGGCTCTGTCTCTGTGAACAATACCATTTACATAAAGAAATTATTCGTTCTTCCGCAAGATATCGCCCCGGGAAAATACGTTCTAGTAGCTAAAATATCATATGCTGGTGGAATTTCTGTTGATGCAGATACCTTTGAGATAGCCCCTTCTGCGCCGGGATTGCCATGGCCGATTCTTCTCATCATCCTTGCCTCTGTGTTCTCTCTATTCTTGGCAGGCCGGCTGATATTCATAATCATCGCTGCCAGAAAGGTCAAGGATGTTTCACAGATGATTGCCGAGGCCTATGCTCTCCTAAGGAGCGAGAAGGTTGTTGAGGCATTGGCTCTGTATCGGGAATTGAGGGAAAGATTCGATTCTCTGCCATCCTATGCAAAGAAAAAGATATGGAACGATTCTAAGTTATTGAACGAAAGGCTTAGACAGGCGTACAGGAAGATACATCCTGAGGAAGAAGTAATGGAAAGGAGATGAAAAATCACCACCTCATATAATTCGCTTCCGAATAAATTTCTCTCCCCTGTGTTTTGCCTTCGTATGCGCCTCCAATCCCTCCACATATTTCTTGCAGTAAGGACACTTCCCCCCTGTAGATGGCTGCACATACTTGGCAGGAAGGAAAATTCCCCTTTCTCTTAACTTCCTTTTCTTTTTTGATAACATTTTACTTCGCTTTACTTTTTGCATAAGCTTTTCTTAAAAGCTTAAACTCAAAAATAGATATTCGCAATCACTCCAACAAGATATCCTGCGAGCGCAGCGATTGCTCCTATCGCGGTCATCTCAACCCCACTCTTGAACCAGCTCCTTTTAGTTATCCTTGTCTTTTCAGCGCCGAAGATGAAAAGGGCGAGCATTGTCGCGAGGATGCTGATTTTGAGTGCCTTGCCGGCTTCAAAGAAGAAGTAAGGTAGCAGGGGTATGGCCGCCATGATCATGAAGGATAGGAACATTATCAGCGAGGCCTTTCCAGGATTCTCTATATTGCTATGGATCACCTTTTTCTCTGCCTCCCTGTTCCCGCTCCTCTTTATCTTGTTTTCCAAGTATGAGAAGAATTCTGCTTGTGATTTTACGCTCAAGTAGGTTCCAGCCGCCATGGAGATTCCAGCAGCAACAGCCTCTGCAATCCCCCCGATGATTATGATCCTGCCGGAAACAGCGGCAGTCGTCATCCCTACAACAAAACCTAATGTTGAAACAAGGCCGTCCTCGACTCCGAAAGTAAGTTCGCGGAGGTAATCTCCTCCCTTCTCTTTGCTCTTCCTTTTCGCTTTTGGACTTGTGCTCTTTTTCATCCTCTTCCCATCTATCCTCTAAAAAAGTATAAATAGCTCTGTTTTTAAAATTATTCAGAGCCAAAAAATGCCAACAAGAATTTTCTCATTAGGGGGAAGTGCGATTGTTCCAGGAAAGGTAGACTATTCTCTCCTAAAAAAGTTAAAGTCTCTGATTTTAGGCCTTTCAAGAAGAGAACAAGTTGTGATCGTCTGCGGAGGAGGCAGAACTGCGAGGGAATACATTTCAGCACTGGAAAAAGAAGGCGCTAGCGAGTACGAGAGATGCAGCGTTGGGATAGAGTGCACGCGTCTTAATGCACTCCTGGTTGCGCTCTTCCTCGGACAGCTGGCAAACTCTCACATCCCGACAACGACAGGAGAATTTCTCAAAGCCATGAAAAAGCACAGGATAGTTGTTACAGGCGGAGGCCTTGAGGACGCGCATATCGGAACAACAAGTGATGGCACTACGGCTTTCCTGACAGCGCTCCTGCACGAGAAAGAATTCATAAACCTGACAAATGTCTCTGGCCTCTACGACAAAGATCCTAGAAAGTTCAGGAATGCGAAACTCGTTCCAAGAATTTCTTACGGGGATTTTTGGAAGCTCATGGGTAAAGTAAAGGAAAAGCCAGGTCAGCACTTCATCCTAGATAGTTATGCCACCAAAATAATCACAAAAAACAAGATCCGGGTCGCAATCCTTGATGGAAAAGAGATTAAGAATATTTCTTCGTATCTTGATGGAAGGAAATTTGTCGGAAGTGTTATAGGATGAGTGATTCTATCTCAGAACAAAAGATTTAAATTCCTAAAGAAAGTATTAGCCTTATGGAACTTACAACTAAAATTTCAAAAGGAGAGAAGTACTATGTGGCAAGATGCCCGGAGTTAAGAGTGACTACCCAAGGGAAGACTATGTCTGAGGCAAGAAAAAATCTTAAAGAAGCTATTGAACTTCATTTTGAATCCGTGATCGATTACTTAGTACAGAAGGGCAGGGTAAAATTAAATATTCCTGCTTAGATCATGTCACAAAAATTGCCAAGAATCTCCGGTTATGAAGTGATAAAGATACTTTGTAATAACTTTAATTTTAAAGTTCTACGGCAAAAGGGAAGCCACGTGACTTTGACAAATGATAGCATATTCTTGACAGTGCCATTGCATAAAGAACTGGATAGGGGAACATTGAATTCTATCATAAGAGATTCTGGCGTATCTAGGAGAGAATTTTTAGAGTATGTGTAATAGATATATTCAAAAATGCAAGATCTAGTAATAGAAAAAAGTAAAGAAATGCAAGAATTTGCGCAAGCAAATGGTTTCAAGGAAGCACTCTTGGTGACAGATGATGTGGTGGAAAAAGCAGATTGCTTCTTCATAGATGGCACAAAGAGCAAGGGCATAAGAAAAGATATTCAGCGCACCCGGCACAAATTCTGCCTCATCGCAGTTCTCGGAAGTCCTGAAAGAAACAGGGAAATCCTTGAGGCCTGTCCTGATGTCCTTCTTTCTCCGCACTTCGCCGCAGGAAAAGATTTCATGAAGGTGAGAAATGCAGGCCTTGACAGCGTGACCTGCAAAATTGCGGCAAAAAATAAAATCTCGATTGGCATTGATTTTTCAGAAATCCTCAAGGCTCAAGAGCAGGAGCGAGAAATCTTGATTGGGAGGATCATGCAGAACATCAGGTTGTGCAGAAAGTACAAGGTAAAGATGCTGATTGCGACCTTTGCCTCGAGCGTGCTGGAGATGCGCTCTGCGCATGATCTGCAGGCCTTTGCGCAGGCTCTAGGAATGACACCGAAAGAAGCGCAGGATGCTCTGCATGAGGCAGGAAGAATTCTTATGCGGAACCAGGAGAAGAAGCATCCCTCTTATGTATCGGATGGGATAAGGATTGTTGAATAGGCTTCGAAAAAGAGTTAAATACTTTTCTTAGTCTAAAATTATTATGCCAGAAGAAAAACCGCTAAGAAGTATGGATTTGGGAGAACTAGTTTCAGAGTTAATCTCTTTAGAGGTCAATTTTACCACTAGGAATCTAGGGATAACAACCGATAACTATACAGAGATAGATATGGAAGAATTTAACCAAAAGTATGGACAGAGGAAAGAAAACTTGATTTCTGAGATAGGAAGGAGAGAGAATCATTACCTGCCCCGACGTGCCATTTAAAAGAATCAGAGAAGAAAGAAGACGGCCAAAGCCATCACATCAAAAGAAAAACCTTAGCTCTGGCCAACCCTCATGATCTAAAACTTACTTCTTACTATTCTGCCTGCTTATCCTGTCTTTTCCTTCTTGCCATTTTGCTGCTCCCTTTCGATTTTTCTCTCTAATTTTTCTTTCGCCTCTTTCTTTCGCAGCGGAAATATAAAAGGCTTACGATAGATTTTAAAAGAAAATTTTAGTAACTAATTAAGAGCGAACCAAAGGGTTCATTTAAATGAAAAATTCGTATAAATAAAATGCTAAGCTCTTCTTTAAGAGAAAAGAGGCATTATCTTGCCTTAGAGCTACTTTCAGAAGCATCGCTTTCTCAGGATCAGGCAAGGAATGCTCTCCAGAGCGCTGTAAAGGACTTCCTCGGAAGTGCTGAGGCTGGAACTGCAGGCATGCAGATCATCGAGCTTAAACCCCTGAAGGAGAAGGGAGGAAAGAAGTATGGCCTCTTCGTCATGCGCGGAATCTTGAGCATCAACAGAAAAAAGGTCCTTAAGACAAGAGCTGCGCTCTCCCTCATCTCAGAGATCGGCGGGAAAAAGGCCTCTTGCACAGTGCTAGGAGTGAGCGGAACTTTGCGCGCTCTAAGAGAAAAGTTCCTGAAATAAAATAAGATGACAAAACAACTCGAGATAGAGTACACCTATCTGGTGCGCTCAGTTCCAAAAAATCTTTCTGGCTTCCGAAAAGATGAAATAAAGCAGGGCTATCTCGGACCGAAAGGGGAGCGTATCCGGAGTTACAATAATTCCCGCTTTGAAAAAACTCTTAAGAAAAAAGTAAAATCAACTGATTTTTCCACAAGCACTGAAGAGACAGAATCTCTTTCTAAAGGAGAATTTGAAACGTTATGGCCAAGATGCATGCGCACCATCTCAAAGACAAGATACTACATCCCGCTTCAAGATGAAAAGACTGCAGAGCTTGACCTCTTTCACGGAGCACTCGAAGGGATTGCATTCGTCGAGGTAGAGTTCAAGACTCACGCCGAGGCAAAAAACTTTTCTCCTCCAGAATGGTTCGGCCGTGATGTCACGCAGGAGCCTTGGACTATAAATTACGAGCTTGCGGGGCATACTCCCCAAGAGATAAAAAAGCTGATCTCAAAGGTTGTGAAAAGAAATAGAAAATAAACAATAAAGCACAATTCCTGCCATACAAAAACGAGAATCCCAAAAGAGTTTTAAAGTACGGGTTCTTAAGATTTAAAGAGAAAGAGGCATGAAAAATAAGATATCCATTCCAGTAATTCTTGTATCTTTGCTTATTGTAACACTTATTGTCAGCGGCTGCTCGCATAACTCTTCTCCCTTCAATTCTGCGGAAAGCAGTTTTAAATTTGTGCTGGATAATCTTGTAAAAGAAGACTATGATAATGCTTTCAGTGGAATAGTTGATATGAGAGGCAAACCTCTTTCAGAAGCAACTAAGCAGCAGATGCAGACGAATGCAAAGACCGCCAAGATGGCTGCTTATGAGATTAAAGAGGTCGCAGATCACGATCTTAACGGGGCATCCCTACCGCAGGCAGTGAAAGATGCTGGCTTTGAAGAACTGAAGGTGGTTTCGTATACCGCAACTTTTGAGGGAGTCGGTAGTGAAAATGAAGAGATTGTTGTTGGAAAGATAAACGGTGAATGGAAAGTTGTGCTAGCAACGTAATAACTAGAAAAGAAAGATGAAAATGAAGATATTTTTTGGTCTGTTTGGGATTGTGGTTCTTTCTATTTTAATCAGCGGCTGCTCCCACACTTCAGATGAAAAAGTCGAGATAAAAGATGTCAAATTTCAATCAGGAAATTTACTTATCTCTCTCCATGCAAGCCAGGATGAGAAAAATTCTAAAATAGACATCCTGAGCGAAAACGGCGAAATTTTATGCTCTAGCTATAAAGATCTCTCTGCTGGCTCAAACCAATTTGAGCTTTCAGGTTGCGACGTCGAGAAAGAAATAAAGGTCTCTGTCGGAATTCCAGAGAAATTCGTTTCTGTTAAGGGATTCAAGCTTGATCTGCCAGAGCCTTCTGTAAAGATAAAAGATGCAGGGTATGACTTTGGTGATCTAGTTCTAACTCTTGATTCAAACTTGGAAGTGAAAAATACTCGGATTGAGGTTATAAGCGAAGGAAACGTTCTTTGTACAAGATACCTTAACCTGCCAAAAGGAGAGAGCGAGCAAAAACTTTCAGATTGCGGAGTTGAAGAGAAAATAACCATCTCGATAACTCCACCCGGAGGCGCTCTATCAACAAAAAATCTTGATTTAGATGTCCCGATATTCAAGCTCAAGAAAGGATACAAATATGATTACTCTTCAAATGCCTATTCAAACCAACAAGAGATTTCCCTCTATATTACAGAAGATTCTTCAGATACACTTGCAGGGATAGCTGGAATAAAAAGGGGCGGACAGATGGCATCAATACTTCGCTTTAAAATTGATAAAGATAGTTTGAAAATTACAGCAACATATCCTCTTGCTGTAGGTAAGATCACTTCCTCAAATGTTGAATACAGGAATATCAAGGATATATCCAGGATTGGCGAAGCTGGAACCTCTTTATTGCCGTTCTGGCTGATCTTAATTGGAGAATCCGAAGAGCTGGTTGGTTTGGACTTAGATAAACTGTTTAAGGATAAGGCCATAACAGTCACTCAACAGTCTTCTCCAACCAATCAGATCACCCTTAGTCTAACTGGTACACAAGTAGAAAATGGATTTTTAGTCCATAAAATAATCTTTTCGGGCAAGGAAGGAGAAGAAATAAAGAATGTTGCTGAGCTATATGTTTCAACTGCAAAGCCATATCATTTATTGAAACTCGTAATCTTCCAAGGGACCGGCGAATTAACTTTCAAAAAATTAGAGAAAAAAGACTTTAGCTTGAGTGATTATGATGGATATACTATTGAGGAGCACACAGCTTCCATGTCGGTAAAAACCCCTGTAAAGGCAACTCAAGAAGAAGTCCAACCAGAACAGACAGGAAATGTGATTAGGATGTTCTGGAGATGAAATTAGATTGCTGCAGAACACCAATCGAAAAGATTTTAAGGTAAACTTTCTTAGTAAAATAGAGAAGAAGAGGGTAAGATTGCAAAAAGAGAATTGAAGGAAGGAAAAGGTAAACCTAATCGTTTCTATGGGATTCTTGGACTAGGCATCTTTGTAGTTCTAGCAGTTTTTTTTCTGTTTTCATTTGGAGTACAAAATCCCTCTGATGTTTCTACTTCCGGTAGCGTAGCTTCTCCTGCAACTCCTGCTCAGCCTGCTCAAACTTTTCCAAACGAGAGAATTCCTGCTACCCCGGCAATTCCCGCTATGCCTGCCACAAAGTCATCTGGAACATGCCAAAGGCCAGTGCCTTATCATCAGATATACAGTTCGCTTGAGCTAAATTTGGATGACATTAACATAGCGTATCAGTCTGACCCCGAATCTTTCCTAAAAGCAACAAAAAACGAGCAAGTTTACAAGTTGATGCAGTCAAGTAGCGGCGTCCTGTTTGCGCTTGTCACCAAATATGAATATGTTGATTCTTATCAGACTTCTGTGCCTTATGTTTACAAATCCTCTGACAAGGGTAGAACGTGGACATCAGTTAGATTGCCAACTACTGCACGGGAACAAACATTTTATACATATGTTTCGGGAATAGCTGAAGATAGTAAAGGTAATTTATATGCTGGAGGTCGCGCGGCGTTATGGAAAAGTACAGATGGTGGAAATTCTTGGAATCAAATACCTATACCAACTTACGATGAATATTATAGGGATCTAAATCCGTATGCAATAAGATATCTCATGATACTTAAAGATGACTCTTTGGTAATTAATGTAGAATTTGTTGGTACTGCCCCTTTCAATACATACAAAAGTATTGATGGAGGCAATACGTGGACTAAGTTGTTTGCAATCCCCGTCTATTCAATGGTGGAAGCAGATGATGGAAGCCTAGTTGTTTCAGATTATTTTGGTGATGTGTATAAGTTTTCAAACAACGTATTGACAAAGAGTCTAAGCACGTTCTGGACAGGAACAGAGCATCCGCTTTTAAAAGCAAAAGATGGCACTATTTACTCCGTAACTTCAGAGAACGTCCATTACACTCAATCATTTAAGTATTTATGGGGCTATCCAATAGTTTCTTATAAGTCTAAAGATAATGGTAATACATGGATAAGGATGGGCGAAGTGCCAGATGCCCTTCAAGGGGGCAGGCTTTTAGAAGGCGCTGATGGTTCAATTTATCTCGGAACTCTTTCAGAATGCTGGGGCGGAACCATTTATAAATTAAACCCAAATTCGAAAAAGTGGGAAGTTGTTTCAGGCTCCATTCCGTATTTGTCTAATTTAGGTGGTCCTTTATACTGGGTTCATACTATGATGGAGATTGACGGAAAAATACTCAATGCTGGAAATTTAGGAGTAATATTTAACTCGCCATGACGATACAAAAATTTATTTCAACTATTGCGATTTTTTAGGCTATACTCTTCCCTCCCCCGTATTTCGTGTGAAAACAGAAAAGCTTTTAATCCCCAGCTCTCTTGGAATGGAAGAGAGAAAGAAAAAAGAAAACCTTTTTATATACGTTTTTCTCCATTTAAGGGAGAGAAAGCACCTTCGCACCTTTCTTGAGAAGAAAGCGCTCAGAATCCGAGGGATTCTGGCGTACCGGAATGCAGAACATTCCGAGCACTGCACCAAAGAAGGCACCAAGAAACTAAAAGGGGATAAAACAAAGGAACAAAAAGAAAATGGAAATGCCTTTACAACACCAGATAATGGGTTATGACCGCGTCGCGAGCATGTTCTCCCCCGATGGCAGACTTCTGCAAGTAGAATATGCCGAGAAGATGGTCAAGAAAGGTTTTGCATCCATCGGCATGATGTGTTCTGATGGTGTTATCCTAGTCGCAAATAAGAGAAACTTTGACAGGCTCGCTCTTCCAGAAAATGTAAAAATCTTCGAGATTGATTCTCACATCGCAGCAACAGGAAGCGGAATGCTTTCAGATGCCCGCGTCCTTATCGACAGGGCACAGTTGCAGGCACAACAGCACCAAGTCACCTACGATGAGGCTGTAGATATCGAAAGCATCGTCAAGGAGATTGCAGACATAAAGCAGATGACTACCCAATTCGGCGGGGCAAGGCCATTCGGCGTCTTTATCATCATCACTGGAATAAATCCAAACGGCGACAGGAAATTATTTGTCACAGATGTCGCAGGAAATTACTCATCTTACAAGGCAACAGCCATAGGCGAAGGAGATCTTGAAATAAGGGAAGAGCTGGAGAAGAGTTACAAGGACGATCTGAATGTAGAGGACGGAATCAAGCTCTGTGTAGACATACTCAAGAAGGTTCTCAAGAAGCAATTCGACATAAGAAGGATCGAGGCCGCATATATCAAGACAAAGGAAAGACAACTCACCCGCGTTAATCTTGAGTCCTTGAAAAAATACTCTAAATGATAAAGTCACGGATTGTCACAAATTACAATAAATCATAACAAATCATAATTAACCTAAACAAAACTTTTTTCTGCAACCATGGCAGAAGTAATTGCTAAACTAAAACACGGAAATAAGGAATTTGAAATCCTTGTGGATCTTGATAAAGCGATAGATTTCAAGCAAGGCAAGCCGGTTGAGATCAGGAATGTGCTCGCTTTCGACAAGGTCTTCACAGATGTCAAGAAAGGAATGCATGCCAGCGAAGCTGACATGAAATCTGAGTTCAAGACAACAGATGTGTACCAAGTTGCAGAACAGATAATCAAGAAAGGCACGGTGCAGCTTACTGCTGAGTACAGGCAAAAACTCAGGGATGCGAAGGTGAAGCAGATAGTGGCCTTCTTGAGTAGGAACTGCATTGATCCGCAGACGAACTTGCCTCACCCTCCATTGAGGATAGAGAATGCAATAGATGAGGCCAGCGTTAAGATCGATGAGTTCAAGAGCGTGGACGATCAGATCCAGGACATAATCAAGGAGCTTCAGAAAGTCCTTCCTATAAGAATTGAGTTCAAGAAACTCGCTGTAAGGATTCCAGCAGAGCATACCGGGAAGGCGTATTCTGCCTTAAAGGAGTACATGACTAAGGAAGAATGGCAGTCAGATGGCTCGCTCATAGCGATCTGCGAGTTGCCCGCAGGGCTGCAAATGGAGTTTTATAACAAAATAAACTCCTTGACGCACGGAAGCGCAGAAACAAAAGAAATAAAAGGGCAAAAGTGAAAGAGTAGTAATAAAGTAACATAAACCAGTAAATCAAAGTCAAATAGGCGAATGAACATGGACAGAAGAAAAGGAAGCGCACGGACAGGGTCCGGCGGCCCAGATCGGAGAGAATTCCGCGAATTCAGGGAATTCAAGGAAGAAGGGCATGGAGGGCAAGGACAGAGTGAACACTCTTTTAATTCCAATAATGACTCCTTCGAGGATTCTGACGCTCAAGATCAGATAACACGTGCGGGCAATGATTCTTTTGAGGGCACAGGGCAGGGAGCTCAGGGCTCAGGGCGCGGAGAAGGGAGCGCGGGGCCGGGAGAAGAAAGAAAGCACGAGCAGCGTGAAATCGTCGTGCCTGGCCAGGTTGTTGCCCAAGGCCTTGACTTTTTACCCGGAGATGGAACCATGCGTGAGGGGCAGAACATCATTTCCGTAAAATTCGGCCTTCTCGATCATTATGGCCGGCTTGTAAAAGTGATTCCGATAACAGGCGCTTATCTTCCAAAAAGAGATGATATAGTCATAGGCGAAGTTACAGACATCACTCCTGTAGGCTGGGTGATAAGCCTTGGTGTCCGTATCTCCGGTCTTCTCACATTAGCAGAAGGTTCTCGCGAATACATAGAAAAAAATGCAGACCTTACACGCTACTATGGTGTTGGAGACCTTCTTGTCACAAGGGTGCATGCAGTAAAGCCGCGAAGCGTGGATTTCAGTATGAAAGGCCCTGGCCTGCGAAAATTGGACGAAGGATTGATAGTGAAGGTAAATCCATACAAAGTGCCACGAATCATCGGAAAGGCAGGAAGCATGGTTAATCTTATAAAGGATGTAGCAAATTGCAATATTGTCGTAGGCCAGAATGGATTTATATGGGTGAAAGGAAAGGACATCGAGTCCGAACTTCTCGCCCGTGATGCGATAAAGAAAGTCGAGGCTTTCTCACATATTCCAGACCTTACTGAAAGGATAAGTGATTTTTTAGCCAAAGCTAGAGGTAGAGAATAGGTAAATCAGATCAAAATTCAGATCAAAATAAACAAAAGTAAAGACACAAGAAAAATGCCGTACACAAAAAGATTTGACGGAAGAAAATTTGACGAAACGAGAAAGATAGAAGCCAAGGTCGGCGTTATTGAGAAGGCTGATGGCTCTGCGTATTTCGCATTTGGTGATACCAAGGCGATAGCAGCTGTTTATGGCCCGCGTACCTTGTTTCCTCAGCATCTACAGAATCCTGTAAAGGGAAGGATAAGATGCAATTACGACATGATGAGCTTCTCTGTCAGCGAAAGGAAAAGGCCAGGACCAGGAAGAAGGGGTCAGGAGATCTCACACGTTACAGAAAAAGCCCTCGAGCCAGCAGTGAAACTGGATAATTTCCCAAATTGTGTCATCGAAGTTTACATATTGATTCTCCAAGCTAATGCAGGAACAAGGACTGCTGGAATAAATGCAGCTTCGCTAGCGCTAGCGCATGCAGGATTGCCGATGATAGATCTTGTATCCAGCGTAAGTGTCGGAAAGATCGGAGGAAAGCTTTGTGTTGACCTGATAAAGGAAGAGGAAGACTTCAAAGAGAAAAATGGAGAGAAATCTGCAACAGACATTCCAGTCGCATTCCTGCCTCGTCTTGGAAAAGTAAGCTTGCTCCAGCTTGATGGAAAGATCTCAAGCAAAGAACTTTCCGAAGCACTAGAGATGGCTCAAGAATCATGCAATAAAATTTATGAGGTGCAGAAACGCACCTTGAAAGAAGCATTCAAGGAGTGGAAGTGACCTCCATAAAAATAAATCATAATAAAAATCAATAAAATAAAAACAAAATAAAAATGGATCATGCACTTTACCCGAACAAGAATAGGATAATCAGCGCTATCGAGAGGGGCAAGAGACTTGACGAGAGGGGTTTGCTCAAAGGCAGAAAGATAGAAGTTGAGGATGTTGTATCTAAAAAGGCAGAGGGTTCTGCCCGCGTCAGAATCGGCGCGACAGAAGTTGTTGTCGGTGTGAAGCTGGATCTGCAGACGCCTTACACTGATTCTCCAGATGAAGGAACTATGATGGTCTCTGTGGAACTTACACCATTAAGCTCCCCAGATTTCGAGCCAGGACCACCAGACATCAAAGCGATTGAGATGGCAAGAATCGTAGACCGCGGAATCAGAGAGAGCGAAGTCATTGATTTCAAGCAGCTATGCGTAGAAAAGGGCGAGAAAGTCTGGTGCGTATTCATCGATATCTACAGCATAAATGATGACGGAAACCTGCTTGATGCAAGTGCGCTCGCAGCAATACTTGCTCTGCGCAATGCAGTCATTCCAAAGATCGAAGAGAAGAAAGTCGTTTATGGAGAGCTCACGAGCAAAAAGCTTCCACTCAGGAAAGATCTCCCAATCTCCACAACAGTCTACAAGATAGGCAAAGAGCTTGTTCTCGACCCTTCAATAGAAGAGGAGAAGGCGGCAGATGCAAGGCTTTCAGTGGCCATTACTCTCCCAGATAATATCCATGCGATGCAGAAGGGCGGACCAGCAACTTTCACCCTGGAAGAGATAGGCAAGGTTGTAGGGATCGCTTTCGAGAGGACTAAGGAGATTAAGAAGGATTTAAAAATCTAGAAAAGAAAATCTAGAACTAGCTTCAGTAAGCTCGAGAAACCATGAGCAAAATGCGCGCCGCGAAAGAAACGAAACAATTAGTAGATCAGCATTTCACTAAGTATGAGACTTCTCGAATAATCGGGTCAAGAGCTCTCCAGATAAGCATGAACGCGCCAATCTTGCTCGCATTAAAGAAAGATGAGCTTGAAGCCCTACACTACGATTCGCTGAAAATCGCAGAACTTGAATTCAGGTCTGGAATCCTGCCAATAACTGTAAAGAGGCCTTTCCCCCAGTTGAAGGAAAGAGAAGAGGAAAAGAAGGAAGAGCAGGAGATAGTTGTCAAAGATAGAAAAGAACAGGTGGATATATCTGATCTGGAACCAGCTGACGAGGAAGAGCAGGAAGCAACAGCAGAAACAGAAGAGAAGGGGATGGGAGTTTAAGCCTTGATCCCTTGATTCTTCACGCTTTGTCACACTTATTCTTCACAAGAGATATTTTTGCGAAAGTTTAAAAACTCCCCACAAGTGAATTAAAAAATGGAAGCCACAACAGAACTTGCTAAGGAATCCAGGAAAGAGACAGCAAGCGCACGCACCAAGGAAAGGACAAAGGAGAAAAAGCTCCTCATCTCTGCCGAAGAATACAAGGCTGCTTCTGTCATTGTCGGGACTAAAGTCATAACTGGTTACATGGAGCAGTATGTCTACAAGCGAAGAGCTGACGGATTGGCGATAATCGATGTTGAGAAGACAGATCATAAGATCCAGGCTGCCGCTAATTTCTTAGCACAGTTCGAACCTAAAGATATTCTCGCTTTCTGCAAGAGAGAAGCAGGATGGAAACCACTTGAAAAATTTGGAGAAGTGACCGGAGCAAGAGTCTTCATAAGGAGATATCCTGCAGGCACAATTACAAATCCGACCCTTCCGACATTCTTCGAGCCCAAGGTGCTCATAACAGTAGACCCCTGGATAGACAAGAATGCGATTTTTGACGCGCAGCGCATAGGTATTCCTGTCTTGAGCATCTGCGATACGAATAATGTAACTAACAATCTCGATCTTGTAATCCCTGCAAACAACAAGACCAAGAGTAGCATTGCAATAATATTCTATCTGATCGCCAAAGGATATGCCAAGGCAAGAGGCTTGCCATTCAAGGCGAAGATAACTGATTTCGATCCAGATTTCGAGTCAGAGATTGCCGCCGCAATCTCTGCGAGCGCTTCCGTGAAAGCACATATCTCTACACAATCACAAGAGCAAGAGACTTCAGATTCTTTGGAAGAAAAAGAAGAAAGCACACAGAAGGCAGAGTAATCGTCTTAACCTCTTATGTTCAGAAAAAAAGGGAAAAAGAGAAGAATGCCAGATGAATTTCAAGTGAAATATGATGAATTCGGTCCTGAGTTGATTTACGCAGTGCACGATGCAAAAGTCGGCATGAGGGGATTTCTTGTTCTGGATAACACAGCTCTCGGTCTTGGAAAAGGAGGAATAAGGATGACCCCCTCTGTCAGCATCGGCGAAGTCTCAAAGCTCGCCAGAACGATGACATGGAAGAATGCCATTGCAGAGCTTCCTTTTGGAGGAGCGAAGGCAGGCATCATTTTGGATGATAGGAAAGTTTCTGCAGAGCAAAAGCAGAAAGTCATGGCCGCGTTTGCCAGAGCACTGCGTCCTATTTGCCCCTCTAGATATGTTGCAGGCCCGGATATGAATACAGGGGAGCAGGAGATGAAGACCTTTGCAGAAGCTAACGGGAATTGGCATGCATCTACCGGAAAGCCCGCAAATTACTGCATGAAATTCATGAAGCATGAGAAAGGAGAGAAGTGCGGAATTCCCCATGAGTTCGGCAGCACTGGATTTGGAGTGTATCATGCGACAAAAGTCGCCGCCGCTTTTGCAGGCCTTGATATGAAGAAAGCAACATTTGCGGTGGAAGGCTTTGGCAACGTTGGAACTTTTCTTGCAAAATACTTGAGCAAGGAAGCGAAATTCATTGCAGTCTCTGACAGCAGGGGAGTTCTTTACAATAAAGATGGGATTGATTATGAAAAACTTATGGGAGTGAAGGAGCAGAAGGGCACTGTCACTGCTTACGGCGGTGGGGGAAGTCAAGTTCTTCCAGACAGCAAAAAGATTCTTGATATTCCAGCAGATATCTTAATCACTGCAGCTATGCCAAATCTTATCCTAAAGGAAGATGTGCAGCGCATCAAGGCAAAGATGATTGTTGAGGGAAGCAACATCCCTGCGACCGAAGAAGTGGAGAAAGCCATGACAGCGCGCAAGATTCTCGTAGTTCCTGATTTCGTGGCAAATGCAGGAGGAGTCATAAGCTCTTATGCAGAATACAAAGGGCATAATCCAAAGCATATGTTCGAGCTTGTCGAGGGAAAAATTGTGCGCAATACGCAGCTCATCTTGGCAGGGGCAAAGAGCGCGGGGATTTCGCCAAGGGATGCAGCGATGAAGATTGCCATCGCGCGCGTGCGCAAGGCAATGGACGCGCGAGAGAAGAGAATGGGGAAAAGAAATGGCACGTAGATGTGGGGAAAAGTAAGAGGCACTATGAATTCCTCTACGTCTACACTAACAAGGTTAACATACGTTTCGTAGACGTACTAGAATCTTATTTTTCCCTCTTTTAATACACTAATCAAAAACTTAACGAACGGCTCCAAATTTCCATTAATTTGCGCTTCCTGGAGAGTTTTGTAGTAAACATCTTTTTTAGAATTTGGGATATTTATCATCGGAAACTTATTTTTATGGAGAATGAAATTCATTATAATCCTTCCAACCCTCCCATTCCCATCAACAAATGGGTGTATCCGTTCAAATGCAGAATGAAAATATGCAGCCAGGCTTAATGGATGAAGCTTCCCTTTGTTCCTTGAATACCATAAAAGAAGGTTTCTCATCTCTCCTTTAACTTTTTCAGGCCCGGGAGGCAGCCATTCGACTCCCCGTATATAGACTTGGATTCTTCTATAATTCCCGATCTGATCTTCAAGCTCTGATTTTAAGGTATTTTTAATGAGAATTTTATGCAGTTTTAGAATAAAACTCTTTGTTACATCTTCTTTTGTTCCTAAGATAAGATCAAAGGCTTCCTTATGGTTTAAAACTTCATTAACTTCTCTCAACGATTTTGCTGGAACTTGTTTTTCAAACAATAGCCTGGATGTTTCCTGAAGCGTTAATGTATTCCCTTCTATGGCTGTTGAATTGTAAGTAAATGAGGAACAAAAAGCTTCATACCTATTCTCTAGATTTTCTTTGGGCTGTTTTAAGTATTCCCTCTTTATTTTTCCAAGTTCGGAAAGTTCCTTTTTACCCAATAAATTTTCCAATAACCCTAGCTCCTTATCTGCCTCCCCCTCTTTTTTTCTGAGGCCTTTTTTTGATAGTCCGACTCCAAGATAGATTCTTCTTTTTCCTATTTTCTTTCCAACCCTGAGCGACCGGACCCTGTAATAGTACCTTTTCTTATTTTTCTCCTTAATTTCAGTATACGCCATGGATTGTATACGTCTACATAACTTATAAATCTTTGCTTAATGTAGACGTAAAGATTCTCTTGTGAGCAGCAACCAAATCAGGCCGTGCTCCACAGATGGCGTTAATTGTTAATAATCGTAGCCTCTACTTTGTTACTTCTAACAAGTCACTACAGATAGAAAGATTTATAAATTCGGGACACGTAGGATAATCATGAGTGGACAGTCAGGATCTAGGGGAATTGCAGTAAGAGGAGTAACTTATCTAGATGTTCCTCACAAAGATGGAATTCTTTCATTCGCTACTCCAGCATTCGATCATGGATCACACGTAAGTCTGAGGAAGCGAATCTTAGATGCGAAACTAGAACTTCCAACCATGGAGCAGATCGCATCTTTTCTTCATGAAGCCTGGCAGGATCCGAAGGAAGAATACTCTAGAAGCATGATCAGCAAGCTAGGGACAAATTTTCTTTTAACATTCAATGGCCTTCTCTACGTTCCAAATGAAGGAGTATACATCCAGGACAGGCCTGAAATCGTGTGGGAACAAATGCCAAATAGCGACCACTTTTGGCACAAGGTATCTATGGAAAGAAGTGACCTTGACAAAAAGCTAGAAGCAAATGATCCTTCAGTCAGATTTGTTCCTTTCGGATACAAGATGGGAGTACAAAGCTATGGGGAACTGGCCAGTAATCCTTTTGTCCAAGCACTTGCAGGGGAGGAAGGAGCTGAAAAGCTGGCAAGAGTTTCAGCTCGTTGCGGGGAAATGCCTTATGTTGAGAATTTTAACTCAAGAGATACATGGAGGAATCTTCCAGAACTTACTACATTAGACACTATCCCTGATCGTGGTGTCAGACTTAGAATCCGTACTCACACATACCCAGACGCTGGAACCGATGGTTTTACCTTCGGGGTAAATCCTAAGGATGCAGAAGGCACCGCGGAAAAGTAGTTGTGGAAATTGTGTATATTCATTACTTCTATACTTGGGTCCAAAGGTGAAACTCCTAAACTTTTCAAAAGGAGAAAAGTTTATAAATCATCAAAATCTCAATGAGTTAAGAGGCTAATAATAGTTCTAAAATGTTGAATGACGAACTAAAAGGGCAACTGATAAAAACCGGAACTACAACAATAGGGATTGTATGTAAGGACGGGATAATCCTTGCCGCAGACAAGAAAGCGACTGCAGATTATTTTGTCGCTCATAGTAAGGTCGATAAGATAATTCCTATCACGAAGAATATCGCTGTAACCACAGCAGGCTTAGTATCAGATATACAGCTGATTTGCAAGCTGACAAAGGCAGAGCTCAAGCTCAAGAAGATAAGGACAAAGAATGAACCTACAGTAAAAGAAGCAGCCAACCTCTTCTCTACAATACTCTATCACAACATCAGGAAATTCTCTCCATTCCTCGGCGTAGCAGCATTCATTGTCGGCGGAGTTGATGATAATGGTCACTGGCTCTATGACACAGCACCAGATGGAGCTGCGCTGGAATACAAGGATTTTGTATCCACCGGAAGCGGAAGCATCTTGGCATACGGAGTGCTGGAAAGCGAGTACACTCCTGACTTGACTCTTAAAGATGGAGTAAAGCTTGCACTCAAGGCGATAAATTCTTCTGTAAAGAGAGATATAGCATCTGGCGGAGGAGTTGACGTGATTACGATAACTAAAGAGGGAATAAAGAAAGTTTTCACAGAAGAGCTTAAGATGGGCTTATCCAGCTCAGCCTTGAAGCAGTGATCAGTGATCGAAAGTAATTCCAAGAGAAAACGAAAATAAGCAAGATTCTAATCAAAATTAGATAATTTTGAATACAAATCAGATTCTAAAAAATGGATATACTGGACAGTATACTAAAGGTACTACCAAAAGATGCTATCGCATCTTCAGGTTTTGAAGGCGCAAACATAGTGCTCTACACAAACGATAGGAGCTTCTTCTTGAATAGTGATGAGACCATCAGAGAGATAGTGAACAGCATCAAGAAAAGAGTAGAGCTGAGGGCAGATGAAGATATATTGATGGACAAGGACAAGACCGATGAGCTGATCAGAAGCGTCATCCCTGAAGAAGCCGGCCTTGAGGAAGTAATATTCGATGAGAAGAGAAGCATAGTGATTATCGAAGCGAAAAAGCCAGGACTCGCGATAGGAAAGGAAGGGAAACTTCTGAAAGAGATAAAAGAGAAGTCGCTGTGGATTCCCTTCGTGCGAAGATCACCAGCAATAAGGAGCCTGATCATCGACGGGATTAGGCATGTTTTGTATGAGAACTCTGCATACAGGAGAAAGTTCTTGGACAAGATTGGAAAGCAGATCTACAAGGAATGGAGTTCTGAGCGCAAGGATGAATGGGTGAGGTTGACTATGTTGGGCAGTGGGAGGCAGGTTGGAAGATCTTGCTTGCTCCTGACAACTTCGGAAAGCAAAATTCTCCTTGATTGCGGCGTAGATGTGGCAGCAAGCGATAAGAACCGCTTCCCTTATTTCGATGTCGCTGAATTCGACTTGAAAGATATAGATGCCATCATACTATCACACGCACATCTCGACCATTCTGGAATGATTCCATATCTCTACAAGATGGGATACAAAGGCCCTGTATACATGACAGAGCCTACGCGTGACATTGCATCCTTGCTGGCACTGGACTTCATCGGAGTTTCGTACAAGAAAGCAGGCCAGCCTCTTTTCACTTCACAGGATGTGAAAGAGATGGTGAAACATTCTGTCACCCTAGATTTCAATGAAGTTACTGATATAACCTCTGACATCCGCATCACATTCTATAATAGTGGGCATGCACTTGGAGCTGGAATGGTGCATCTGCATATCGGAAATGGCCTTCATAATCTGCTTTATAGCGCAGATATAAAGTTCGCCCGAAGCAGGCTTCTGGAACCAACTGTAACAAGATTCCCCCGACTCGAAACAATGATCCTAGAGGCAACTTATGGTGGAAAAGATGATATCCAGCCCTCAAGAAAAGAATGTGAAGACAAACTCGTAGAGGCGATAAATAAAACTGTTGAAGGAAAAGGTAAAGTAATAATTCCTGTTCTCGGAGTAGGAAGAAGCCAAGAAATGATGCTTATCGTAGAGGAAGCGATCCGTCAGGGCAGGCTTCCAGACATTCCTGTGTATCTAGATGGAATGGTTTGGGATGTTACTGCAATCCATACAGCATATCCAGACTACTTGAGCAATACAATAAAGAGCATGATCTTCCGAGATCAGAATCCATTCTCCTCTCCTGTCTTCAAGCGTATAGGAAGCGCGCAGGAAAGAAAGATTGCCCTTGAAGGCCCTCCATGTGTCTTCTTAGCCACAAGCGGAATGCTAGTCGGAGGAGCAAGCGTTGAGTACTTCAAAGAGCTTGCAGATGGCAAGCGCAACCTCATAGTCTTTGTAAACTATCAAGGTGAAGGAAGCTTGGGAAGAAAAGTAGAGAATGGAGAGCCAGAAGTGCAGGTAGATGGGCAGACAATCCACGTCAAGATGCAGATCCTGAATCTCGAAGGATTCTCAGCACACTCAGACAGAAACCAGCTCTTGTCATTCGTGAATTCGTGCCAGCCCCAGCCGAAGAGAATCATAATAAATCATGGCGAAGCAAGCAAGTGCCTGGATCTCGCGAGCACTCTCCATAAGATATGCAGGGTTGAGACAGTCGCTCCAAGAAATCTGGAGACGATAAGGATAAGATGAAGGCAGAACTTAAAGAAGATTTGATTGGGGAAGAAATTCGCAAATTGTACAAAGAATTCGGGCCAGTGAGAACTATAAAATTCTTCAAGTTATTAGGAATAAGCAAAGGAGATACTTTAAGGGAAATTGAGGAGCAAACAGCAAGATTAAGCAAAAAAGAAGCAATCAGGTTAGTTAAAAGAGTAAAGTAGCTTCCTTCTTTTTAGTGATTAGTAAGAGCCAGCAAGCCCTAGCCTCCCTCTGTGTGGCACAGCGCTAAATCTTTCATCCTGGACTTCTTCCTCTGGTATCTCTCTTCCATAATCAAGCAAAAAAGAAAGTTCCTCTTTCGGATCATAGAGCATCTTTGGGAGGATTAATCTTGGCCTTGCCTCAAGATCCTCTTTCAAATTCCTATTTAAGAAAATTAGAGAAACCTCTAGGCTGGAAGTTAGATCTGAAATAGCCCCCATATCCTCTTCAAGATCTTTATAATCAACTGCAGGAAATTGTATTACTGCCCTCCCAAAATATAAGTGGCCATCAGAAGTTGGAATTATCCTCTTTGTCGGAGCAATGTTTCCTTTATCATTTTTGAAATCAGAGATGGTAGTAGCGATATAGTACTCTGGGCACATGACTCTTAAAATGCTCGCGAGAATAAAATCCCTTAATCCTAAATTTTTGATGGTGAGAATCTCTTTGGAATTAAACATTTTCAATATGACACATTACATCGCGTTAATCAGCCACACAACATATCCGAAAATTATTTCACAAACTCGACGTTCGGCAGGCCTTCGAACTCTTTATCTCCGGTTAAGAAGATTAAATTATTACTTTTTGATACAGCATAACTTACGCAATCCACAAATGAGAAATTCACCTTCTTATTTTTGTATTTAAACTTCATCCCTTCAATAACTTCTGAAAGGGGGATATCTAGCGCCATAGGTTTTAATTTATTGAGCCATTCTTCTGCGAGATCCTTCCCGAAGTCCTTTGTCAAGGCGTAGTAAAGCTCTCCTAGATTTAGGACAGAAGTTATTATTGGATATTCTTTGAATCTAGAATAGTTTTGATTTTCTTTTATAATCTCTATAATTGCATAGGTATCAAAAAAGAATCTCATCTTAATTTAAATATCTTTGAGTCAAGGTCTTTGTCTATCTCTTTCATTATCTGTGAGGTTGGCTTCTTCCATCCCTTAAGTTTTCCAAAAATATCCTTGACTTTTACAACTCCTTTCTGTTTTTGAATAACAACTCTAACCATTTCCTCTTCCCTTAACCCGGCTTCTTGAGCGAGCTTTCTAGGAATTATAACCCCAAGCGAATTCCCCCACTTCTTAGTCTTTGTTTCTATCTCTATCATAATTATACATGTATAACTAACTATTTAAATTTTCTCCTTACTTAGCCCTTAGCCAAGAGAATGCAGCAGCCACACAAGGCCATATCCTAGAAGAGCACCGGCAGTGATGAATGGCATTGCTGGGTAAAACTTGCCCTTCTTCGCTGTCGCCAGCAAGAACATGAGCGCAGCTGTCGAAAAGACAGCGATGATTGCACCATACCAGTAACTATTGAATGTCTTCAAGACTACGCCGGCAAAAATTAATGGGAAAGCAACGTCGCCTCCACCTAGGATTGCGACATTCACCTTCACTTTCATCTCTTTCACTTTCTTGCCCTTTCGCGAAGATTTTGCAAGCTTTGCCTGCCTGCGCGCCTCCTTCACTTTCTTCCAGTCTTCTGGACGCAAGTATGGTAAGAAGAATCCTGTAAATATCTTGAGCTCTTTCATCTGGTACTTGGCAAGCTCAATCATGTGCTTGCTTTTTATGACTGCGTAAAAGTCATAGAATGAAAGGAAAATCAGCAGCAGGACTGTGACTCCGATGCTAAGGATTGGAACGAAGATAGATGCAAGTCCTGGATATATCAGCACTTCGGTGATGTTATGCACCACCAAGTCCCTTCGGAAGATCTTGAAATAAGTCAAGAGAGCGGCAATCACTATGGCGACATAATCTGGAGTTATGACTGAGATAGTTATAGCCGATGTGATCAGCACGACAAAGGCAAACCATAGTTTGATTATCAGATTCGCCTTGATCCTTCCTAGAAGGAGAATTATGAGCGTGGCAACAATGATAGAGATGATGATGGTGATAAGAGAAACTTTTGGTTCCACTTGTGGCGGCTCAAAGCCATAAGGTATCTGCTGCGAGAGATTTTTTGCGATCTCTACGCTTTGGCCTGTCTTTTCATCCACAATAGTATCATGGACCTGCCATCCTACTGTGAATGTCTTGATCACTGCAAGCCCCACAAGCTGTGTAAGTAGGAAGAGTGCAAGAACGACAAGTGTTACTTTCCATGTATGCTTCATATTCCTTTCTTTGCAGAAGTCCTCGGAGCTTGCTCCGGGACGCCAGAAATCCTCCTGGATTTCTGAGCGCTTTTTCTAAAAGCTTCATTTTCTTCTTAGGATGTGCAGAATTTATCTTTTAAAGGTTTCCTTTGCTGTCCATCCCCGAGCATAACTTTTATAACAATTGCAGCAGTCTATATACATGCAGTCCGAAAGGGTTTCAATTTTTATTGATGGAAGTAACCTTTATCATAGCCTTAAAAATCTAGGGATAAATAAAATTGACTTTCAGAAACTCGTGGATAGACTTATTGGTAACAGACAATTAGTTCTTGTATTCTACTACAATGCCTCTTTGGATATCACAATGAATCTTGAGACGTATTGGAAGCAACAAAAATTCTTCGGCGAACTTAGAAAGTTGCCCTCTTTTAAAGTTGTTCTTTGTAAACTAAGAAAATATAAAAGGGGAGACAAAACTACTGCTTATGAGGTAAAGGGCGATGACGTTCATTTGACAGTTGATATAATTAGTGGTGCCTATGAGGATACCTTCGATACCGCAATTATCGTAAGCGGAGATGAAGATTTTATTCCTGCATTGAAAAAAGTTCAAGAACTCGGAAAAAAGGTGGAAAATGCATATTTCATCGCGAGTGCTTCGAATGCTCTAAAGAAATCCTCGGATAACTCTATTTGCATAAACCAGATAATCAAAGATATTACATAAACTGCCCGGTATTGCCCGAAGACCATACCGGGGAATATATTACTCTTATCAATTATACATTATTTATAAAACTTATGCTAAGCCGCCATGCCACCTTTCTCTTCCTTCATCTCACGAAATTCAGCTTTGGCACGAGCTTCCTTGCTTTCTCGATGCCCCTTTCCAATTCCTTCATGAACCCCTCAAGCTCTTCGCATGCGATATCCTTCACTTCCTTTGAAAGCATCTTTCCTGCTTTGTATTCATCATAGATTCTTTGCAGTTTCTTATCATCCTCAAGAAGATGCTGCTTCAAAAGTTCGAAGGGCATATCCTTCTCCACCTCTGCACCATGCTTGCGGTGTTCCTCAAGAGTTTTTCTTCCACCGCTGTACGCACTCATGATTTTCCTGCACGCCTCTTTTATATTCTCAGGCAGTTCAATCAGGTTCTCCTTGCTTCCGCTCTTTGACATCTTCAAGCTTCCATCAAGTGAAGGGACGAATTTATGATAAAGCCCTGCAGGAGGGAAAAAATTATATCTCTCGCGCGTGCGCTTCACCACATCGCGTGTCAGCCTCATATGTGGATCTTGATCTATTCCCACTGGAATGACTCCTGGCATCCTCTCCTCGAGTTGTGGATACAGGATATCAGCAACCTGTGTTATGGCGGACATAATCCTTCCGGGATCTGCCGTGCCATAGATGGCACGGAACTCATTGAGCGTAACCCTCCTTGAGAACTCATAAGCAAGATTTGTGACAGCACGATTCTCAGATTGGAAATAGAATGTTGTCTTTTTCGCATCAAGGCCTAGGGCAATATAGGCTGGAATCTGGAATTCAAGGGCATTTTTCCTCGCCTCTTTCAAGTCCACTCCTCGCGCTGCAGCAGCCTCAAGGTCTGCGATGAGCATGAATGCTCGTGCACCATGCTCCTGGAAATAGCGGATGTTATCGATGACCGACTTATTGCCGAAGTGAATCTTTTGAGAAGTGGGCATGATTCCGCTAAGGACATAAAAGGGTTTCCGCTCGCGCATCGCTTTCGCGACGAGATCGAGACCGCGTGATGCGAATACAACTCCTCTTCGCATCAGCCTGTTTGGCTCTGGAAGAGTGCTCGGCGAGAAATGATCAAGGCCGAAGTCCTTGATTATCTTCTGATAATCCTTCGGGAGCTCTGCTCCATAAGGATCTATGACCTTTCCAGCGTGTGCCATCTTTTTGTTTTTATTGAAAGTTGCAGGTTGTTTTAAAGTTTTTGGGGATCGGAATTCCCGAGATGCATAAAGAGCAGCCCTGCGATGCATTAAGGGTGGCAGAAAAATATAAACTATCTTGATCCCTTATGGTTTTGATTGGGGGTGAGGCCTATCTAAAAGCAAGAAAAGTCAAAACAAATAAAACCAGCCAAATTACAAATGAAATCAATGCCCAGCTCTTATTACGGGTAAAACTAGAAAATGCCAATGCAAGTGTTGCAAGTATTATTGGTATGAAATTTAGTGGGTTCATTTTACATTTGCTCCTATAACCAGCAGAAAGTTCCCAAATGCGAAGATTCCTTGTGCTATTGGGTTAAACGGATTCGTTACTAGGAAAGGAAGTGAAAGGGCTACAATAGATCCGGCAATTATCCTGATCCAAAGCCCCAACGTCAAATCTACATTTCCCTTTTTGCCCATACCCCACAAAAGGATTATTTGCTTAAAAGCTTTTCTTTCCCGCCCTGCAACAGCTATGGAATGCTCGTGGACATGGCCTAGTGGCCCCTTCCAAATCTTTCTAATCTCTCAGTAGTAACAAAATAGAAAGATTTATAAATCCCCGGAGCGCTGAAGAAGAAGGCTAAGAAAAGCTAAGGGAAGATGAAACACGATCAAGAAAGAACTATCGACGAATTAGTGCAGGATGCAGAACAGCTTTTCGCTGAAGGAAAGTACGGAAAATCCGGAAAGCTCTTCAAAGAAATCGTCGAGAATACAGGTGATGGAAAGCATCTTTCGACAGCTTATCTTCATTTCGGACAATTAGCCGGAATACAAAATGATGCCGATGGAGAGATATATTGGTATAATTTAGCTCTGGATAAGAATCCACTGAACTCATATGCGTACGATGCACTTGCAGGTGTTTACACTGAATTGGGTGATGATACAAGGGCCAGGGTGTACGAAGACAGAGCAAATGAGATCAATCAGATGCGATCAAGATTAAGGGGCGAAAGCCAGAGATAAGAAAAATGGAACAAACAAATCCAAATTTAATAGGTATTAAATTTGGGATACTATGGGAAAATTCCTACCATGGCACAGGGCAGTTTACATCAGGGAAAAATCTCAAAATAAAACTCAATAAAAATTAAAATGAACAAAGAATTAGTAGAAAAGGCGAGAAGAAGCTTTGACCTGAACATATATGAGACGAAGGTCTGGCTTGCACTTCTCGAGAAGGGAAATGCCAATATCGCACAAGTTCATGAGCTGAGCAAAGTTCCCAGAAGCAGGATTTATGATGTTCTCAAGAGCTTGGAAAACAAAGGCTTCTGTGTCGAGAAGCTCGGAAGGCCCGTGAAGTATCTTGCAGTAGAGCCTTCTCTTGTCATTGAGCGCCTTAAGCGCTCTGTGGAGGAAGAGGGTAAGGAAAGGATTGATGTTCTTAACAAATTGAAAGGCACTGACGAGTACAAGCAGCTTGATAACCTGTTCAATACTACTTTTATTATCACTGATAAAGTGGGGATGGCGATAAAAGGAAGAACAAATATGCTAGCTCACTTGGCAAATGCTACAAAACATGCTGGAGAGAGGATTGTTTTCGTCTCTACGCCGAAAGGGCTCGAGAGAAAGCTTAATGTCCTTCTTCCAGCACTCATAAACAAGGCAAGAAAGGGTGTAAAGGTCATTGTCGGAGTTGCAAATGGAGGCACTGAAGCCTCACTTCCGGAGCAGTTGCGCGACAAGCTCAAGAAAGAGAACATCAGGGTCAAGGCCATCGAAGGAGATGCAAGATTCTGCATCCTTGATAAGAATATCCTTTTGATCACAAGTGCAGAAGAAAGCAAAGAAGACACAGCCTTATGGCTTGAGAGCGCATTCTTTGCGAATACTCTTGAGAACTTGATGAAGAAGTGAGGATTTGAAAATGGAAAAGGCAAAACTATCCGATTTTGGATTGAAACCATTAGTGGACCTTTCTGCATATAACCCGGATGTTGGCTTTCTTGGCAGAGAAGCTGGAAAAGAAATTGATAAAGAAGTCAAGGGAAAATACAAGAACTTTCCTGTAATGGGTGTAACATCTTATTCTGCTGGCCTAATCAAAGGCTCAAATCCATTTTATATTGCTGGTGTCAATGAAGAGTTCAGGGCTCAAAGCCTTAAGTTAAGAACAGCAACCCAGGCAGATCTGGAGCTGATTCTAAAATACAGTAGGCTACCTCTAAGAGGCACTTACGAGGATTCTGCTTTAGTCTTAAGAAGCGCAGGCGAGCCAAATTCATATCTAGCTAGAAATCTTTACAAGCAAGTAAAAGCAAGGAACACGCAGCAGATGCTTCCAGTGATGATACCTCTTGCAGGCCTGGAGCTTGCAAAAGATTCAGACAGCGAATACGGTCTTTCATTCACACTCAAAGAAGACGCAGAAATAATCTATGCGCCTATCTTAAACAAAAATGGAGGCTTTGACAGCGAAAGCATAAATGAAAAGACAGGTCTTCCAAAAAGATTCGGAGATGGAGACAGAACTCTTGCCGCAAGAGATTCGGGCCTTTCTAGGCTTTACCTTAACGGGGACCTGGATTTGTACTCGTGGGACGATGTCCTTGCTTACTCGTACGGCGACGGTCGGGTAGTCGTAGTGGATGGAAGCGCCGAAGGCGCCAAAAAATAATTCTGGAGAAAAAATGGCAGGGCAAGAACCAGATGGAATAAGAATTGATGATGCATTTAATCCTTCTAGCTATAGTGATCCTCTCCGCTTTAGGGTATATTCTTGTTTGAGGCGTGCCAGAATAGAAACTATCGGGGATTTAAAACAAAAAAATGATAGTGATCTGCTTTCGATAAGTGGTTTCGGCCCACAATCATTAAGTATGATAAAAGAAATATTATTCCTGAGATATGGGTTAAGTCTTGCCGGGGAAGCGCGAGAGAAGAATCCAGAACAGGCAGAGCAAGAACAAGCCCAAAACCCTCTTGAAATAGAACTTTCCTCTCTTCTTAATTCCGGAAGCAATGACGACAAGAAGCTCCTGAATGTCCTGAAAAGGCGGGGAGCTACAACTCTAGGCGACTTGCAGTCTCTTCTCGGGGAGTGCAGATATACGAGTCCAAAAGGAAGAGTTGCATATCCTATTCGTGGAATCGGCGAAAGCTACTTTAGAAGACTTGAGGAGGTTACAGCACCTATCGGGATAGACATCTACGCCGCAAATGAGATAGATCCGATGCTCAAGCCATACATGGAAATTGCGAAGGGATATGTCCCTTCTGAAAGCTACTACTCTTTCAGGCGAGAAGTGGAAGAGGCTTATGTGAAGGAAAAGGCCGGAGAGAAGGAGAAATAAAATGGCACAAGAACAAATTACAAGCAGAAGGGCACGTGAGCCGAAAGATCTTTCAGATGGCGCATTGCGCACCCTGATACAGAACTTAGAGGATTCTCTCAGAGACCAAAATCCTCGTGCCTTTGATCAAGCCCCAATGCACCACAGGCTCGGGGAATTTTATGAAGCTCTGGGAAATTATTCGGATGCAGCCAAGCATTATTCCAATGCCTTCGCAGCAGACAGATTCTATGGTCCTGCTTATGAGGGATTCATGAGGACTTTCAAATAAGATTCTAGATAATTTTATAGTTCTTGCCCCTACAACACACCTCTAGGCTCAATCCTTCTTATCTCTTTCACCTTATCAAAATGGCGATCAAAAGAGATTAAATCTCGGATATTGTTGGCTTTCATGCAAGAGATTACGAGCGCATCATCGAAATCTAAATTCTCTTCTTTCATGGTTTTTGTAGCATTTTTCCATTCTTCCAGCCCCGGCCTAATAATCCTTAACCCCCCTAAGTTCTCTATCATAACTAAGAATTTTTTAATCCTCTCAATTTCTTTAGCTCTCGTTTCCATAACTATAATTGAGCTGTATATGAGAAAATCAGAACAAGCGGCAGTTAGCTTACTATCAGCTATTTTCTGAAATAGCACCTCACAATCTTCCCATTTATCCTGCATTAAGTAAAGTTCTAAGAATATACTGGAATCAATGAAATACATTTTACACCTTTTCCTGCTTTAAAGATTTCTTTAAAACATTTGCAGCCCAGATTTTTGTCGCTTCGTGCTTTAATTCAACAGATGTTTTCCCCTTAACGTCTTTTAATAACCCCCTCATCGACTTAACCACCCCTTTAGCTTTCTTTTTATGGCTCTTATCCCTTCTCGTCGTATTTAACCAGCATTCTGCAGCCTCTTCTGTAGCTTTCTTGATTGCCCCTTTCGAAAAGCCATACCTGCGCATAGCAGTCTCTCTAAATCTCTCCTCCAATCCCTTATCCAATTCAACCCTTAATGACATAATGTACATATGTACATATAGTACTTAAATCTTCCTATTTGGCCTTAAAGAAACGCCTTCTTTATATTCTCTGCGCACGCATCCGAGTGATTTTGCACTATTGGAATTGTTCCGAGAATCAGTGCCTTCACTTTCTCCACACTCTTCTTGAAATTCTGAAGAACTAGCTCTACACTTACGCTCTCGCCCCCTGCCCCCAGCTCCGAGCCCCGCGCGTCCGTATGGCGCCAGCAATCATAATCTGTTGCTATCGCAATAGCTGCATAATGCAATCCTGCTTCTCGCGCAAGAACGACTTCTGGCACTGTAGTCATATTTATCACATCTGCCCTCCATTGCCGAAACAAGTTGCTTTCAGCACGTGAGGAAAAGCGAGGCCCCTCTATTGTTATTGCAGTTCCTCTCTCGTGTGTGCGCAACTTTTGCCTCTTTGCCTCTGCATACAAGAGGGAACGCAAGTCTTTGCAGAACGGCTCTGCCATCGGGATATGCGCGACTTTTCCCGGCCCCGAACTCTGAGCTCCGTGCCCTGAGCTCCCCGCTCCTTGCCCATAGAAAGTCTGCACTCTTCTTGTAGTCCTGTCTATAAATTGATCCAGCAGAACAAAATCTCCCGGCCTTATATCCTCTCGGAGGGAGCCGCAGGCAGTTGTTGCAATGACATGCGTGCATCCAATTCTCTTCAACGCATGGATGTTTGCCCTGTATGGGACATTTGTTGGCATCAGATTGTGATCTCTTCCATGCCTTGAAAGGAGGACTACTTCAGCTCCCTGAATCTTTCCGCACACAAGCGAAGAGGAAGGCCGACCAAAGCGCGTGTACACATTGTATGCCCTAGATTCTTGCAAGAACTCCGGCCTCTCTAGCCCCGAGCCACCTATAATCCCTATCTTTACCATTTTTCCTCTTTTCATTTGGAGAAAAAATGTTAAAAGCTTTTCACGCACTTTTCCCATCGAGGAAAAAACCATAAGATTTAAAAGGCAGGGGCGCAACAAGAGAACTTGATTTTTCAGAAAAATGGAACAAGAAAATCATCCCCTGGATGGGGATTTGGAACTGAAAGCACGCGAGGCTAGAGTGTATGTCATTGCAGGAGAAGGCTACCTTAAAGAGAGATGGTACTCTCAAGCTGATTCATGTTTCTACAATGCATTGCTCCTTCAGCCAGACAACCTTGATGCCAATCTAGGTATCGGACAGATTCATTTGGAATCACGTGCTTATGCCAAGGCCGCAGAAAGATTCCAGAAAGCACTTGACCTTAATCCAGAACACACGAGGGCGCAGAAATGCTACACACTTGCAATGGAACTAAATGCAGAGAGCAAGGATGACCATACCTCTTCAATCAGAAGGATTTACGAAGCTGATGTTTCTGAAAAGACTGTAAATTAAAAAGATAAAGAAAAGTCGGAACTCTTATCCTACATACCAATAATCTTCTTCTCTCTCTTTCTCAGAATTATCTTCACTTTTCTTCGTGTCTCGAGCCCCGCGCCCCGTGCTTCCAGCCCCGAGCCCTGTGCCCTGAGCCTTCTCCTTTCCTTTATTCTTCCCCAAATCCTTCGTATCGATGCTCTCAACTACATAAGAATGCTTGAATTCTACAGCAGTAGGATCTTTTTTCTCTTTCTGCTGGGGCTGAAGCGAGAATTCAGGCTGGCCTTCCTCATCTATCCCAATCTGCTCTGGGGCGAAGCCTTCTTCCGCAGGCTCTTCTTTTGTTTCTTTCTCCCGTGCCTCTTTTTTGCGTGCCATTTTCCTCTTTATTTTTTTCATTCTTTCTTAGTGCAGTTTTGCAGAAGCTTTTTCTAAAAGCTTCAAAGTGCTAGCCAAAGTAATTGTAATCTACCTTTTCATCTACAATCTTCTGTTTCCAGATCCTTTCTGCAGTAACCATGAGTTCTGCTAGGTCCTTCTTCGTAACCTCCCATATCTTCACTGCGTCATTGATGAATCCGGCCTCTCTTTTCTCGTTATAGTCTATCTCAAGGATTGCGGCTTTAAGCATCAGGTCTACGATGTTCTCATAGCTGTTCTTTACCAGCAATCTTTCTCTTTCAGTGAATGATTTCATCAGCGTAAGCGAGGCCACTGAGGCAAATGAAGGATTTACAAACTCTTCAAGCATCTTGAGGAAATTTCCTGCTCGCTGCTCTATATTCCTCCTTATCCCACGAAGAAGGAAGTCTGTCTTCTTTCCAGCAAGCTTCTCAATCTCAAACTCGGAATTAAGTTTAGCGAATTCAGGCAGCTTGTACTTTACCTTGACCTTCGTATATTCTTTCTTAAGATTATTTAGATTGTCTTTCACCATATTTCTTCACTTTTCTCATTTTTAGCTAAAGAAGCTTATTTCTATATAAAGCTTTTGTATTAATCTTCTAGGTGCGCTTAAAAGCCTCGGGCGGGAATCGAACCCGCGACCTCGTCCTCTTTGTTTCATCGTTGCTTTTTCTTTGCAATTTATTTGTTTGATGAATGTTTTTTGCATAAGCTTCGCAAGAAGCGCTCTGCGCTTCTGTGCGCCGGAATGCCGCGCATTCCGTGCGTTTTCTAAAAAGCTTAATACCAAGGACGCGCTCTACCTACTGAGCCACCGAAGCTTATCGCTCACGCAGGAAAAGAATCCAGTTATAAAAATCTTTGTGGCTCTGGTCTGGCTTTAGCTCTTCAATCGATCTTAATCAATCCGCGCTTATTCCCTGATAATCATGATCTCTAACTTCCCTGTATATCCCGTTCTCCTTTATTGGGGTTACAAGAATCTTCTGAGCCTCAAAGCCACGAAATTGGTCTGCACTTACATCCACGTAAGCCATTGTTTGAGAATCATAATTAAAGACATGGTGCTGAAGGCCTTCATCTGTCTTGATTATCCCCTCGACCATCCTGAGCCCTAAGATCAGCGCGACTCTCTCTGCCGCTATCTCGCATTTATCGCGGGGAAATCCCTCTACCTCTGACTCTAGCCCTGCTCTGATCCTTTCCAACTCTCCATAATCTATCCCTGCCATCCTCTTTACTGATAGGCCTGTCTTTTATACCTTGCCCTTTTCAAGGCTCTAGAACTCTTGCTATCTTATTTGGAATGCAGAACCAGCATCAGATTTTACAAATGTATCTCCCATCCCTTTTCCAACATAATACCCGAATGTCGCGAGCATCTTAGCGCTCGGTCCCGAAAAGAATCCTCCCTCTTGCTTGCATTCCACAAATAATAATTCATCGTCCCCAGCAAGCTCCTTTGTAACATTTTCAGCTCTTTCCCTATTTCCTAGTTCGTCAACAAGTCCAAGATCCTTTGCTTCTTTGCCCAAGTAGAAAAGACCATTTGCAATCTCCTCCACATCCTCTTTTTTCATCCCCCTGTTCTCTGCAATGACATTCACAAACTCTTCATGAATCATGTTCAGCTTCACCATCAATACCCTCTCTTCTTTTTCCGTAAGATCTTTGTACGGAGTGCCGATATCTTTGAATTCGCCTGTAACAAGCCGCTCATATGTTATGTTGAAATTGTTAAGAAGGCCACCATATCCTAGATAACTTGAAGTAACTCCTATACTGCCAGTTATGCTGAATGGTTCTGCAACAATCTTATCTGCCCCAGAAGCAATCCAATACCCTCCCGAAGCGCCAACTTCGTTGATGAATGCGACAACTGGTTTCTTTTCCCTTACTCTGGAAATCTTATCCGCAACATTCTGCGAGCCAATCACAGTTCCTCCGGGAGAATTTATATCAAGAAGAACAGCCTTAACTGTTTCATCCTCCTCTGCCCGCTCAAGGCATGAGACTATGTGTGGAACTGTGGCACTCTGCCCGAATAAGAATAATCCTTCATCTGAATTCGAGATAGTGCCTTCGATCGGAACAACAAGAACCTTATCTGTAACAGCCTCTTTCAATGAAGAGAGGGCCATCAGGACGAAGAAGAGGATTATGAATAAGAGGATTATGGTCCCTATCTTCCACTTGTGCTCTTTCTTCTCCGCTTGCACTTTAACTCCTTTAATCATCTTTTATCCTCTTTTAGTGTCTGAGTCTGATTCTCTTGTTTTTCATTCTCAGTCTCGTTCTCGTTCAGCCTGGTTTTATTGACTTCTGGAAGCCAATCCTGCGTCACTGTCATTCCGACAAGGCCCTTTATATTATTACCTACTCCCTTCAGCCAATAAACTGTTTCTTTTGTGATTGTCTTCCTGCCATCTTTTTCTGTGACATTGATATTGTATCCGACCGCGATTATAATAACTCCTATAAATACTATTGCAAGAATGGTTAGTATGACTGCCCTCATTTTTCACTATTTGCGGAAGAGAAAATGATTTAAATTACTTTCGCCATCTCTTGCAGAATAGCCCCGTAGTGTAGCGGTCAAGCACCCAGCCCTCTGGAGGCTGAGACCCAGGTTCGAATCCTGGCGGGGCTATTTTATAAAGTTCCGCTCTTAAGAAAATGGATGGGAAGCTTCATCATACCGCAGAAGGGAAAATTCCTGAGGAAGAGATACGCGATATTCTCACCCATAGCAGCCATCTCAGCATACATCTGCATCCTGCCGTTAATTCTGACAGACATATTCGTTACGCAATTCCAATGGATCTATTTCGGACTTCATGATATCCCAAGGATTAAGAGAAGAGATTACTTTGCATATGACAGGTATCTTTTAAGCAAGCTGAATCCAGTACAAAAGTTGAATTGTTATTATTGTGAATATGCCAACGGCGTTATAGCATACACAAAGGCAGTAGTCAATCAGATGGAGATATACAGCTGTGCCATAAAACACATACGCACTCCCCTAGATCACGCACACCAGGCAGGATTCTACGAGCGCGGGAAGTATGAGTAGGAAAATTCACCCCGAGCAATATTTAAAAATCCAGAAATATCAGCTATAACATGGAATTCAAGAGAGCAATACTTACTGGAATCCTTCTATGGGTTTTGATCTTCTTTGAAGTAAGCGTTCTGATGTTCGGATTTGGTGTCCAGAACATAAATTCTAACATCCTGCATTACGCCCTGCTTCTCGTGCTTATACTGATCTCCACATGGGTATACTTTAGGGGGAGAAAAGTAAAGAAGGGGCTCGGAGAAGGATTTTTCCTAGGTCTTTCTTATGTAGTTGTCGGAGTGATTCTAGACTCCATAATCACAGTTCCACTTTTCGTTAAGAATTACGTCTCTTTCTTCGTCAGCTGGGGAATGCTGATCGGATTCATAGAGACAATTCTTGTTACTATAATTGTCGGGGCCCTGAAGAAGTGATTGCTTAGTGCCTTGCACTTGGCTTTGGTTTTAGGTTCTACAAAGAGATAGGTTTTAAAAACCAAAAACATTTACTGAGGTGGCAAAAATTTGCTAAAAATGCTCCCATAGTCTAGCCCGGTCAGGATTTTTTACTAAGAAAATTCACCGAAAGGACACAAGCCTCTCGGCACCTTTTTGCGGGCAAAAATCTGCACAGAAAACGGGAGAACGCTTGAGACGCGGGTTCGAATCCCGCTGGGAGCATTTTTTTATCTACCATGGATACTAAAAGCCTGATTCAGCTAGTGCAGGAAATTGTAAGGAATGCAAATAATTTGAAGAATAAGCATACTTCTGAGAAGGGGGCATTGATTAATTATGCCTGCATTTTCTCGCAAGACAAGAAGCAATATGATGAGCTTTCCATACTCACACGAAAAATTGGAAAGGTGGTGAAAGAAACTCCAACTGGTCCATTATTCTCGATTCCCTCAATAGATACCATCGCTGGAAAACTTCGATTATTAAAGATAAGAAAGCCAGATTCAACTAGACCCGAACTCGGCGATGCGGATTTTACTATCCTAGATTACACTAAGTTCAAAAAGACGTATCTGCCTCAAAAAGGTTTCAAACTAATAGTGCGCGAGAATTTTGAGATGATTGAACTGATAGATCCAGAATTTAATGTAAGGGCCTACTTTTCAAGTCCTCCTTTGGATGTGCAACTCAAGATTGGATAGGGTGTTCTGGGAGCATTTTTATATCCTAGAACCAACTAAAAATCTCGGAGAAAATTAAAATGTGTACCGGAAAGATTTATAAGTATCTTTTCTCTATCGTATCCAATACAGTAATAGAGGGCAGTGTCTCTCACGGGATGTTGCTCTCTCCTTTTTATAATGAAAGTTATCATATTTAATGATAAACAAAATTTTGATGGTTCTTTAAACTTCTTGAATAAGTCACTTCTAAAAGGAAAAAAGAGGTTCTGGAATTATGAAAAATATATCCCTTTCTTAATCGATAAAGTAACCTCTTTCGACAAATTATCGACAAATTAAGTAAAGGTGATTTGAAACTAACAAAGACCCTGTTTTATACTGGAAGATACAGCTCAAATCTGATTAGAAAACTCAAATGGGCCTGTAACCAAAAAATATCTGAGTTAAATATTCTGATTAAAAAGCAAGAAAGTCTGTTAAATTATATATCTCAGCAAAAGCTTCCGCATGAAACAAGAAGAAGAGTTAATAAAGAATTTGGGGTCATAAAAAAGACGTTTGAAGATACAAAGGCAAGTTACATAAAGCAAATTGAAAAACAAAAGAGAAATTATGGGGGGCAAAAAGAATTATTCACAAAAATTGCATCTAATCCATTTATTGAAGTAAAATCAACACCCCTTAAACAAGGGGATGGGAAGGTTTATCAGAAGGGAGTTGATGTAATGCTTGCTACAGACCTAGTCAGTTTTGCCTACACTGGTTCTTACGATGTTGCTTTAATCTTGGGGGGTGATACGGGTCTTATCGAATGCGTAAAATTGGTTAGGAGATTAGGAAAGATTGTTGTTGTAGCGGCCTTTTACTCTAAAGGCGATCCTTCTCTACGTACAATCTCAGACTTAATGGATGCTGCAGATTATTTTCTTAATCTCAATGACTTAACTGAAAAAGAGATTGACGCTATGTCTGATTTATTGGAGTCTTAGATAGCTATCGACTTTTTACTATAATTTATGACAATCGCATCTGCCGGAAGCATTTTTATATCCCCATACATATGCTCTACAAAAGAGCAGAACGAAAACAAAAGCAGAAAAATGAAAACTCAGATTTTTTTCATCCATGGTGGGATGACTTTCAGGAACAGGAAAGACTATCTTCATTTCCTGAAGACGAGAAAAATACCTTTCAAGAGGAAAATACGCTGGAGCGACGAGTATCTGAGGGGGAAGCTGGGCAAAAGTTTTGAAGTGATAAAACCGCGTATGCCTCAGCAAGATGATGCGAGGTACGAGGATTGGAAGATCCACTTCGAACGATACTTTCCGAGGCTTAAGGATAATTTGATACTAATCGGCTCCTCTCTTGGCGGAATATTCCTTGCGAAGTACCTATCTGAGCATAAGTTCCCGAGGAAGATACTTGCAACATATCTAATCTGCCCCCCATTTGATGATTCCCTTCCGGGAGAAGATTTGGTCGGTGGATTCAAGCTAAAATCTGATCTGTCCCTAGTTGAAAAACAGACTAAGAATCTCCATCTTTTGTTCTCCGGAGATGATGATGTGGTTCCTGTATCCCATGCTCGGAAGTACGGGCAGAAATTAAAGCATGCGAAGATTGTTGTATTCAAAAGCAAGAACGGACACTTTAAGATATCCAGATTCCCGGAAATCGTCAGGATGATAAAGAAGGATGTGACTGGGAGAGGGAAAGAAGGAAATTACAGATAGCGTCAAGATGATCAAGGATACTATAGCCAAGAAATCGAAAATTGAGGGGAAGGGGGTTTTTGCCGGTCGGAATTTTAAGAAAGGAGAGATAGTGATCAAATGGGATATATCTCACCAGCTGACGCTAGGGGAGATAAAAAATCTTCCAGAAGCGCAAAAAAGGTACATTGTTCATCTTGAGAGAAAGCACATCCTGCTGCAGTCGCCTGCAAAGTATGTTAATCACTCTTGTGATGCCAATACGCATGCTGGCAACTTCTGTGACATCGCAGTAAGGGACATCAAAAAAAGTGAGGAGATTACTGCGAATTATTCTGAGACCATGGGGCCAAAGGAATTTCTGAGGTGCAATTGCGGGAGCAAAAAATGCAGAGGAGTAATAAAATCAATCCTTTCTCAAAGCCCTAGCAGTCAGATTTAAAAATCCAAAAATCCTTCCCTAAATATGCCAAAAAAGAGAGCCACAATCAAGAAAGCAAGGGTTCAGCAGCAGGAGCGTAGCGCTCGGAGCTCGGAGCGCGCAGCAACTTTCTATCCAAAACCATGGGTTTCTGCGGTCCTAAACTTCTTGATCTGGGGCACTGGGTATATCTATAACAGGAAAAGAGCAGGAGTCGGAACTTTACTCTCGATAGGATTTATTCTGAGCATTGCTTCTATCCTTTTTGCTCCAGAGTCGGTTATTGTAGATGATGGGCCTCTATATATCACTCTTAGCACTCTCGCATATCTTTTGATGAGTGCTGCCTTTGCGATTGACGCGTACAAAGAGGCAAAGAAGTAGCTTTCTGGCAGAATTCTTCTGCTCTTCCGTACTTCATCTGCTTCATCCATTTAGAAAATTTTAAATAAGCTGTTAGCTACGATTAAATATGAGAAAGAAGACCGGTTTGCTGATTTTATTCATCATTTTTATAGCACTTTTCTCGAGCAGTGCTTTCGCCACAACACTTTTTTCTGATCAGTTCTCTGATAAAAATCCCTTGGATTTGGGATGGACTGGAGATTATTTTGACATGCCCTATGCAGACAGCAATTCTGCAAGACCAGACATTCGCTCGGATTTATTCACATTACTAAAATCAGGCTCGGAAGAGGATTACATCGTGGAGATTAATAATTACGCAACTATGATTCAGACCATAAATACAACTGGCTATGAGAATATCACGTTAAGATACTGTCGAAGCACTACAACTCTTGCGGATACGACAGCGCAACTCAAGATAGGATGGAAATTTGGGGAGCATCACAGCGCGTTGCTTAACACTTGGAGTAGAGACGAAAACTGGAGTGAATGGAATCAGTTGGAAGCGGTCGATATGGGTTACTCTCGGGATTGCAAGGAATTTCCATTAGGGAGCTCTGAAGAGCAAGGAAATATCTCAATTGCCTTCTTCTTTGATGGAAAGAGAAAGCTGCACAACGGAATTAATTATCAGGCAGGTTACGTTGATGAAGTGCTTCTTGCTGGTGATGTAATCCCCCCTCCAAATTCAAACACAAACTCCGGCGGCGGAGGCGGTGGAGGCGGAGGCAGTGATGGGGGAAGCAAAGGAGCTGGAACAACAATAATTCCCCCTACAGCACCACCCGCGCCGCCTGCATGCGTTGAGGATTGGATATGCCAGGAATGGACTGCTTGCGTAGATGGAACCCAGACAAGATTCTGCGGAGACAGGAACAATTGCGGCACTTCTGAAAGCAAGCCTGAGACAGAGCAGGTATGTACTGCTACGATAGCAGCTGCAGAACAACAGCCAACACCTGGTTTCTTTGCAGGAATTACAGGAGCAGTAATCGGACCAAATGGCGCACCAACAGCACTTGGTTTCTTGCTTTTGCTCACCTTGATTTTGGCACTTTACTTCCTGATGAAGACTTTCAGGAAAGGGAAGGTTGAAGGGAAGAAAGGAAGAATGGGTAAGCGGGCACGGATGGGTAAGCGCGGAAGAAGATAATTTTATATTCCTCTACACATTATTTACACATTCTCCACACATTTTCTGGCTCTTTGAATTTTCGATAGGTCTTTAAACTTTTTTACATTCTTGTTAAGATGACATGGTACAATCCGTCTACATGGTCTTGGTTCAGGAAAGATGATTCTGATAGGGTCCCTGACAGAGCCGATGGCGAAAAAAGCAAAAGCCTTGAAGACACACTTGATTGGATTCAGGAGCATAAAGGGAATCTTGTCCTTTATTGCGCAAATCCACAATGCGAGCGGAGAGAGATAACTGGAGATTCTATCTTTTATTCTCTGACTTATCATGAATTTTATCACGATGGGGAATGCGGGACATTGGCGAACGTGCATAAGGTCTTCCAGTCTGGGCAAAGTATGTCTGTGAATTATGATGTCATAACCAGAGATGAGGCTATAGACTTAATCAGGGGTGGAGTGGTGAAATATGTTCCTTTCAGCCCCGAATCAAACATACGCGCAAAGAAAATAGCTTCTGCCTCTTCTGATGATTACGAAGAAAGGGATTAAATTTATTAATCCCGCCAGAGATTTCTAGTAAAATGATAAAACTAAACACGACCGAATTCGAATCGAAAGTTCTTCGGGTTAGACAGGAAACTCCCGAAATAAAGTCCTTCCACTTTTCCACTCCCCCTGAATTCTCGTTCAAGCCGGCACAGCACATCGTTCTGGAGCTTCCTGTTGGCGGAAAAGGGCAGAAGAAATCATTCTCCATCTCCTCTTCTCCCATCACTAATGGGTATTTAGAGACAACAAAGAGGATGAGCCAAAGCGAGTACTCTAAAGTCATGTGCTCTCTCAAGCCTGGAGATAAAGTGCGGATCAAGGGGCCTTATGGAATGTTCTTGCTTGATGAAAAGAGGGATGCAATAATGCTTGCTGGTGGAATCGGCATAACTCCGTTCAAGAACATGATAGAATATGCAACAGAGAAGAAGCTGCCTATAAATATCACACTCGTATTAAGCAACAAAACGCCGGAAGAGATCCCATTCATGGAGGAGCTTTCTGCACTTGAAGGGAAAAACAAGAACCTGAAAATAGTGCACACAATAACAAGGCCACAGGAATCAAAGAGCACAGGGAATTGGAAGGGTAGCACGGGAAGAATAAACAAAGAAATTATCTCTTCGATTGAGAGATTTAAGGAAAAGATTTATTACATTTGCGGTCCTCCGAGCATGGTGAATGAGGTCAATGCCTTGCTGCTTGATCTTGGCATAAAAAAGGAGCAGATAAAGCTCGAGAGATTTACAGGATACAATGGTGATGAGTGAAAGCGGACATAAAGAAGGTGGGAAATTAGAAGGCAAAGACATCCTCTCTACCGCAGATTATAATCGGAAAAAGATAGAGGCAGTATTCGATAGAGCAGATTTCTTCTCAGAAAATCCCCGAAGTGGGAACTTCAAGCATATGGCCGCAGCACTCTGCTTCTTTGAGCCTTCAACGCGCACGTATACGAGCTTTGATCTCGCGATGAAGTATCAGGGCGGAGTAACTACGGGATTCCATGGGACAGCTGGAACTTCTGTGGAAAAAGGCGAGTCACTCGAGGACACAATAAAGACAATCGATTCTTACGATATTGACGCGATAATTATCAGACATCCAGAAGCTGGTGCAGCAGCAAGAGCTGCCGATGTTGCCCGTGCACCAGTGATAAATGCAGGAGATGGAAGCAATGAGCATCCTACACAGGCCTTGCTTGACTTATACACTCTTTTCAAGCGAAAAGGTTCTTTAGATGGTTTGAACATTGGAATCCTCGGAGATCTAAAGTATGGCAGGACAGTGCATTCTTTGCTTCTGGCACTTAGGAACTATGAGAACACGATATCCCTTATCTCTCCAGATGCATTAAATGTCCCTGATGCATATTCTATCGATATAAGATCTTCCAGAAATGAAGTTTATGAGACAAATCATCTCGAAGATGTACTTCCGGAGCTAGATGTTCTCTACGTCACAAGAATCCAGAAAGAACGGTTCAAAGGTCTGGAAGCAGAAGCAGAATATGAAAGATTGAAGGGAAGTTACAATATAGGCAAAAAAATCCTTTCCGGAGCAAAAAAAGACTTGATGATAATGCATCCTCTCCCTAATGCAGGAGAACTCGCTACAGAACTTTATTCAACACCGAACGCAGCATGGTTCAATCAGACAAGGAATTCTATCGCAGTAAGGCAAGCACTTCTTGCAGAAGTGCTTGGAGTACACGTATAATAGGAAAGAAGAAAATAGGACTAAGAGGATTAAATCTTATTACTCTCTTGAAGGCTCTCTCATGAGAGTCAGTCTTGCACCCACATCCACCCCATAGAATTCTTCGATCGGCCTGAAAAGCATTTCACTCATATCTGAATTATACATCACTTCCAGTGCATTCAGTATTTGCATCCTCACTTTTGAGGGGACTCTCCTGTCACTGAGCGCAACAAGCGGATTCCTTAATCTATCACTTTGGATCATTCCAAGCGCATATGCAGCATATTGTACGGGAGCTGGATTTGAGAATGAGTCACGAACTCTTAATTTACTTGTTAGGTTATACTCAACGTCTTTCACCTTCAGAACGTTGTTGAATGCCGCAAGAGCATCATCAATACTCTTCGCCTCATCGTTCTTTCCCTCAAGAAGCAGTTCCGTCATGCGGGAAACCGCCTGCGGAAAGATGTTGCTCGCAACAGAAATGACTCCAACCCCCTCGTAAGATGCCATTATATCATAGGTCTTCGGATCATCTCCCGAGATGAGCTTAAATTGATGCTTATCTAACTTATTTTCGCGTGCAAGTTGCATTGTCTCTCGCCACATTCCTCCCGTCTCTTCATTGCCAGGATTTATTCCTCCCGTCGCATCTTTCACTCCGATAATCTTTCCGTGATTCAGCAGTGCAGCGGCAATTCTTGTCTCTGGCTGGATAGTTGGATGGCCTCGTGCTGGCACGTCATACATAATTAGTGGAAGCTCAGATGCAGCAGAGCAGAATGAGAAATAATCCAAAATTCCAAGCTGGGATGGCATGTTGTAATATCCGGTAACATGCAGAGTTGCATCTGCACCCAGCCTTTCTGCAATCTGCGTGAGGTTTTTTGACTTTGAGAAATTATTTGTCCCAGCACCAGCGATGATCGGAACTTTTCTTCCTGTCTCGCTCTCCTCCTCTTGTGAATGATTGACACATTCCTTTACTACCTCCTCCCACTCTCCATGCTCTAATGTCGGGCTTTGTCCCGTTGTGCCGCAGGCGACAAGATTGTGTATCCCGCTCTTGATATTGAATCCGATCAACCTGTCTAAACTGTAAGAATCCACACTCCCGTCTTCCATCATCGGAGTGATTATAGCAGTAGTAGCTCCTTCAAATCTTTCCATCGCATTCAAGGGAAGGCAAAATTTTTAAAACTTTGGAAAACTCCCCCTTTCCTGAAAATGCGCGAATTCATCTACTTCTCCCCAAAGGGAAGGACAAGCGGAAACTTTGATGACATGATGAAAGCCGGAAGGCTTGACATCGCTGTAAACGTGATAATTGCAGCCTTCTTCCTTTCCAAAAAAAGACGCAAGGATGTTCTCTTCCACCTAATTTTAAATGGCCCTCCAGATCCTCCGAAGCATCTTGAGTTCGATAGCAGGGAAGAGATCCCCTTCAGCAAGAAAGATATTGACGGACTTTTCAAGAGAATGCTTTTCAAGTACAGGCAGGGCCAGCGAATGAGGGCCTTTGATGGATGCTATGTAGAGAAGAAGAGCTTCCAGCAAGTCGTGAGGGAAGCGGCAGAGGCTGGAAAAACAATCTATCTGCTCGATGAAAAAGGCCAGGATATCAGAGATACAGATTTGAAGGAGAACGCAGTCTTCATCCTTGGAGATCATGAAGGACTGAATAAAGTTGATATCAAGTTCGCCAAGAGATTTGCAAAGACGATCAGTGTAGGCCCAGAGATGTATTTTGCTTCACAAGTCGTTGTCCTGGTGCATAATGAATTAGATAGGAAAGGATTATAACATTTGTACTCTTTTGGGCCCGTGGTCTAGCGGTTATGACGCCACCTTCACATGGTGGAGATCAGAGGTTCGATTCCTCTCGGGCCCATTGGACCAAGAAATGCAACAAGAAAACAAGGAGAAGATGTAATGGGAATAAAACTAGAAGAGATAGAAAAATTTGCACAGCAATTCCTTGGATTCCTAGATGATCATTTCATTGATTCAACTTCCTGTCTTGTCCCACTTCTCGGAAAGAAATTCCCAGTTAATGACGAAAGCTATTTCTCAGTCGAGCTCAGACCATCAAATATGGGAACAGAGGCTTATACGCTGAGCTACATTATGGACAGAAGAGGAATTCCGATCGAAGCGAGCATCAACCGAGAGCTAGATTACACTAAGTTTATGATCAAAGCAACCAAAGAGGTCAGGGAATATGAGACTTTCGGATTAGATGATACAAGAGAGAATTATGTTATGTGCAAGGAATTAAAGGGATATAGCTTTGAACAAGTACGCAAGGAGCTGCGCTCTCTCACCGCGATTGTAGGGGGAAGAACATGAAAGTAACAAGAGAAGATTTAGGGGAGTATGCAAGAGAGCTTAGAGAATTCTTTCATCATAACAATGTAGAAACATCTGAATGCCTTGATGAGCATCTCTGGGGCAGGTTCCCGGTTGAGGGCAAGAACGGGCATTTTGTGACTGTTGAATTCCGGCACGATGGAACATTGGGAGAAGGAGATTATCTTGTCAACTATCTGGTGCCGAGACATGGCAAGTTAATATGCGGAACGCCAATAAGGATAAGGATTGTTCCGAAGCACAATTTCTCTTCTATAACTGCGGGACTTGACTCGAGGCTTGATGGATTTAATCTCCTATACTTCGATGAAAGAAAGAATCTTGTCTTGCAGGACAAGGTGATCAGGAGCATAGATATACGGGAGATCAAAGAAGAGCTTTCTGCCCTGTGCTCGCCTGTGCAAGAGTCATATGCATACTTGCAATAACTTTTAAATAACTTCTTTCCTTGGTTTTTTGGATTAGTGAGCGGCAGTAGTCCAGTGGTTAAGATACGACGTTGCCAAGGACCTTTGAAGCTTTTAGAAAAAGCTCTCGGAAGCAAAGCTTCCGGAGTCCCGGAGCAAAGCTCCGAGGACTTCTGCAAAGAAGCAAAGAAGCAGAAACGTTGTGACCCGGGTTCGAATCCCGGCTGCCGCATTGGGTTTACTCCTTTAAGAAGTCATAAATTTCACCTTTCTTATGGGAGTTCAATGAAACATGTGTTTCTCCAGTTGACAGCTTTATTGTAATGAGCTCTCCTTTAACCAGCTCGTCCAATGACTTCTCGACAATTTTCTCCCCTCTTAAATGTGTAGGTAAGCTCTGTGTGCCTCCCACCCCAAATATTTAGATTGACAAGTTTCCTTAGAAACCTTTTCATGATGTCCTCTTTTGTAACCATGATTCTACTTACTTTTTCGCCATTAAAAATATTTAGTGGAACACATACGTTCCAGTATAGGAACATTTATAAGATGCTTGGCTTTAAATGAAACATGAAAGGAGAAACATTATTTAAGAGGGTTGTAGGAGACACTCCAAAGACGAGAGTTCTGGAGTTCCTGATAGAAGGGAGAGAATTAGATTACTCCATATCTGATATAGCAGAAGGTGCTGAGATTGGCCGAACTACTTTATTCAGGATATGGCCGGATATTGTAAATGCCGGAATAGTCCGTCACACAAGAGATATAGGAAACGCAAAGCTTTATAGGTTGAACATAGAGAGTCCCTATATTGAGAAATTAGTGGGGCTTTTTGACACTATTCTTTTGGGCTCTTTAAAGAAAAAGACTAAGCTTATTGCACGGCGAAATCTCCGGCTGCCGCATTCCCCTCGGAAGATTTTTAAAGGATAGGCCCTAATTTATTGTTATATGCTCCCCGGCATTGCTTCGGCAAGGCCGGGTTTTATCATGAAAAGAGTAGTTCTATTTATTGATGGTAGTAATTTCTATTATGGATTAAAAAGTATTTACGGAAAATCCAGGAGCTTGGCCGGGTTCAATTTTAAGAAATTTGGTGACGTCTTGTCTGAAAAAGATGAGCTAATTAGGGTGATGTATTACAATGCTCCCTTGAATTTTTCTGAAAACCCGGAGCAATACACAAAGCAACAAAAATTTTTTGATAAGGTCAGAAGCACAGAGAAAGTAAAATTGATTCTAAGCAGATTACAAAAAAGAAAGATCAAGGGTTCACGTGAATTTTATTATGTTATAAAAGGAGATGATATTCATATAGCGGTTGACATGGTTAAGGGAGCTTATGATGATGCGTATGATAGCGCAATCTTAGTTTCTGGTGATGGTGATTTCATTCCAGCTGTGAATGTCGTTCAAGAAAAGGGTAAAATTATAGTGAATGCCTACTTTAAATCTAGCCTGTCTTGGCACCTCAAACAAAGCTGTGATAAGTCTATACAACTTACCAGAGAACTCTTAAACGGATGTTTTGATTAGGGGATCCCGGCTGCCGCATCCTCCCCGGAAGATTTTATAAAATCCATACAGTGGTTTAATGGATGAAAATCCAAAATGCTGCCGGGAGGAAAATCTCGCGCTCTGCGAAAATCGCTGCCTTCGGAATACTTTCTGCGTACCTGATGAATAGCTGCCACTCTCCCAGGAATTATTCTGTAACTCCATTCTCCGGGAAAGACGAAAGCCCGTTCCAAGGCGAATGGAAAGGCCCATACTTCATCTATGGATATCCGACTGAAAAAACCAGGCACAAAGGTCTCATCAAGATAAATATAGATCGGGGATTTGTCTCTGGAAGGCTTTACTACAATGGCAAAGAAGGAGAGTTGAGTGGAGTTGTGGATGATGATGGAGACTTTTCTTCAAGCATAAAATTAGATTATGGCTTATTCTCCACCAGTTCTAACCTAGATGGCAAGATATTGCTGGACTACTTTTCCTCAAAGAAATATTCTGCCGATATGCTGGGGGGAGAATTTACCCTCTCGATAAATGGATCTTCCTATAAGGGAGATCTTCTCCTGCTTCCTTCACATAGAGCAGCGGCGCAAAGGAAAAATTTGGAGAAGATTCTTACCTCCATCCATAACCAATCTCAATCAGAATGATGCGCGTAAAAGAAATCACCTCTACCTCTGCAGCTCTTTCGTAATCTCCCCTATGTTCTGCACAATGTACTTGTAGAGCTGGTCTATGAGAAGGTCTTGCAAAGATTCCTTCAGCGGGCCAGTGCAGTATTCCATCTTTGACTCTACCTTGATATATGTGCCAGCAAGCTCCTTAGGAACGCGGCATTTCATGCTCTTGCCCTGCACCTTCTTCGCAAGAGGATCTTCGCTCGCAATCTGCAGATTTTTTACTTCGATGGTGCAAAGGTCTTGAGAAAAGCTTAGTGAGTTCAAAACTTTGTATTGCCAGACATTGCCCTCATTACTCACTCTGTATGTGGCACGGCTGCATTCCCTCATCGCCTGGATGAAGCATTTGTCAGTAGTGCAAGTTCTCGTGTAAAAGAAAAGGTATGAGGTAACAGAACCGACTATGATTATCATGAGAATAAGGATACTGATCAATATTACCTTCTTCCTTTCCATTAGTTTTGCTGAAGCTTTCCTAAAGCTTCTACCTCTTGCACTCTACAAAAAGAAAAAATGAAAGGAACTTTTAAACCTTTCCTGTAAAGTTTTTAGGGTGTTAAGTATGGAACTTCCTTGTTCTAACCCGAAGGAGTTTTGAAGGTCTTGTCCATGCACCTTCCTTCTGCACAGGACTTATCTCAAACAGCTTTCTCTTACTTCTCTCACTTTACGCGAGCAAGCTGTGTGAAGGTTATCGCCTTGAAATTTCCTCTTCCGACAAACTCTTTCGCGAGGATTATCTCTACTCCACTGAGTTCTGCAGCCCTCGCTGTTTGTGATGTTATGACGCCGTCAGCAATTATTGCATATGCTTTTATTCCTTTTAGCGCAGTTGGAAGCTCGCTTAGGGGCACTTTACCCAAGATCTCTAGATTGCTGTCAAGCAGATAGGCTCCTCTTGTGCCTATGATCTCTTCCTGAATTCTTGTAAGTGCTTCTTCTTCGGGCTTGGAGACATCAAAATCTCTTAACTCTCGCCTGATAGCTCCTTCTCCGTGCTCCCCACCCAGGGCTCCGTGCTCCTGCCCCTGTGCCATCGGCTCTCTTCTCTCATCTCTGTCTCTGCCATACTCATTGTGGTGTCTGAAGCCTCCTCGGTTTCCGCCTCCCTGGCTTCCTTGCCCTCCCCTGTAGCCATAACCGCTTCTGCCTCGATCGCCTCCACTTCCTCTGTCGCCTCGGTCATTCCTGTAATTTCCTCTGTTTCCATATCCTCTGTCGTCATAACTTCTTTCTTGGTATCTTTGCGTGCTTGGTGTTGAAGGGATTCTTCCTCCTCCCTTTCCTAACTCCATCCTGTCACGCAAGGCCTTGAGGACTTCCTTCTTTGTGAGTTCCTCAACTTCCTTTCCGTCAGGAGCTCTTGCGACATAAGCGATTTCACAAGTAGCGATCACATCCTTAGTGATGAGATCTCCTCCTCTATCGCCGTCTACAAATAATGTAGCTGTTCGCTCTCTGCTTAGCTCCTTGATTGTTTCAGGAACAGATGTTCCATTCAAGGCGATGGCGTTCTTTATCCCGCATCGCAATAGGTTGAGCACATCTGCTCTGCCTTCCACGATGATCATCTCCTGAGATTCATCGATCCCAGAGCCGGCAGGCAAACGATCGCGTCCGTACTCAACGATCTCCATCATCCTTACGTTGTCTGTTATAGTCATCTTGAGTTCACCGCTTTCAGGCATTCCGCTGTTCTCTTGGAAATCCTTAAGCAGTTTCTTTGCTCTATCCATAACATATTCTCTCTTACTTGCCCTTACATCCTCAATCGCTTCGACCTTGATCTTGGATTCTGAAGGCCCGACGCGCTCTATCGTCTCGAGAGCAGCTGCGATTAATGCTGTTTCAGCCTTGTCAAGTGATGTAGGAATCTCTATCTCTCCTTTAGTCACTCCTTTCTCAGTTTCCAGGCTTACTTCAATGCGGCCGATCTTGCCCTCTTTCTGCAACTCTCTGAGTTCAAGCTCATCCCCAAGAAGTCCTTCTGTCTGGCCGAATATCGCTCCTATCACATCTGGCTTTTCTACAACACCTTCTGCATAGAAGCTCGCTCTAACTATATACTTAATACTTACTGGACTTATTTTTGACATTTTTCTCCTTGTCAAAAAGCTAAGAAATAGGCCTTACCCCTTACCTCTCTTTTTACCTTCCAAACCTTTTATCTGCCTTCTGTCTTATACTCTCTTTAAGCAATCAATGCTTTCTCTTGTGATAAAATAAAGTCTTTGCTGAATCTTAAGGTCTTTCCGGTTCTTTTCATCCTGCACTTAATCTCTTATCGTTCGTCTTATCTTTCGTATCTTCTCGTCTAATAAGGCTCGAGTGAAGATTAATAATAAATAAAGCCTACCCTTAACTTTTTGATTTATGATTCGTTTTATTTATCTGATTTGCCCCATAAAGAGGCGTGATTTCTAATAGGTGATATGTAATGTTTGATATTTGATATCACTTATTATTCTTTCACTATGGCTCCGGGGTATTTAAATTTTTTCTTCGGGGAAAAAGTTTATATGGGTTTTTATTGGACTAGTTCTCCAAGGAAATTCGCATCCCTACGCAAATTTTCTCGCCTCAAGGGCCAAGTACGCCTTGATCTGTTCTGAGAAATTTACTGCCTCATCTCTGAGCTTGATCTCATACTGCAGGATCCTTCCTCTTATCACATACCTATCATAGACTCCCCTCATGAATTTTGCTGTTGGGGACGTTTCCCATCTGCTCTCATAATCTTTCTCTAAGAATACATTGATGTCCACCCTTACCTCTCCGCGATTTAATTTGAACTTTCCTCCGCCTTTCGCAACTTCCACATCTGTCATTCCAAGGACTGAAATCGTGACCTGCAGATAAAATCTGAAGTAATCAGAGATTCTTCTCCTCGCGCGCCACTCGATGAAAATCTCTTTACCATGCGGCTTTATCTTTTCTGTATACTCCTTCTCATCTACAGTGTACTCTTCGGATGTAAGCCAGCGATACATGAACGCATAAAACTCCTTGAAATCAAAAAGCCCGGCCTTCTGCCTGACCATCAAGCTAGTAACCTTATCAAATTCTACCATCTTTTTCGTTTGCCCTTTTTCTTTACTCTTTAGCAGAGAAATCAAACTTTTAAAGTTTTTTGTTTGCTAAATCAATGCAGGCAAAAGAATCAGTATCCATATACATCTCTGCATGCAGGGCAAATAAGCCTTCCCTCGTTCTCTTCAAGCATCCCGTAATTTCCGCATTCTTCGCAAGGACCTTCAACACTCCCTCTTGGCTCGATGCCATGCAGTGCCCTGTGCTCTCTCCATTTATCCAAGCGTCTCAATTTCTCGCTCTCTTCTTTGATGTGAACAGCTTCAGCAATATGCTCAAAGAGCTGAGGTTCAAACTTTACAATATCTTTTGCGTGAAGCATTCCTATAACCTTGTTTCCTTCTGCAACTACCGGCATCTTCTTTATCTTTGTCTTGCGCATCAAGATTATTGCTTGATATAGATCAACATCCGGCCTGATCGTCTTGACTTTTCTAATCATTATATCCCGTGCCTTAACTTTTGAAAGGTCAAGTTTTCGCGGTATCAGCCTCAGAATGTCAAGCTTGGTGATTATACCAATAAGCCTATCTTTTTCTGTAACGAGCACGGTTCCGACTTTATTGTCAAGCATCTTCTTAACACAGGATTCTATAGATGTATCTGGATTAGCGAGAATTAATTTACGAGTCATCATATCTCCAACTTTGAGCCCTACTTCCTGCCTGAACTTAGTGAGCTGAATTCGTTGTTTCATAAACTGTGTTCCCCTTTCCTTATCCGCTTTGGGAGCCCTCATATTTAAATTTAACCCATATACTATATATACTTGAACAAATCCAAATATGCTCAAACAAACTTAAATTAAACTTGGGTTCGCGCCCTTTCCGCCCCGAGCCACAATATATTCTTTTTCACAATAATATTTATAAGTATATCCAGTATATACCATATAGACTTGGGGGTATAAGCATATACAATGAGCTCAGCAGAGCCACGCAAGATTATCAAATTCGGAAATTCATCCCATGTAATAAGCCTTCCGTCTTCATGGGTTAAAGAAAACAACCTTAGCAAAGGCGACATAGTCTTTATTGAGAAAAATGGTAATAACGAGCTGATTATTTTGCCGAGTAAGGATGATATGAGCTATTCTGAAAAGGAGAGGAAGATAATAATCAGTGTTGATGGGAAAGATCCGGAAACTCTTAGACGGGAGATAACTTCCGCATATATCAATGGATTCGGTTCAATTATACTAAATGGCAAGACATTAAAATCGAAATTAAGCCAGATCAAGAATACCACCGATTTCTTAATAGGGCTGTCTACATTGGCTCATTCTGATGGAGAACTTCTGCTTAAGGATGTTCTCAGCCACGAGAAGCTTCCGCCTCAAGAAGTAATCAGCCGAATAAATATCACAATCGCAGCGATGTTTTCTCATCTTAGAATTGCCATTAACTCAAAAGATTTCGTAAAGAAGTATAATGAGATCAGATCTTTGGATATTGAGATAAATAGGAATTATTTGCTTGTCTGGAAATTGATGAAAAAATACTCTTATAATGGGGCCAATAATAATGGAAGTAGCTTGAACCCTACAGATTTGTACAATCTATGGTGGCTTGCCATGAATCAGGAATATATCGGAGATGAGATAAAAAGGATTGCAAGGGCTCTGACAAAAACAGAATTTACTGTGGGTGAATATAGTAAACTATTTGAAATGGTTAAAGCGGCAGAAGAGTATTATAAGGACTCTATCTATTCTCTCAACAAACAAGATCGAGAGCTCGCCTTGGATCTTGTCCGCAAACCGCTCGCAAAGGAATGTAAAAAAATCTTAGATCGTAACCAAAATATCGCTCTTGAGGGAATTTACGATAGATTTTTAACGATTTCGAGGCATATACACTACATAATCAAGATATCGATATATTAGGGGGAGAGCAATGAGTCCACAATTCAATTTGTCTAGCGAAGAACCAGAGGATAGTGCTCACACCACGAAAGAAGATGAAGGCGGCGGTAATCAACTCAATCTCTTTAATAGAATAAATTGGAATGACAGCGATCTAAAAGATGCCCTTTTAGCCAACATCTCTGATTTTCTTCTCCAAAAAGGAGAAAGGCAAAGAGGTGTAAGGTCTATCGACGATGTGAAGATATCTGCCGGAAACAAAAGAAATTTTACAGGAACAAAATCATCAAATTATCACATAACTGTGGAATTTACCAGGGAAGGAAGAAGAGAAAGTGAGGTAGAAACTTTCTTTTTGAAGCAGTATAATGAGGGTAATGGCGTTCCGCGTATCTTTGGCATGCCTGTAATTCCTGGAAATGGCAAGTTTCTTGGGCTCCCAATATTGCCCTATCTGGTTCCAGATGAAGATAAGGAACTTGAAAGAGAAAGAGCTATTTTTAAGTTTACAGGCAAGTATGTAGGATCAAGAGTATATCCAGATTTAACCAGCCTAAATCAAACCCAGATCTTTCCGAGGATATTGCGTGATAAGAGTGGTGCATTCAAGAAAAGGAGACAGCTTTTACTAGAATTGATCAGAGAAGAAACACTAGAAGAAAAAGTCTCTAGGGAAGGAATTGCCGGTTTATCTACTCTTTCTGAGTCATTGAATCCTGTGGTATTATTGCACGAAATGCTTCCGGCAAAAATTGCGAAGTACAAAGATTACGGCGGATCTGAGTTAGACCAGATTATTAAAAGAATTGATGATAGAGACGTCTTTACTCCTAGCATCTTAAAGTATCTCGAACTTCTCGGGGGCAAACACATTAGTGGAACTCAAAAATATGAACTCGAGAAAGTAACGTCTGAGTTGATTTCTCCCCTAGCTAATCCATCGGATAAAAATTTCTTTATAACAACTATACAGAAAGATGGGTATCCTTTCCATAATATGTTCGTCTCTTTGATTGATGGTGGCTCTGTAGTCTATGGCCATAGAGCTTTGCATTTGGGATGCCTGCTTGGCCATCCGGGTGTGTACAACAAACTTCCAGTACTTTTGGACAATATCCCTGATTCTAGCGGTGAACGAGCAGCATACAGGAGAAAAGAAAATTTATCCAGACTGGTCTCATCTTACTTATCTAAGTGTAGACTATTAACTTCAACTGAGAAATTGGAAAGGGGTGTGCCGAACACAAAAGAGGTTGCAGAAGAGTTTTTCAGGGCAATCCTTGCTGGGGGTATTTTCGGAAATCTAAGAATAGCTGCTAGGATCAGGTCTAGCGAGCATCATGGCGGTGAAAGTGTTGTGCCTTATGTAAATGCAATAGAAGACCAATTAAGGTATTTCGGAGAGACTGGTGAAAGATTCAGACAAATGTCAAGAATTAGCTACTTGAAGTTTGATGTCTGACCCAGGTGCGCGAGAGTGCCAGCATGCGCAGAACCCCCAAGCCACAAAAGGCAAAAATTTAAAAATAAAACACTATTCCATCATCACATATGCTAAGGGTAGATCTAGGGGCAGATAAATAAACAGACTAAGTGGGCAAGTAGGGTGCAAGGCACGCATTACATCTCCACCTTTATCATTCATAGAATAAAAACATACTAGGATAAGTGAAAATGGCACAAGGACAACCTGTATTCATCCTTCCGGAGAACATCAGCAGGATGATCGGAAGAGATGCACAAAGGAATAATATCATGGCCGCGCGTCTAGTCGCAGAGACTGTAAAATCAACGCTAGGTCCTCGCGGAATGGACAAGATGCTCGTTGATTCTATTGGTGATATCACTGTAACAAATGATGGGGTGACAATCCTTGAGGAGATGCAGATAGAGCATCCAGCTGCCAAGATGATGGTTGAGATTGCGAAGACGCAGGAAGCGGAAGTAGGGGATGGAACAACTACTGCTGTAGTTATTGCCGGCGAGCTTCTGAAGAATGCCGAAAAGCTTCTTGATCAGGACATCCATCCGACTGTTGTCGCACGCGGATACAGATTGGCATCAGAGCAGGCCATCAAAGTCTTGCATGAGATTTCAACGAAGATTGACCGCAAGGATAGGGCACTTCTTGTAAAAATTGCAGCAACTGCAATAACTGGAAAAGGAGCAGAAAGCGCAAGAGACATGCTTGCTGAACTTATTGTCGATTCGGTACTGCAGGTTTCTGAGGGTAATGAAGTTGATCTTGACAGCATCAAAATTGAGAAGAAGAAGGGGAAGAGCATCTCACAATCTGAACTTATCAAAGGTATTGTGCTCGATAAAGAGCGAGTTCATCCTGACATGCCAAAGCGCGTTGAGAATGCAAAGATTGCGCTTCTTGATTGTGCACTTGAGATAAAAGGTCCTGAGACTGATACAAAGGTAAGCATTTCCTCTCCAGATCAGCTTCAAGCATTCCTCGATCAAGAGGAGAAGATGCTCAAGGGAATGGTAGAAAAAGTTAAGAAAAGCGGAGCAAATGTTGTATTCTGCCAGAAGGGAATTGATGATGTCGCACAATACTATTTCGCACGCGCAGGAATTCTTGCCGCAAGAAGAATAAAGAAGAGCGACATGGAAAAGCTTGCAAAGGCAACTACGGGAAGGATTGCATCAAATCTGAACGAGCTTTCAGATAAAGATCTTGGCTCAGCGCGTCTTGTAGAAGAAGTGAAAGAAGGCAAGGAAGAAGAGGGCATGCTTTATGTAAGAGATTGCCCAAATCCTAAAGCTATCACTTTACTTGTGCGCGGAGGAACAGAGCACGTTGTTGATGAAGTTGAGCGCGCCATAAAAGATGGTCTTGGAGATGTTGCAGTCGCACTTCGCGATGGAAAAGTTGTTGCTGGTGGCGGCTCGATAGAGGTCGCTGTTGCACGCAGGTTGCGTGAATATTCTCAAACATTGAAAGGAAGGGAGCAGCTCGCTGTCGAAGAATTTGCACTCTCACTTGAAAGTATCCCAAAAATTCTCGCTGAGAACTCGGGCCTTGATCCTATTGATATTCTTACAGAGCTCAAGGCACAGCATGACGCAGGAAACATGCATGCAGGCATCGTTGTCGGAAGCAAGGGAGAAGTGAAAAATGCTTTTGAAGCAGGAGTCATAGAGCCCCTGCGCATAAAGACGCAGGCCATCACATCTGCAAGCGAAGTTGCCACAATGATCCTGCGCATTGACGATGTTGTTGCCGCTGGCAAGTCAAGTTCGGGGGCAATGCCTCATGGAATGGGCGGAATGCCAGATATGGAGTAAAAAATGTACAACAGCGATCCCGGCGGAGGAGATTACGATGATTCAACTACTGAGTTAATTGGGAAAATAGCAGCTGTAGGTTTGTTAGGGTTGGTTTCTTACATGGCATATTTTGCTAAACACTCTAAGAATAATAAAGAATATACATTCCCAAAAAAAACAGAAATCATACGCGAAACTTTAAACAATGCTGGTAAGCTCGAGACTATCTTAAAATCTGATGGCAAGCTAGTAATCTCTCCTTATTCCTCTAAGCCCTTTAACGTTATGCCCAAAATGGAAGCGCAGTGAAGGAGATATGGAGTAAAGATTCTTTGTAGTTCGTCCCACCCCCGTCCCACCCCAGCCCAGAAAGTCTCAGAAAGCCCTTAAATAATGTTCCATCCTTTTCTTTGTATCATAATTCCTTCACGCGCCCGCTCCGGCTCAGCATACCATGCCGGGGCGGGCATGGGGGAACTTTGATGAGAAACTAAGCCAGGGCTAAGGCTTACTTGGACCAAAACAGGGTAAAAAAACACCCTAAAACTCCGGTAAAAAGTTATCACCAAAAAGTTTAAATAGGCCCAAGTAACTTAAGAATGATAACATAGCCCTAAGGCTAAGGGGAATACAATGCAAAAGATGCAAAACAAAACTTTAAAGATGCCTTTATTCCTAGTGATGGCGTTAGTTCTAGCAGCTTTCACAGCAGTTAGTACACTAGCACAGAGCACCGAATTCAACATTGACGAAGTTGTTGTCAACGAAGTCAAGGTAGTTGAAGATGGCGCTGCAATATTGGACAGACTGACAGTTGAGACTGGCGAAAACCTCTTCATAACAGTGAAGTTGGATGGTCTTAATGATACTGAAGATGTCAGTATTGAAGCAGAGATCAGAGGCTTGGAATCAGGAACAATTGATGCCGAAACATCTTTGTTCGATGTCAAACAAGGAAGAACATATGCCAAGTTCTTGACATTGAAGATACCAGCAAATGCCAGACTTGATCAGGATTTGACTGATAACCTCAAGTTGAGAATAACAGCCTCTTCTGAAGATTCAGATGAGAAGGTAGATGTTCTATTGACCATCGACAGAGTCAGGCACAACTTGCTTGTTCTTGACGCACAGGCACCTGAGAGCGTAAATGCCGGTGAGACTGCAGTTGTTGAAGTCGCAGTAAGAAACAGAGGAACTAAGATCGAGGAAGACGTTTTTGTCAAGGCTAGCATTCCAGAGCTTGGAATCAGCAGACAGAAATTCATCGGAGACTTGCTTCCACTTGAAGACTTTGAGAACGAGGACAACGAACTTTCAGACAAGGCAGTAGCTCTTCTAAGGCTTGAAATTCCAGCAGGAACTGTATCTGGTGATTATGCACTTAAGATACAGGTTTACAGCTCGGATGGAGTAGCTAAGGGAGAAGAGACAGCTATACTTTCCGTAAAAGGAAAGACCGCAGCTCCTGTACAAACATCAGGAAGTGCTGTAGCAATTGACTCCAGTGCAAAAACTGTTGCAAAGGAGCAAGGAGTTGTCTACAAGGTTACTGTAACCAACCTTGGAAGTTCTGCTCAGACCTACACTGCAGAAGTTAGTGGAGTTGACTTCGGAACTTACAGCGCAAATCCAGGAATACTTACATTGGCCGCAGGCCAGAGTGGAGAATTCAACATATTTGTTTCTCCAGCTGCAACCTCTACACTTGGCGCACACGCATTCAGCGTAGCTGTCAAGGCAGATGGAACAGTTGCAAAGACTTTGAGCTTGAGCGCAGATGTAACCGATTCAAGTGCTGGAAATGACAGGCTAAGACAGAACTTGATTGTTATCGCAGTGATCTTGATAGCGATCTTGATAATCTTGGCGATAATCATAGCTGTCGTAACAGGAAGAAGGCGTGAAGAAAGCGAAGAAAGGCTTTACTAAGTAAGCATTTATTTTTTATTTTTTTACTTTTATTTTTTAGTTCTCCTTATAGAGTGATAACAGATAGAAAGATTTATAAACACCAACCTTATAGAAGGATTATGGCATTAAAACTAAATTCAGAAAGAGAACCCTACAAGGAGTTTTATGGTAGCAACGTCGAGCAGATGCCGATGCTGATAGCTGATGGCAGAGTTCCTATCTCTGTAGCTGGATTAATGCAGCGAAGACTTGATGTCAGGAATTCTGGTGCTGATGTTAAGAGTTCTTATATGGATAATTATTTTGATACATGCGATGCAGTTGCCTATCATCCAGATGGGCGAGCAAAGATTGTACTTGATTCTCAAACTCTCAGAGATATGAATGAAAAAAGTAAGAGAAATGGCGGAGCATTAGTCTTAACAGAAGAAGACTACGAAACATTGGAGGGAGAAGAGTTCAAGGGGGGAAAGCTTGAAAAAGTAAACGAATCTCTTTCACGAGCAGATGCTAAATCCAATCTCGTATGGAAAGTGCTAGCAAGAGATCAAGCATTACTTGATGATTATGTTGATTATATCTTTGCAGAAGGTAAAGAGAGATTTGGTTATGATACCGTAATGGGAGTTTACCCAAGCTCTGCACATGGAAACACGCCTGAAATGAGGGCGTGGTATGTCGGCAGGCTCGAGGGCAGGTCTGGCGCCGATGGCAGGGATGACCTTGTCAGTGGCAGTGGTCGCTTGCTCGGTATAGCGCCAGAGGCGCCGGGCGCTCCTGGTAAAGGTGCTTCAAACACCAGAGCATATAATATGGCGGACTTACAGGCTTTCGATGACACAATGAAGGGACTAGAAGTAATCCTTAACCCCGACGTATTAAGGCCGCTTGCCGCATTGAGAAAGAAACTTTAAGTTTTTATTCAATATTTCTACTCCTTCTTTTACTCGTGCCTTGTTTTAGTTATAAGCATGGGTGAGAGCCCCATCTATTTTTTCCTATACCTCTAGTAGTAAAATACCTATTCTGCGCCCCGCGCAATTTTTACACAAGGTTTTTATAATTTTTGTGTCTAAAGTGTGCAGGAAAGATGCACAAAAAAAGGGAGTTATCACTTAGATCTGGAATTGTACTTGGAATCATCCTGCTCATACTCACAGGTATCTCTCTCTCGGGTGCGAGCGTAAGCGCGCAGGGTCAGAGCTTCTCGATCGCAAAAGATACCACAGTGCCACGAACATGCCCTGGTTCTACCCTTTTGTTACAGTCCACAGTGCTTTCTTCAGCAGCGCAGAGCTTCTCTCTTTCGCAAGAAGGAGATGCAGCACGCTTCTCTATCTCTGTCCCAACAGGATTCATCCTTTCTGCAGGGGGAAGCAAGACACTTTTCTCCTATGTAACCCCGCCCTCCACAACAAGCCCAGGAACTTACCGCCTGAAGTTGTTTGTGAACTCTGCAAGTGCTAGTGCAAGCGCTGAATACAACATCGTTGTAGAGGATTGCAGAGCTGTCTCCCTAAACTTTGAAGCCTCTTCCAAGAGCACATGCCCTGGAGAAGTTGCAAGCTACAAAGCTATCCTGAGGAACATAGGAAGATTTACAGAGGACTACTCCCTGAGTGTGGATGGCCAGGCAAAGGGCTTCACTACCTTGAGCGATTCATCTGTGCGCCTTCTTCCGGGCCAGGAGAAGGATGTCTACGCTTTCGTAAATCCACCATTTGATGTGGGCGGAGTGCATGACTTCACCCTCAGCGCAAGATCTGCATCTGGAATAACGAGCTCACAAGCACGCATCAATGTGCTTCCATGCTATAATTACGCCTTTACCTCAGAGAAATCCTCTTATGAGATTTGCGAAGCAGAAAAACTTTCCATTCCTCTCGCTCTAGAAAATAAGGGGAGCGTTGCAAATTCCTATAAGATGAGCTCTTCCGGCTCTGCATTTGCTTCCCTGAACAGAGGACTTATCTCTCTTGCACCAGGACAGACAGCTGTCGCAGAGCTCATATTCTCGCCGTCATTCGGCACGCAGGGAGAATTCCCTGTGAAGGTCAACATCGAAGGAGCTCTTGGAAAAGAGAGCAAAGTCCTTCCGATAAATGTAAAAGTAAAGAAGTGCTACGACGCGCAACTTGACATCGCACCAGAGACTCTTGCCTTGTGCAATACTTTCTCCTCGAGGCAAAATGTGCTCATAAAGAATACAGGAGAATTCAGCAATAAATTCACCCTCAGTGTTTCCGGCGCCTCATTTGCCACCCTCGACAGGGAAGTTGCAGACTTGTCTGCAGGCGAGAGTGTGATAGCAACTCTTGCACTTGCTCCAGATGAGAAGACTCCAGCAGGCAATTATGGTGTTGTTGTAAAAATGACTGATCCTATAAGCAAAATTTCATCTTCAGACACGCTGAAAGTTACAACAATAACGAGAGAGCAATGCTTCTTGCCAGGAATCTCTCTTTCGCAGAAGGTAGTTGAGGTGCCTAAAGATTCTGCTGCAGCGATTTCATTTACTGTAGAGAATCGGGGAAGAGAGCCAGCAGAATACGTTCTCGCATTGAGCGGAAATGCCCTCCAATTTTCGCAGATAAATCCTTCTCTTGTTAAGGTATCTCCAGGAGAGAGCGAATCTGTATTCCTTCATGTAGCTCCAACACTTGCGACTGCAGAGGGCGCATACAGGATCACCGTGACCGCACGGCTTAAGGAATCTCAAGTCTATGCTTCTGAAACAGTCGATATAAAAGTTCTTGCCTCAGGCGCGAAGCCAAGTATAGGCACGGGTAGCGCTGTGCGAGAGACTCGTGGCTTTGCTGATTCACTTCGCGAATTCCTCAGAAAGATTTTCAGGATAGAAGTGAAGAGCACGGGGAATAACACTTCTGTATCGCAGCCAGAGTCCCCACAAATTCCCCAGGTAACCCAAAAGCCACAAGAAAAACCACAAGCAGAAAAGAACAATGTGACCGAAGAGGCACAGAGCACAAACCAGACATTTGGTTCAAAAGGATTGATGGCCTTCCTGCGAGAACTTTTCTCCTCAAAGCCACAGGCGCAAACAGTGCAAGGAAATGAAACTCTAACACAGGGCTCGGAGCGGGGAGCGCGGGGCTCAGAGCAGGAGACACAAAGCGCTGGCAGAAACGGAAAAGAGATCGTGATTGATTTGCCGGAAGAGGGAAGAAACAAGAGCAAAGGCACCGGAGAAAGTGTTGCCAACAAAAATGCAAGTGCAGAAACGGAAAGATCTATCACAGAAGGAAATAAAACCTCGTCAAGCCTGACAGGTTCTGGTTCTGCAACAAAGCAATTCCTTTCGCAATATTCATATCATCTCGTGGCAGCCTTGATACTCATCCTTCTCATAATCCTTATCGCTACAGGGACTTGGAGAAGGATAGTAGAATTCTTTGTCGAGGAAGAAGGAAAGAATGGAAGGAAGAACGGAAAGAAGCGCTAGAGTGCACAACTCACTCCCGGACCAAGAAAATGCCACAGATAATCGAAGCAGAAAGAAGCATCATACCTTCATGTGATTGTGGATTCGGAAAATACATGCAAATTCTAGAGGCAACCTGCGACCTAGAGGGGATTGGGGCCTATAAGATCGGATTCTCTCTCGGATTGCGCGGAGGCCTCATGGGCGGGCTTGAAGAAGTGGTCAAGGAAGTGAGATTATCTCAGATTTCAAACGAGCTCCCAGACAACAAGTTAAAGCCAGTGATATATGATCATCAGAAAGGTGGAACTGATATCCCAGACACCGCAAAAGAATTTGCCAGCATAATGAAAGAATGTGGAATAGCCGCAGCAATCATCTTCCCTTTCACAGGCCCCACGACACTCAAGGCTTATGTCACAGAACTGAGAGATGCAGGAGTTGAGCCGATTGTCGGTGGGGAGATGACACATAATGGATTTCTGGATTATAATGGGGGTTATATGAGCTACTTTTCCGTCGTGAACATCTACCGAGATGCGGCAAATCTCGGAGTCACGAATTTTGTTGTTCCGGGAACTAAACCAGACAGGATCAAGTTCTATAGGGAAATGCTCGAGCATGAGCATCCAGAACTCGAGCCAACTTTCTTCTCTCCAGGCCTTGGAGCAGCGCAGGGCGGCAGTATCTCAGAGGCATCAAAAGTCGCTGGAAAGAGATGGCATGCGATCGTCGGGAGAGAAATTTACGAAAAAGAAACTGCGGAGGAAATTAGAGACGCTGTCATCGAGCTCGCAAAACAATTCTAAAACCAAAATAAATATAGAACTGAGGAAAGATGGATGGATACAAACATCAGAAGGAAGAATATGCACGTGATATCACTCTCGGCCTTTACAGGAAGGGATTCATCGAAACGCTTTGGAATACCGAAAGCAAGGAGCATGCGGAAAAAGGGTGGACTCTAAAAGGGGGAATCTGGAGCCCTTTCTACATCAATCTGCGCCCTATAGGAAGCGAGCCAGAGCTTGTTGCAAAGATTGGAAAAGCTCTCTCCCTCTTTTTTATTCATGAGTTACTTGATTACAACAAGATCGTCGGAATAGAGATGGCAGGCATTCCGATTGCTGCAGCAACTTCAGTTGCGGGCAATATATGCAGAGGTGATTGCATCCCCTATCTTTACACAAGGCCTCTTCCAGAACCAGCTAGAACCCCTGATGACGCCCGCGAGATTCTTACACATGCAAGCGCAGGAAAATGGGGAGAAAAAAGTTTTCTTGAAGGAAGATTGTATGATGAGGATAAGATCCTTCTTCTCGATGATGTAGTTAGTGATTTTGGGAGTAAGCTCATCGCCCGCGAGATAGTCATGTACGAGGCAGAAAAAAGAGGAGTAACTGTCTCTTGTGACAGCATCCTTGTTGTTTTTGATCGGGAGCAGGGTGCGCAGGCAAAGGCCGATCAAGAGGGGATGTCTCTTAATTCGCTGGTAAAATTCAAAGGCCAGGCTCTTGAATGGCTCATGGAAGAGATGGAGGAATATGAACATTCTCTAGTTTCAGACTACTTGGAAAACCCAGAGCTTTATCAAGATGCAGAGGTGCAGCAGGAACTCTTGAAAGAACTAAAGGAGAAAAGAAAGTACAGGAAATAATTATAGCTTCAAGCTCACGATCTTTGAAGATCCATTCTGCATGCTCACCCCATATATCTTGTCGCATGCATGAATCATCGCATCATTGTGTGTGATGCAGATGTATTGTGCCTTCCTGATATAGCCTTGAAGAAAGTGCGCAAGGAGCTCGCTATTTCTCTTATCCAGTGCAGCTTCTACCTCATCCAGCAAATAGAAGTGATATGGTTTATATTCCTGTATCGCGAAGATGAATGCCAAAGCCGTCAGAGACTTCTCGCCTCCGCTCAGGCTTCGCGTGTCAAGGAACTTGCCCTTGCCAAGCCTTATCATCACATCTATTCCAGTGCCCTCCTCAAAAGGATTATCTTTGTTCTCCAGCTCCAGGTGCGCAGTGCCTTTTGTCGATAATTTTGAGAAAATACGCGTGAAATTCTCATTTATCTGATTGAAAGTCTTCATGAACTCCTTTGATTTCTTTTTGTCTATTTCGTCTATGGCACGCAGGATTTCAATTTTCTCTTCCTCGAGCTTTCCTGCCTTTCCTTCTATCTCATCAAATTCCTTCTTCGCCTCATCATACACTTCAAGAGCACGCATATTTATTCCCCCGAATTCCTCAAGCCTCTGCACCTTGTTCGTTATTTCTTCCTGTAACCTCTCTTCGTTCTTTCTCACATTGCGCGCGGCCTCTATATGCTTCTCAAAAGGTGCGAGCTCTGCATTCAGCCCGCGTATTGTTTCATCTATGCGCGCATTATCTATCTCTATCTGCTTCAGCACAGCATCAATCTGCCACTGCACTTCTTCCCTCGCTCTCACTTGCTCCTCCTTCGCACGCGCCTTTATTTCAAGCTCATTTCTTTTCTCAAATAGGTCCTTAAACCTCTTCTCGAATCCTTTCTCCAGCTCTTCTGTGCTCTTCTCTACAGAGGATACTTTCTTTAGCTGTTCCTCAATCTCAGCAACAATCTTGTTGAACTTCTCGTTCTCTTCTTTTCCTCTCCTGATGAAGAGCTTGATCCTTGAGACCTCGTTCTCCAGGACAATTCTGTTCGAGCCGAGCTTTACCTCATCTTCAAATTTCTTCGGAGATGCAAGATGCTCTCTGTTCTCTCGTATCTTTATCACAAGTTCCTTGATGATGAGGCAGACATTCTCTATAGTTTCCAGGAATGAAAGCAACTCCTGCCGGTCTACCTTTTGCGCGCGCGTCTTGCGTATCTTTTTTACAAGTTCATCTACATTCCCTATAAGGCGCTTTTCATCCTCTACTATCTCCTGGCCAATCAGCTTTGTATCGAACTTCTTAGGTTTGTCCTTTATCTCTTTGTTCAGATCAACCAGAGACTTTTCATTCTGCTCCAGCTCGAACACGAGCTGTTTCTCCCTATCAAGGTTGCTCTTTATCTGATCCAGATGCGCCCCTCTTTTTGCTTCGAGAGATGCGATGTTGCTCTTTACCTCTACAATCCCGCGTCTCAAGTCGGTCTGTTCTTTTCCAGTAGCTTCTTCTATCTTTTTTGCAATCCCCCCGATCTCTTCGAAAAATCCAGAGACCTCCTTTTGCATTCCAGCTATTTCCATCTTCACGCCATCAACTTTCTTCCTCTCTGCCTCGATCCTCTTCCCGAATCCAGCTGCATCTGCCTGCTTCTTTGAAATCTGCTTCAGGATAAGTGCAGCCTTTGCAATAGAAATATCCTCTTTCAGTTTCTGGTAGAGGAGTGCCTGCTGCCTCTCTCGCTCCAGATTCTTTAGGTAACTTCCTCTTTCAGCAAGTATGATCTTGATTTCCTTGAGCCTATCCTCTGTCCTCTCAAGTTCGTGAAGGCTTTTCTTTTTCCTCTCCTCGTAATTACTTATCCCTGCGATATTCTCTATGATCATTCTTCGCTCTTCATTCTTCATCTCTACAAATCTACTGATTGTTCCTTGCAGGATAATATTGAACCCATGCGGAGAGAGGCCGACCTTTGAGAGCAACTCGAGTACTTCCTGTCTTGTCCTTGTATCATCATTTATTTTGTAGATACTTGTGCCGTTCCTTCTTACAATCCTTCTTACCTTGACATCTGTCTCTTGGTATGGAAGTGTTTTGTCAGCATTGTCTAAACAAAGCTCAACAGCAGCCTCGAACGAAGGTTTTCCTCCAGCACCTCCATTATGGATGAGGCTTGCACTTGTGTCCGCACGAAGACCCTTGCTGCCCAGCTTTCCAAGGACAAAGAGGATGCCATCACTTATGTTGCTCTTTCCGCTTCCATTTGGCCCTACGATGGCACTGAAGCCCTTGTCGAATTCAATGGTAGTTTCTCGTGCAAAGCTCTTGAATCCCCTAAGTGTTATGGATTTGATATAGGTCATTTTCTCCTTCTTTCTTGGTGCAGCTTCTTTTTTAAAGAAGGTGCGCTCTTTTTTGTGATTTTTTGTTTGTGGATTGATTTTATGTGCTGACAATACTTTTATACCTTTTTAGCATTATTCCACAAAACATAAAAATACTTTCTAAAGCTTTTAGCTATAGCACTATTTTCTATCATTATCGCCATTGGGTTTTCTTTTGTGATGAGCATTATAATAACTTTGTCTCCATATATCTCGATGCTTGTCGGCATTTCAAGTTCTTTTGACAGGAATCTAAGCTCCGTCTTCGCCAACCCTTTTCGTCTTGTGTAAAGTGCCTTATACTTCTCATTTAGCAGATGCTTATGGATAATCCCTTTCCTAGATCTCATAATCTGCCTTTTTGTGAAGTAAATCTCCCATAGCTTTGGTTGCTCTGTAAGGCCCATACTTAGCCATTCTTCTCCTTTTTTGAGAGTTGTTATTATATCCTCATTCGCAGTCTTTAGACCTTCCCATCCGGTAAAGATTTTGGCTACGGATGGCTCGCTCACTGCCCTTTTGGCAATCAATTGCGGGATTATTTTCTGGATTGAGGCTTTTTCCTTCTCGATTTCATTTCCCCTCTCGCCAAGATAATCAAGAATCCTTTCTGGACTGGCAGCATCGAAATGCTTAACTCCATTTTTGATGATGAAATTAGTCAACCCTTTATTCTGAAGTCTATCCAGAACCTCATATACCTTGCTGCCGGAAATGGCGCATCTTTTTGTTATCTTTCCAGAAGTTGTGCTCCCAAGTTCTAGGAGGGCAAGATACACTTTTGTTTCGCCATCGGTAAGGCCTATCTTTCTTAGAGATTGTTCTATCATTATAACGTATGAGGGGGGGAGTAATATTTAAATTTAATCTTTTGCTATTTAGTGCTATCATAAAGTTACACAAATGACAGAAAAAACAAGACCAATAAAATGCAAGTACATTGGAGTTTATGAATGCCCTTCGTGCGAGTATCTCCTACTTGGAACTCGTGAAGCCGCCAAAAAGCATATCGAAGTCCCTATCGGCGAGGGCGTTATCCTTCCAAGAGGATTTGTTTTTGGCCGATGGTCTAGGATGCATATTGAACATCGTGTTGTTACAAGAAGCTATTTACCGGGGGTTTACCGATCAATCAAATACTTTGATGATGAGATTGTGATCCCCAACTACAGCAAAAGAATTCTGCCAGTTACCGAGACCTCTTTTGGTTCGAGGTCTCATGTTCTACAATATGAGGTATGTAGATTCTATGACTTTAAATATGCAGGAATTTTTAGTTCAATTGATTCTGCGGAGCTAGCAAATGGATACGATAAGCGCGAATTTCTGCTTACTGAAGAGCAATTTGATGAGTTCAAAGATAAATTGGGCAGAATTAGCAATGCTGGATGTGAATTTCCTTTAAAAAAGGAAGAATTAGTAAGAACTGTTCCTGGAATTGAAAAGTTGCTGGAGCCATCGACTTGAATTAAAAACTTGTCTCTGGCACTCCTAATCTTTCCAGCATCAATCATTTTACTTGTTTATAACATTTGTACTTTTTCTAATTCTTTAAAGTGTGAATCTTTCGTTAGAAGCGTAGAATTCAAAAACCTAGAGGTTGAATAAATAAGTGCATCAGTCATGTGTAATTTCCACTCATGTTTCTTGTTGCCGGTCAAAATTGCAATGTCTCTAGTAATGTTTACAGATTTACTTCTCGAAAAGATAAAATTAATTCTATCTTTATACTCTTTGCCTTCCTTTATGTATTTTCCTTTTATTTCAGCTAGGCAAATTGATGGGGTATAGATGATATCGTCTGAGGCTATAATCTCTTTAACTCTCTCTCCCTCTTCGCTTCCACTAAAATACTCTATCCATGCAGAAGAATCAAAAACGATCTCTTTCATCTCTCAAGTCCTTCATACTTACTTTTCTAAGCCATTTATCTGCACCAAACATGCCCTTTTTCTTTTTTGTTGCTATGAGCTTCTCAAACAGAATTTCATTTATGGCTTCTGACATCTTCCTCTTACCGAACTCTCGTTCAAGAGCTTCTTTCACATCCCCTCGCAGGATTACGGTTGTCTTTTCCATCTTCCTTGCGCTATTCTTAAGCGTATACGTAAACATATACGTATATGTTTATAAATCTTACGGTCTCACCCCGTGACCTTGATTTTTTGGGCTTCGGCATCACTGCACTAAATTTTTCTCCGAGGGGCACATAACAACGCTTAGGCGACGAAAAAATGTAACCCTTTCTGGCGCACGTCACAAGGTTAATAAATATTTATCTGCTCTTTTTAGGATAAAAATGGGGCCATTACTGAAAGCAATTGCAGTTGCAGCACTTTCTCTCTATCCTTCCGTTGCTGCCAATAATTACACGGTGCCAAGCCTTAGCGAGCAGGCATACGCTTCTTCTCTGCCTTCGGGAAAGAATAAAAAGTACGTGGCAAATATCTCTTACCCAAATCCGATTCAAGCAAAAGTAGACGGCAGAGAGGTGCTTGTTTATGATTTCCCTCTAGAGGATATCGCAATCGATGTCCTAGTCTCAAAAAAGCCACAAAAATACAGCCTTTTTGTGGCAGAAGCAAAAAAGAAATACGGCAGTAAGCTTGAATTTATGACGAGTTCAACCTTCTATGATGGGGGCATTATAGGCCGTATCTTCAAGGATGGAAAGCTAATCAATAAAAAGAAATATTCTCTTGGCGTAGACCTAGCGTATTCAGATAAGTACGACAGCATAGAATTCATAGCTAATTCCAGAGAGATTCCAGATTATGTAGACACTGTTGTTGGTGGCCTTGCAGCTCTAGTTAAAGACACTAAGGTTGTAACGGATTTCTCAAACAGGAGAATAAGGAATGGCAGAGTAAGGGAGAGGATTGCGATAGGTGTAAAGAGGGGTTGGGCAGGAATGATTGTCTGCACCACATCAAAAGTTAAAGATCTTGCTGAAATAATGGACAAACTTGGATGCTTGAGTGCAGCTGCTCCGGATGGAGGAGGAAGCAGGATGTTCTATCATAAAGGAAAAATCCTAAAGAAGCCGACAGAGAAGATTGCAAGTGTAATAGTCGGTTATAGGAAGTAAAATTATCTTTCTTAGTGCAGGTTCTTTTCTAAAGAAAGTGCTCAATATCTCCTCCTCAATTCTAAATATCCTCCTCTTCCGCCTTTGCTTTTGGCAAGCCACTTCTTGAGTGTCATGGGCGTGATGATGGTTGTGATGAGGCTCATCAGGACAATTACAGTGAATACGCCTTGTGAGATCAAGCCCGCACCAAGACCGATGAGTGCAATGACTGTGGCCATCTCACCTCTTGGCGACATCCCAAATCCAATAACTGCAGAATCCTCATGCGAGAACCCAAGCACCCTTGCAGGAAGATAGCATCCGACAACTTTTGTTATGACTGCTATCGCCGTGAGAACAATCAGGAAAAGTATCAGGATAAAGCTTAGAGTCTTTATCTCTACAAGAATTCCAAGCGAGACAAAAAAGATGGAAGCGAAAATGATGTGCAAGTATTCAGCACCCTCTTTGTAGCTCAAGGTATTTCGCAGCTGAATCCCGCCGAGGGAAACTCCAGCGATGAATGAGCCGACAATCGCTGACAAGCCAATGACTTCTGCAAACATAGCATAAAGGAATGCGATCATCATCGCAAATATGAAAGTTATCTCTGGATATTTGCGTGCTGTGCGCGAGTTATCAATTTTTGTGACAAAACTGCCGAGGATCTTTGTTCCTAAGATAGAGCCAGCGATGACAAATGCCAAAGCCTTGATTAATGTAAAAGATATCGCTCCCAATGATATGGCTCCTCCAGCAAGCGCATATTGCTCTGTCAGAGCAAGAGCGACCAAGGCAAGAATGTCGTCTATGACTGCAGCTCCAATAATGGCCTTAGCGGTCTCTGTCTGCAACTTTCCCATCTCTTTCAGGACATTTGCTGTGATTGCAGTGCTTGTCGCAGTAAGCGCAGTGCCGATGAAGACAGCGCTTGCGAGCTCATAACCAAACATCCTGGCAACAAGAAATCCACCGATCCATGGAAGGATCACTCCCATCAGCGCGATAAGACCATATCTGGCATTGAATACATCTTTGAGCTTGAATTCAAGTCCGATGACAAAAAGCAGAACTATAACTCCAAATCGAGCCATTCCCTCTACAAATCCTTCATAATGAATGAGACCAAGAAAGCTTGGACCTGCAATCAGGCCAAGAACGATTGCTCCTACGACGGCAGATTGATTGAAGCGAGATGCGATAAGATATCCTGCGAGAGATATGAAAAGGAGCAAGCTTATTTCAAATTCAATACTTGTAAGGATTGATTCTACCATCTTTTTTCACACGAGTATCGCTCTCTTCTTGTTTTTAACTAACTTCCATCCGCCAAATATCAAAAATATGATTACGAGCAAAGTTAACCCTACAGCAAACAAATCTAAGTGCCTATCCCTATTAACTTCAAAATAAATTGCCTCTTTTGTGTAATTTAATTCGGTAACAACCATCTTCGTATTCCTTATTACAGTATTAAATTTACTCTCAGCGAAGAAAGAGTCTTGTCTGCTTAAATCTCTTTTTAGTGAAGTAAAATTATTTTCAATTTTAACGAAATCACAGTCAGGCTCGTAATAGAGATTATAAACCCACTTAATTTTGCAACTTTTAGTTAGGAGTGCTTCTACTCCTTGTGTTTCATTTTTCGCCACGTCCATTAAATCTCTAGCGTTATCTTTCTTTTCGGATATCCTTTTATTTGCATAATATGCATTTTGGTCACCAATCCTTTCGGCATCGGCGAAGATGTATCTTTTTATTTCAAGAGATTTTATCTTAGCCTTGGCAAGATCTATTTTGCTTTGGTCGAGATTGGCACTACTGCACGTTTCAAATAAACAATAGTACCCGATCATTACTCCGTTCTTAATATTCGTCTCTAGCCAAGATATGAAAGCTTCTGGAGTTTTTGTTAATTTATCAATTCTATTTATAGAATTCATGTGACATGATTCAAGATCGTCAACTTCTCCCTCATACGTCTTTCCTTGATCAATTTCTACTAAATAAGTTTGACAAGTCTTTAAGTAACTTATAGCCCAGCTATTGTATACCTTGCTACCTGTGCATATCGCAGCTATTGCCAATGAACCATAATTCGCGTTCTTTATTAAGCCGAGCTTTTTACCAGTTATAACCGTTCCAGAAACAATAGCATACGCTTTAGAATCTCCAGGTAAATGTTCTAAAATTTCTTTTTCAGTTATCTGTGAAGCCACATTTGCAGTTTCTTGGACTAATTCTTGGTATCCAAATAAACTGCAGAAAAATGTGTCAGACGACTCGTTGAATATGTCATAGTCATAGGTTTCTTTGTTTATTTCCCCATTCTTCAACTTCTCTTCAAGAAATTTTGATTCGAATAAGCTTGAAGCTTGTTCTAAGGTTAAAGTCTGCCTATTTAGGAAATCAAACGGTATTAATAGGCTATTTTGGCAGTTGAATATTGCTACTTTTCTTTCAACGCTGTCTAAAGTAAAATAAGTATACTCCCCCTCAAGGAAGCATTCCTCTCCTTCATCCGAAAATTCATCCAAATACTCTCTTGAAGTAGCAGGAATTGCATGTACGCCTACAGTGCTAAATATTACAAAAAGGGCAATAAAAAGTACGAATAGAGTTGCATGTCTCATTTTTTTAGGTATCGAGAAGAAGCACCTTAAGGCCTCCAGAAATCGTAAATTGACCTGCCCTCTCTTTAGAAGAGGAAGCCAACCTGGCCTTCTTCTATAAATTTTGCTAGGGGAAAGGAGGGTTTCTGGGATTTTTAAATACTTTTATTTTAGTCCTGGGAAAACCAAGTTCGTACAATCAAAATCTTAGGTCCTTTTAACAAATTATCGTGGCTTTGTTCCTTGTTCCGACCTCACCAATTCTTTTGCATTTGCATTTTTTGGTGTTAAGGTCACTTTTGGAACATCCCGTAACAAATCCTGCTGCACGGGCACCAGCATTTTCTATACTGTTTGTCATTTTAATACCTCCAATTTTTAAGATCTATTATCTCTTTTTAGAGCTTATGCCTATAATGAGGCTTCACTTAATAAACATTTTTATGCAACATCTAGGGAGAGGTATATGGATTAGCACAGTAGCTAGTATGTAATAAAATCCTTTACGCTCATAACATTTTTGAAGAAATAGGTATCGTATTCCCCCTTATTAGGATTTAAAATTAGCCAATACTCTTTAGCTGAATACATCTTTTTGGTTTCTGGATTTATTGTAAAGTAAAAATTTGTTATTATGTATGCTATAGTTGCGCTCCCCCTTCCCTTAGAAAACCTGCTGTTTATATGACGTTTTAATAAGTGAAAATTAGTCGTAGGCATTAGTTTACCTACACCAAAAAAGTCAAATGCGCCTACTAAGTGTATACCTTCAGAATTTCTGAATTTTTTTGTAGATTTCTTAAACAAGTCAGCAGCTTTATTTTCAAATGAACTTTTTAATTCATCTAGCAGAGTACACTCTAAAAAGAAAATATACTCGCCCTTTTTAACAAATGCCTCGGGAACTCCATCGTCGTTTTCTTTTTTTAATTCTATAAAATCAGACTTATCAATAAAGGCCTCAATAGACATTAACTCGAATAGACAAGTCTTAAATTGCTTTGAAGTCCTGGCTTCTTTTACCCACTTATCAAACCCCTTTATTTCCTCAAATTTAGTGATAAGTTTATTTATCTCTTCCAAAATAAAATAGCCGACAGGGATGATGTCTTTGGTGTCCATTCCTTTAGGATCTTCAATCCACATTCCACCCTCTATAATCTTTATTTGTCGATTTAGCCATTCTTCTCCAAGGTATTTCTTTATTTTTGGGAAATCCATTACACCCCCCAGAATTTCTCGCTTATATTTTTATGGTGTGGCATCAGCTTATCCTCGTAGCCTCTTCCAAAACATCCTTCCCTTTCTTTGTGATCTTGTAGAATTTGAAGGCTCGATCTTTAGGGTTGATACAGACTATAAGCCCTTTATCTGACAGCTCCTTTAACGTCCTTGAATTATGGGATTTGTACTGCTTTAATCCCCTCATTATCTCTGGCTGGCTTAGCCTCCAAGATCTTGAGAGAAGTGTCAATGTTTCCCTCCTCCTTTTGCTTCTGGCAACAAAGCTAATTAGACTTGCATTAGACATGCCTTAAGCTGAGTTACCATTATTTTTATTCAGAGGTTACCTTCTCAGTTACCATAATATTTATAAAGACCGAGGAGTATTTTATTTCCAGACGCAGAAAACTGTGAGCTTTAGCTCACAGATGAATGCGTTCTTCCCCGCATAAACTTTTTCTCTGGCATTTGCATGTGTGCCCTATCCTCCCCCTCTAAAGCGGAAGGAAACCGCACCCTTTAGGGTGCGGAGGATGTCATAACTATCCTCTCTAGATTAAGAAATCAGAACTGTTGCTCTTCCTTGTCTTTCCCCTCATACTCAAAGATCTCCTTCTGATCTTTCTTATTCTTGTGATTCTGCCATGTGCTCCAGCTCTGGCGGAAGATATCCCTGTACTTCTCCCAATTCCCCTCGAGAAACTTTACAGTTATCGGATCAGAAGTGTATCCGCTTCCGATCTCTTCAGGAATCCTTTTCTGTATCTTCGCGATCTCTTCATCTCGCGCGACCTTTGCGATTATCGATGCTGCAGAAACGACGGGATGATTTACATCTGCCTTATGCTCGCATACAACTTTGCAGGGCTTCTGCAGCTGCAACCTTTTCTCAACTTCTGCCTGCCATCTCGGGATGTTTGGAGAGGGGCAGTCAATTATGGCCTTATCGGGCTTGAGGTCGTTGATGATCTGCGCCGACTTTATCGCCTCGAGCTTGTTCAGATTGATGCCCGCCTCATTCCCGAAATCAATCTCATAGGGCCAAATTCTTATTATGGAAAATTCAGAATTCTTCCTGATCATCTCCCCAAGTTTTTCCCTTTGGCTTGCGGTAAGTTTCTTTGAATCCTTCACTCCCAGCTCGCGGAACTTCTCCTGCATAAATGCCGGCACCTTGACTCCAGCCATCACCATCGGGCCTATCACTGGACCTCTTCCGGAATCATCGATGCCGAGAACATTTTCTTTCTCTTCTCCATCTCTCCCCTCTCCATCAACTCTATCTCTCATTTATCTCACCAATGATTTTTTGAAGGTTTTTCCTTTGGTCGCATCCATACACTTCATTCACGATTCTTACTGCCTCCAGAACCCCTCTTCCCTTTCCCACCTTCAATTTTATCAGCTTGTAGCGTACGCCTCTTTGCTCCGTAAAGATTACATGGCCGCGGTTCATCTCCCTTTCTTTTTCTACTAAGCGCATGATATTCTCGTCTAGTTCTATCCCAGTATACATCCTGAAACTTCTCCGTTCTATGCTTATTGAATTGAGGTAGTTCTCATCCATCTCCCTCCTTTTTTCCAGCGGAAGCACATCATATCCGACAAGGTCTATGTCAGGAATGACAATCCCACTTTCCTCTATCTTATCATCAAAGATGAATCTGGAATTGTTGACCAATTTGTAGTATGCGTAAACGTCTGTCATCTCTTTACCGAATATACTAAGAACAAGAATTTTTAAAAAGGTTTTCACGACAGAACAGCGATACCTTTTCCGCGCCTTTACTTCACGTACCTGAAATCATCATGCAAGAAGTAAAGGCCATACAACTCATACTGTCGGTCTAAATCCTGGATGATGAGCCCATCTCCAAGGCAGTCTCTTACTCTTGCCCCTCCCTCTTCCTTCTCAAGCACAAGAGCCCCGCGCGGCTCATTCTCTTTTGGAGAGCCATGAACAACATTCACGATAGAATTCTCCACTATCTTGTAACCCATCTCTTTTGCCTTGAATATGACTTCTTCAAGCGTATTCGCCTTGTAAGAAGGCTCCATGAGTGCGACTTCACGGACAATCGTTTTCACCCTCTCGCTCCTCAAGATTTGTGAAGTGTCTAATGGTTTGTCGTTTGTCATCTCTTTCCTTGCATCCTGAAATTTATAAGTTTTTCTATGATCCCGAGAATCATGAAACACACCAAAGAAAAACTTTAATATTCAGAAAACATATATTCTTACTATAACGCGACGATGAAAATTTCTCCCGAGTTAGCTAGGATACATGCACATCTTTGTGGGGATGGATCTGTTTCTGTATGGAAGACTAAGGAGAAAGATAGGCAGTTTAGGGGTGTTATAGGATACTCTAACAAAAATCAAAGATTACTTGAAAATTTCAGAAAGGATTTTAGCATGGTGTTTGGAGTAAAAATGAAAATGGTTGCAGGACGTGAGGTTTCTGTAAAAAGCCTTAGAATTGTTAAGATTCTCACTGAAGAATTTGGCAGCTTTGGTTCTAGGGAATGGAAGATTCCAAGATCTATTAAAGAATCTAATGAAAATACTAAGTTAGAGTGGCTAAAGGCCTTCTTTGAGGATGAAGCATATAACGAGAAAAAATATGACCGGCTAAAAACAAAATCTATGAATCCCAGTGGTTTAATGGATGTGAAACATATGTTAGACTCATTAAAAATTTTCTCAAGCTTAACTGGACCTAATTGCGATGATAGTTACTATTTGACTATTCCCAAGTTTAGTTCTATAGAAGAATTTAGGGGATTCATCAAAGAGCCAATAAGAAAATAGCGGGGGTTGGAATTTCATCAGAGTCAGTTTGACTCCAAATTTGAACCAACGACCTCGGGGTCTCCCTTATCTTCTTATGCTTCTTTGGTGAAGCTTTCTTCGCAAGAAAGGTTCTATGGGCCCCGCGGGCACTCCTGACTGCCCCACCCCGCTATGCTAATCCCTCGTTTATAGAACTTTTAAACCTTGTGAGAAAAACATAGACGCTTTAGTAGCTCATCCTTATCTATCTCTCAGCCTCGAATTCCATTCTTGCTTCTAGGGCCCTCTTCTGTGCCGAGGGAAACGGATACTCTCCTGTATAGCAGGCAGTGCACACGCCTTCCTTTCCTACAGCATCTATGACCCCTTGATGAGTCTGATATATTACAGAATCTGCCCCGATCTGCCGCGCAATCTTTCTTACATCGCCATCATTCTTTGCCGCAATCAGTTCATCATAAGTTGCAAAATCAATGCCCATATAACATGGATGCCTGATTTGGTAGAATGTGGAGACAAGATGCACTTCTTTCGCCTGCCCCCTCTCTTTCAGGAGCTTAATCAGTTTCTTAGAAGTGTTCCCCCTGATTATACTGTCATCAACCAAAATTACTTTCTTCTCAGCAGTAAGCTCATCATGGACTACAAATTTCCCATCTAATACTTTTGTGATATCTGTTTTCTCATTGATAAAAGATCTTGGAGCCGCCTCCACAACTTCAAGGGCACTCTCTTCTCTCAATCCTAAAGCATCTGCGAGAGCTTTTGCAGCTGGCTCTGCGGTTCTTGGAGCGTGGACAACAAGATACTCTGAATTATTTCTTGCATCTGGAATGGCTTCACTCACTATATCTGCTAGACTCCTGCCAAGATTTCTCCGCGAAATGGAGACAGAAACTCCATCTATAACCGAAACAGATTTTGCAAAATATACATACTGAAATATACAATGCGCTAATTCATTGCTGGTGGAAAATTGTGAGATGTTTATCCTTCTGTCTTTGCCAACAGTTATTATCTCACCAGGACCAACATCCTTAATCTCTCTTCTTTCAAGTCCAAGCCTCTCAAGCGCAACACTTTCCGACGCAGCCGCAAAGAAATCTTCATTAAATCCGTAACAGAGTGGCATGACCCCCTTAGGATCTCGAACGACAGCAAGATCTTCCTCTCCATTCAAGAAAACCATGCTGTATGCACCTTCAAATTCCTTGCTGAACTTTGAGAATAAATCTGTCAAATCTGGTTTTGATTTAGAATTAGTGTGCTCTATCCTAAGCCATCTTCTTATGAGCTCTGTATCTACCCTGCGCGGAAAATAATGCCCCTCGGACAAAAATCTTCCCTCCAGCTCCTTGTAATTGGAAATATTCCCATTGAATGCAAATGCAAACCAATCCCATGTCAGGAAATTGCCATGGCTCTCGAATGGCTGGATAGAATACTGCTCTACATCACTTCCGACTCTTTCTCCAGATGTTGCATATCTGACATGGCCCAGACCTATAGTTCCCCTAAATTTCTCGATTATCTTTTTATTCTCTTCTCTGTCGCCTTCTTTGAAGACCGCATTAACCATTCCTAATCCCCTATAGGACTCTATCCTCATCTCTCTATCGGAATTGTAGGTTGTAAAACCAACGCTTTTTTGCCCCCTGTGCTGAAGCTGAAGGAGCATGTCCTGCTGGTAAGGCACGACATTCTTCTCTTTCCCCCTACTTCCATCTCTTTCTTTGTCTCCACCCTTTTTATCGAACAGATAAACAGCCGCAATTCCACACATATTTACTCATCCCCCATCTTTCTTCCCAAATTTTTAAGAATACACTCTTCTTGGACAGAAAAAATATATAAACCTTTTCGCCGAGTTTGGCCTATTCACTTAATAAATCTTTTCAGGTCTTTTAGCTGAATCTTTCCATATATCGCATATTTCTTCTTGTTTACATACGCCCATAGCGACTCTCCATAGCACCAATGCCACCACTCGAGCGGATAGTTGACAAAACCCTCTTTTTGCATGGCCCTTATCAGAATAGTGCGGTTCTTTCTTGCCTTTTTTGAAACCCGATTATCGAATGTATGTAATGCCTTGCCCATACTTATCTCCTTCCCGTCGATTGCTGGATGAACATCTACAACCCCGCCCGTAGAGTGATATGTGTAAGAATCAGGATCTGCAACATAATTCAGAACCTTAATCTTTAATTCTTCTTTGCTTAAATGAGAATACTTTTTCTTCTCTCCAAAATGTCTTATCATCCTATGGAACATCTTCCTCTGGACTTCAACTGGCCTATATCCATCATTTACAATAAGTTGAAAATCCCCGGGCAGATCTTTTACGATCCTCACAAGTTTTTTGGCCACACTTTCCCTAACAAGATATCCATATTTACTGACAACCCAGTTCTTGATTTTCGGTGGCTTATGCCGTTTGTAGATGAGATCTGGATGAAGTCCACGAATGTCGACGAGTTTCTCTCCGCATTCTTTTACAGCGAACTTCAGCAGTTCGTGATCTGAGACATACGGAAACATTTTAAACCTCTTTTAACAGGCTTTATCAAGTAATTTAATTTATAAACTTTTCAGGTAAAAAGAAAGAGGGGAAAAATCCAAATGCTAGAGATAGACGGATCATACGGTGAGGGCGGCGGAAGCCTTGTAAGGCTCGCTGTAGCTTTCTCAGCTGTCTCGCAGAAGCCCTGCAAAATAATCAATATAAGGGCCAAGAGGACAAATCCCGGCCTTCAGGCACAGCATGTTGCAGCGGTTGATGCAGTTGCAGATCTTTGCATGGCAGAAACCAGCGGCTTAGAGGTCGGAAGCAGGCAGATTGAGTTCACCCCATCAAAGATAAAGAAAGGGAATCTTGAAATCGATATCGGAACTGCTGGAAGTGTCGCCCTTGTCTTACAGGCGTTAATGATTCCTGCCGTGCATGCAGAGGAGCAAGTTGTTGCAAAAATAAAAGGCGGCACGCATACACTGAATGCACCGACAACCGGATACTTAGATCATGTTCTTCTTCCAATCCTGGCAAAAATGGGATATGAGGCAAAGCTCACTCTTTACAAGTATGGATTCTATCCAAAAGGAGGGGGATTGGTGGAGATAAAGATAAATCCCTCTGTCTTGCAGCCCCTGAACTTGACTGAGAGAGAGGAAAAACCTTCTGAGATTGCACTTCACTCAGTTGCTTCCAGAAGTCTTAAGTTGAAAAGAGTTGGAGAAAGGATGTTGGCCGGCGCTGATAACGCAGGCCTTTTCCGCGGCACTGCTCTTGGCATCAACACAGTGTATGTAGATTCAGATGGGGATGGCGCCGCCATAGACATCTATGGGAGATTCAAAGATACGATGATCGGCGCGGGCGCTGTCGGCGAGTTGAAGAAAAAAGCAGAGAAAGTCGGCGCAGAAGCAGGAAAAATGTTCATGAGCGCATTCAATAGCAATGCGCCGGTAGATGCGCATGCCGCAGACCAGCTTCTTCCTTACATGGCACTTGCAGCTCCACAAGGCCCCTCGCGCATAAAAGTAGAAAAAGTGACTCAGCATGCGAAGACAAATATCTGGCTCATAAAAAATTTCCTTCCAGTAGATATAAAAGTGAAGGGAAAAATAATAGAAGTGAAGAAGGCAAAATAGAAAAAAAGCAAAGGCAAAAAGATGGCGAGAAAAGAGAGGTCACAGAAAGAAGAGAGAAAAGTGATGAGCTGGACACCTGTATTACAGGCCACGCAAGGGCAAGGCACAAAGAGAATAAAAATCCTCAAAGGAATAATCACTATACTAATGATCCTAATAGTCCTTCTTTTGGTGATAATAATCAGGACAGCGCCGAAGAACACAAGAATTTTTCAACCATACACCCTTGCGCTAGAAGGTTATGAACCAGTTTCTGTCTCTGTCACTCCTCCGAATAATATCCTTCTCACCTCTGGATGCAAGCGGATTGAAGCGACATCTTCTCAAGAACAGACAGAGAGTATCTTTAATGCTCTAGGAAACATAACCAGCGAAAGGCCGAATGCACATGATCTCGCAAAAATGATTTTCTCAGAATACGGCATACAGCTTGTTGCGGTGAAGATAGATGATTTTGCAGACGGGAATTATCATTCCACTCTTGTGGCGCAGCAAGGCACAAAAGTGCTGCAGCTTGATGCAAGGCCAAGTGATGCCATCGCCATCGCCCTGCGCATGCAGAAACCAGTATATATCAAGAGTGAATTCTTCGAGATCCTTGGAGAGAAGATTTGCTGAGGCTGAAGATTGGGGCTGAAGAAGTACACTGAAAGATGAAAGAAATCAAAAAAAGACTTGAAGCGATTGAGCAAAGAAACAAGAGGGTTGAATTAGATAAAGCATGGGAAACGAGCTGGGCAAGAAAGATAATCGTCTCCGTTCTTACTTACTTTACGATAGTCCTGTTCTTCTTTGTCGCTCAATTGCCGAAGCCCTTCATCAATTCCATAGTTCCAGCCGCAGCCTTTGTCCTCTCTACCCTCTCTCTGCCTTTTTTCAAGAGGCTATGGATTAAGTATAAGGATAGAGAATAGACCTCGGCCCCTAATTTTCGCAACCTTTAAAAGAATCTCTTCCTTCCAAAACTTGAGCCGAGGTGGCCCAGTGGTACGGCGTAAGCCTGCTAAGCTTATTTCCTAACGGATTCCCGGGTTCGAATCCCGGCCTCGGCGTTTCGCAAGAAGCGCCCAGCGCTTCTGCGCGCCGGAATGCTCTGCATTCCGTGCGTATTCCATGCGTCTTATCTGAAATTTCCACAAAAGTTTTTCCAACAGGAAAAACTTTAAAAACGCCCGGAGATTCGAAAAATAGGCTATTTCTATACGCCCACACTAAAGAAGCGATGCCAGTATTTGAATTGACGAGTAAAAACATTGTCGTTATCGACTCTGTATTCTTTGATAATGCTGAGAGGTATCTTCTAAATCTTCCTACATACCTTATATACACTCACGCCATGTGGGTTCCAGATTCTAGGTTCCTCATAATGGCATTGACAGAGCTTGAGTTCAGCCTGGAAAGAATTTCTAGAGAGAAAGATGTACCATCACCGGAAAAATTGGAGAGAATGAAAGAAAGATATAATTCCTCTTTATTTCAGATTGCTAGTGATTCCAAGCAAGATCCTTTGAGGGGAGTAATTTCTATGGGAGCTATTGAGACTGCATCAAGAGCATACATGCGCGGCTTAAAAATTGAGGGTGGAATCTTGCCGGAAATATTGGTGGGGAGGGGCACTTTGCCAGAGAATCTTCCCTGCCCAGATCATGGTGGCCTGAAAATAGCACGAGAGACAATCAAGCTCGCGAAAGAAAAAGGTGCAGAAGTCTATATCTACGGCTCTTCTTTCTACCATCCAGTTCATGAGCTTACTGTGATGAAGAAATTTAGTGAAGATATAGACATGTTCTATCTGAACAGATTTATTGAAGATAAAGAAACAAAATCTCCGATGCTCGAGCTCAGGGTTACAGACACAGCAAAGGCATTCGACGATCCAGCTGGATTGCCTCTTTCATACTCTGGCGGATTTTTCGAAAGAGAGGTAGTATACATTACAAACAAGACAAATCCCTTACATGCTTATGCACCGCATAACCCGATTCTTACTCCTAACTTGAAGGAACGGCTTGAGCAAGTCTTGAGCTGAAAATTATTTCTTATTTCCATACGCAGAAAACTGTGAGCTTTAGCTCACAGATGAATGCGTTCTTCCCTCTATAAACTTTTTCTCTGGCATTTGCTTGTGTGCCCTATCCTCCACTTCTAAAGCGGAAGGAAACCGCACACTTTAGTGTGCGGAGGATGTTATAGATTTTTCTTTTTTGCTTCTGCACTCTTACTAATATTCCCCATCTTGCTTCCACCAATTCTCTAAATCTCTTAGATCAACTGGTTCAACAGAAATCTTATCAAACCTGATCTTTGGCTCTTGCCTGTTGATGACGGGAAGAGTGATAGTTCCCGCGGCTGCTTTTCTCGCTCTGTCCTCGAACACAACGCACCTGTAGAATTCGCCACCACACATAGCGTCCACAGAATTCCCATCAATTAAACAGCTTTCTTTAGTTAAAGAGGAATCATCTTCCCTGAAGTAAGGGCATAAAAGATAGAGTCCATAATCTTCCAGCTTCCTCTTTACTTCTACAGGATTATGCTGGAACTTGAAGCCGATAGTGATATCAGAACCCTGTCCTATTTCATAGGCTCTTCTCAAGATAAAGCTCCACTTATCTGCTACGTAATCGATTGTTTCTACCTGATTGAGTATGTGAGAAAAATCCGGATGCCTGGTGAAAGCTTTGAAAGAAGAATCTAATTCCTCCTTGTTTAGGCTAGCAAGACTTTTTTGATATTCTGTCTGTTCTTTTTCTCTTTCACGCTTCTGTTTTTCTATATCCCTCTGGGCTCTCTGTGCTTCTTTTTCTGCTTCTTCTTCCTTTCTTTTCTCTTCCTGTTCCTTTAATCTATCTCTTTCTATTTCCACCCCTATTTCCTGCCAGCTCTTCCCGAAGAATCTTTTAGTTATATTTGCCATCTTATTTCTCCTCGCGCGCGGCGCACGCACGTACCCCGAGCGCAGAATCCGAGTCCTGCGGACCCCCGTCGCAATCGAGGTCAGCCCTGCCGGAGAAGGCGACGAACCCCGCGACCCTGCCATCCTTTGGATACCAGTAGTAAAGGCTTCCTTCCCTTGCTTCTGGAGGTGGCAATCCTTGCTCATTTGCATTCTGAAGCCAGTCTTCAAGATCTATTCCTGGAGTTTTGTCCTGCATCAAGGATTCTTGAAGAGGCTCTTGCACTTGCTCAAGCCTGCCTGCTGAATTGAACTTGTGATATTTTATGTAGAATTGCTCTCCTTGCTCGCTGAAGGAAGCATCGAGCCATTCTGCTCTCCATGGATCTCGCACTGGAATGATGTCGTCTAGGATTGAATCTAATTCTGATTTAGCTATGGCATGGCCTTCTCCATCATAAGCATTGCCTGATTTCAGGAGATTAAGGAAATCTGCGTATTGCCTTATTGTCGGCATGAATTTTCCTTCTGCTTTGAGGGCATCCTGCGCTTCCTGCCATTTCTTGCTCTGTATGCTTCTTCCTTTTGCGATGAGCGTGTCTGGATACTCATAGCTTCCGTGCGCTCTTCCCGGGAGGAGGATGTATTGTTCCGGACTTGGAATAGATGCCTCTTCCTGCGCTCTCTCAGGCATCTCGCTGGGGATATCACTTATCCTGTGCCCGAAAATCAACTTATCCAGTGGCATTTTATTTCTCCCTATCTCCCATAAATCTCCCTGACTTTCTGCTTTGTGACATCAATCATCAGATCAACAAGATCATCCTTGCCCCTGACATTCTTGACCACATGACCCCAGCTCTTCATATCATCTCCCACAGGGCTATTTCCCCCTAGCTGTATGAAACTTACATAATGTCCCTCCAGCACTTTTCTAGTTCCCTCTTTCGCAGTGCTCCAGTTCTGTATATCTCCATCTGACAAAGCTATAACTAAAGAAGGATCACGCTTTCCAAGCTCCTTTTCAAGCACTGAAGAATCAATTACAGTTCCTCCGAATTGTGGCGAAAGGGCATGCCTCTTCAGTTCTTGGATTTTTCCATAGTTTTTCCATCCGCTCGCAAGCGTGCTATCACCGAAATTAATCATGTTCCAATCTATGTAAGGCGCAATGCTTTCTCCCTGTAAGTATTTCATGACTCCCCATATTCCAAGGAGCGCGTAGTGGTAGTTGCATCCATCTGTCCATCTCTTTCTTTCATCTGCTTCCGGATTAAGCACTTCCCCTCCGCCCATCTTCATGCTTCCAGATGTATCTACGATGAAACATAAGTCGGGATAGCTTCTCGGTCCCAACTTTGTTGGGATTTGCAGTGAGAAATTCTCCCGTGCAACTTCAAAATTAATCGGTTTCCCAGTGAGCTCCTCAAAGGGGCTTTCTCCTGATACAATCATTCTCCTGAAATTAATCTGATCCGGCGTATGTGTATCTGGATCAAATTCTTCGAAAGCATACTCGACTACAGGAAGATCATAAGAATTTCTTCTCCTCTCCGCCCTGACAACAACTTGTGATGCCTCAATCCCGTAATATGTATCAAGGAATTCAAATGATTTCATATAAGAGGGCCTTGCCTTTCCTCCTTTCTTCCCTCCCTCCGCATTACTCTCTTTATCTCCCTTCATCCTGCCTTCTATGATTTTCTTCATCTCTCCTTCATCCCTCATCTTCTTTTCCATCTCTCCTTCACCTTGAGCACTCTTGCTGTTTCCCTTCTCGTCAGAATCAGAAGGGCTTGTTGCCATCTGCTCTCCGTCCTTGCCACCCTTGTTCTGATCTAGGAGGTGCGCGGTCATCTTTGTGTATGCATATGCCATCTCTCCCCACTTATCTTTTGAAGAAAGTATCCTCACATTTCTTTTTACATCATCTGTCAGTTTGAATGTGTTTGCTACATTAGCTACTACCGCTTCTATCTGGCCTTTCTTTACGGGGTCATTTCCGTAGACCTTCTCTGCAAGCCCCTTATCTTCTTTGTCTCCCCATGCCTGCATATTTACTCTTGCAAATGCTTCATAGAACGGATCTAAGGGCTGCCTTTTCCCTTGAGCATAGAAGAATGCTCCAATCCCCCTGTACTCTCCGGGATGTTCTAGTTTGTTTGCAGAATTCACGATTATATCTTCAAAGGCATTTGCCACATACGCAGTCAACCCATCTACAATTTCTCCTTCTCTGGCCTTGCTGGAATTTATCTTTCCTGCTTCCTTGAGCGCTCTGTGCACTCCGTCAAGTACCTTATCATGATACCCGAGATCTGTTGGGCATCCGTTTTTCCTGCTCCAGTGCTTTGCTTCGTGATAAAGAATATCTCTTGATAGTCCGAAGACCGCTTTCTCATTGCCCTCTTTTTCATCTTTTGCATTGCTGATCCCAAGATATTCTGCAAGAGTCTTATCGGAAAAAGGATCCCATTCTGTATTCACATCTATGTGCACATCCCATGTATGGAGATTGATGTACGCTGCTATAGGGATGTCCTGCTTGAGAGAATATACCTCAAGGTCTCCGCCTATGAGATCGAGCTCCCGGTTCTTTATCCTTCTCAGCTTGTATTCAAGATTTGATATGTCCATTTTGGTTTTTCCTTTATTTTGTGCTTGATTTTGATATTTTGCCTAAGCCTTGAAGCTCTTGATATTTTGATTAGCCATAGTTTGGACCGTATGAGCTCTATCTGCCGAAAACTATCTTTCCATTCTTGTCATAGATACTTCCACCCTTCCTTCTGGAAACGCTTTTATGCCCCCCATTTATTCTGATGATTCCGTTCGACATCAAATTTCCAACATAATCCCCGGCGTGGCCATTCAAGATAATCTCTCCATCCTCCATCATGTGCCCTAAGCTATCTCCCACATTGCCGGATATTTCTATTAGGCCTCCCTTCATCCCTATTCCAGCATAATCTCCCGCATTTCCATTCAGGATTATCCTACCGGAATTTTCATATCCCAAATTATCTCCTACATCTCCCTCTATATCCAAGATCTTCCATCCAAGATCATATCCTAGATATCCTAGAGGTCTTGGAAGAGCAGTATTTAGGTCTTTAAGCTTGAGCTCTACCTTTCTTTCCGGAAGTTTTTTGATCAATGGATTTAAGAATACTCCAAAGAAATTGAATCCATCCGGATCTACATATTCGTACTGTGGCAAGAATGCAATGAAATCCTGAATGAGCCAGTACTTTGCATAATTTCCAGCGTTTTCTATCTTATAGCTCTTATGGTAGTCTGTCAATAATTTCCATCCGGCAGCTTTCTCCATGAATTTGTCGAATTCCCCCATGATTGCCTCAAGCTCTGAGCTTGTTGCAGGAACTATCTTCCTCTTTCCAGTTTCTTCAGGGATTTCTGTTGTTTCATCTACTACCTCTATAGGCTGAGCTCCTGCGATGAAAGGCTTTATCTGGCTCCCGCGCCCGCTAGGATTTATTCTTTCACCCTTATTCTGCTCTGGGCTTCCTTGATTCTGATATTCTCCTTGTTCCATTTTCCCGCTCCATTACTTCAGAACAACTATTTTCCCATTGTTCCAGATTTTTCCTCCTTCCATTGTGTCCGCGATTTTGTACTTCTTGAAGTATACATCATCCATATCTGTCTTGAGTATTATCTCTCCTCCTTTCATTCCTCCCCCTATCTTTGAGATTGCGACGCCTTTGGATCTCCCTTTAACTTCTATAACTCCGCCCGTCATTAGTTCGCCTATCTTTACACATGTGGTTCCCTCAACCAAAATTTTTCCTCCGGTCATCTCTGCCCCTAGTTTATCTCCACACCCTCCTCCAATGATTATTTCTCCTCCGCTCATACCATTCCCTAAACACTCCTCTACATTCCCCCTGATCCTTACAGCTCCCTCATGCATCTTATACCCAACAAAACTTTTCGCATTTCCCGTAATCTCGATAAGTCCGTCGTGCATATACCTTCCAACAAAATTTCCAGCATTCCCTTCTATATGGATTGACCCTCCTCCCCCGTCTCTTCCGAGACCATCTCCTACATCTCCTTCTATCTTCAGATATCCCTTATTTAATGAATTTACAATATTCGCAATTGGTATTTTATACCCCATCTTCAAAGTTACATTATCACTATCCCTCTTCCCAAGAAGACCACTAAGGAAGGTTCCTGTTTCTACAAAATTCTCAAGCTCATCATATGCAGATGCATAATCTAAAAATTCCTGAATGAACTCTTGGCTGTAATGACCCTTTAATGAGGATACTAAGTTGCTAAATACACCATGATTATGACTATCATCACCTAATTTTACCTGTTTTAAGAAAGAATCATACAATCTTATAACTCCTTCAAGGCCAGGTGCCATGGCATGGCCTTGATCCTGATCCCGCGCTCCCTGCCCCGCGCCCTCATACTCTTGCTCTCTGGAGTTTTCACTACCTGTATCAATATCTTCCACCGGCTCCTTCCCCGCGAGAAAGGGCTTGATTTGGTTTTTCCTGTCTGTCATTTTCTTGATTTTATTTTGCTTGTTTTTGGTGCAGTTTTTTCCTAAAAAAGTGCTTACTTGAATGCGATGATCTTGTCTCTGAGATACACTTTGCCCTTTGTCATCTCATCAGAGACAGAGTTTTTAGCGGTCTCTAGATTTAGACCAGGTGACTCAAGATAGATTTCTCCCCCATCCATTTTAGAAGCTATCCCATTTCCTATCCGGTTTCCATACACAAGAATAATTCCACCGGACATCTGGTTTCCTAACCAGTCACCGACATCTCCCCTTATCACTAATTCTCCTCTGATCATTCTATGTCCTGCATATTTTCCTGCTGACCCTTTAACAACTATCTTGCCAAAGTTCATGTCACGTCCGACATAATCCCCTACACTCCCATCAAATTCAATGGTTCTCCCTTTGTTATAACCATTACCAAGAAAATCAAAACCCCTAGGCTCTAGAGTTAAATCTTCATCACATCGTGCTAGCAGAAGTGACAAGAATGTTCCGCTTCCCTTGAAACTATCCAGCAAGCTATACTCCTCCATCACATCTGCAAAATCATGTATCTCCTGGCCAGTATATTGGGATTTCATCCTATGCCAATAACTCGTGGAATCTTCTCCTCTTAGGAATCCTTCATACATCCCGACAAGCGCCTCAAGATCTGCGCTCCTGCCTGTGACTATTGATGGGACATGAACATCTACTTGCTCTGAAATTCCCTCTCCATTCTCTTGAGCACTCTCGCTACCTGCATCAATCTTCACAGGCTCCTTTCCTGCGATGAACGGCTTGATCCAGCTCTTCCCTTTCCCTTGTGCTTTTCCTTTCCCTGCCATTTTTCCTCCAAAATCCTACTTCCTGAGGATATTCAAGAGCGGATACTTTTCAGCCAGAGCTGGAATGTCCTCCACTTCGTTCAAATTCCCTTCCTGTGCAGCAATAGTATTAATCTCTCTCAAGAATGTGGCATAAAAGCTCCAGTCTTCTTTGAAATCGTTCAATTGATTACCCAGCTTCCCTTCAAGAGATTTTCTGAACGACACCTCTAGAACATTTTTTCTAGTGTCGATGTCTCTCCTTAATTTCTCTGCAACTTCGTCTACCGCAAAATTCGGATTGGATTTGTACTGGGTTCTTACCCAAGATGAGTCAACTATGTCTGCATATGGAGCAACAATCTTGAATGCTTCGAGAATCTCTTTGTACGAGACAACTCCTAGCCCTCTTCTTTCATTCTCGGAGGGGTCATCACTAATATCCTCATTGCTCTTCGCATCTGCAACCAGTTTTAATGCTGGCGCAAGGGCAGAAATGGCTTTCGTAGCTCTTGTCGAAATTGGTCTTATGTACCCGCACCCGTCACCAAGCCTGTGACATCCTTTACATATCTCAGGAATGACTTGAAGCACAGCTCTCTTACTCTCTCTTCCATTGCTCCTGTCCGGGAGGCAGTAATCAAATCCCTTTCTAAGATAAAGGAGTGCCGCATCTGCAGAAAAGTCTCTTGTAATGCTTCCAAGCCCTGCGCTTAAGTCCGCAAGCTCTTTCAAATTATCTTTTCTTTCTGAATGATTTATGACGCGAGGATTTCTTCCGCTCGTATTGCTTAAGATAAGAACATCATCATTCACCTTGGTGGGATAGTTGTCTATATTCAGGATCAGGTGGAATCTATCAAGGATAGCATCATCCATCTCAAAAGTCCCTACATATCCTCCATTTCCGATATTTGCAGAGGCCATCGTAGTGTGATATCCTAACTCTCCCCCGAGTTCAACTTTCTTTCCCTGGAATTCTATATACCCATCACAGATGTGGAAGAACTCGTTCTGCACAATCGGAGGGGCTCTGTTGATTTCGTCTATCTGTGTGAATGGTCTTGAAGTAATATCAGAAAGCTCTCTCTCAAGATTCGTGATGTTGAATTTTTCATATAGATCCCTTACTTTCATATCTGGCCTTGCCCTGATGTATACTCCGTTTCCGCTGAAGAAGGCATTGTTCGTGTCCTGCATCAATTGCGTTTTTCCCTCTCCCCTTTCGCCAAGAAGAAGGATGTTCAGATTAGCGATGAGGCCAGCCTTCACTACATCTTCAACTGTAAGGGGATGTCCCGGATTTGATACGATAGAAGAATTCTTGTACACGGAAAATGAAGGCAGAGCTCTCACTCCCTCTACGAGCGATTTGTAGCTTCTCTCCTGTACTTGCTCTTGTCCTGATGTATTATCTGCCATTTTGTGCTCCTACTTTATTTCCTATCGGCATTGCATTTTTCTCCCAATCAAGCCTGGTCTTGCATCTAGGACATTCTTTTGGCTCCTCAATTCTCGGAGACCATTCATACTTGCATTTGATGCATGTTTTCATATTCCCTTGCCTTCCGTCCTGTATCTAAGTAGTAATCATAGTAATCCTATTTATAAATCTTTAGATTTGTCGTCATTATAAAGTGAAAACCTTATAAACACAGGGATCCCCGGTATAGTATTGGATTATCTTAAAAAATGCCAATAGAAAAAAGATTCTTCGGAAAAAGGATTGAGGATATCCCTAGCGAGATGCCCGAGGAAATGCGGGAGCCAGTACAAGAAAATGTTTCTAACTACAACTTCTTATCTAACCAAAGCTTCTTGAATGGGGAGCCTGAGAAAGCAGTCCTTGATGAATATCAAGGAAGAGCAAGCAAAGATTATGGAGATGCAAGTGCGCTTAAGGTTCTCTCCTACTCAGACAACTTAGTAGAAGGCTCAAATCCCTCCGCCGCAGTCCTTGTAAATCAAATAGTCCAGCCAAAACTTCATGTTGCAACACAAGCAGACTTGGAAAGAATCCTGAAATCAGTTTCTTTGGCGCTACAAGGCACTTACGAAGACTCTGGTTTAGTCCTAAGAAGCGAAGGAGAGCCTAACTCATACTTAGCAAGAAATCTTTATACACAGATAAAAGAAAGGAATCCAAAGCAGGAACTTCCAGTAATAATCCCACTTGCAGGCTTGGAACTTTCAGAAGACAAGAACAGCAACTACGGTCTTTCATTCACACTCAAAGAAGATGCAGAGATAATCTATGCACCTATCTTAAACAAGCCAGGAGACTTCAGTAATGAGGACATCAATGAGAAAACAGGCCTTCCAGAAAGAACAGGAAACGGAAACAGAACTCTTTACACAAGAGATTCGGGCCTTTCTAGGCTTTGCCTTAGCAGGTACCTGGGTTTGTACTCGAGGGACGATGGCCTTGCTGACTCGAACGTCAACGGTCGGGTAGTCGTAGTGGATGGAAGCGCCGAAGGCGCTTCGCGCTGATTCTACGCCCTCTCGTAACTTAATCCAGCCTCCATACGCAAAAGATATTTAAACATCCATTCCCAAATGAATGTATGAAACAAGAACTAATTTCCATTTCTAAAAGAGAACTTGAGCAGATGAAACAAGAGCTTGAACTATTGAGAAACTCAAAAGTATATAGAAGGCTTCTTGAATTCGAAAAGAATATCTCCGAAGGAAAAAGTTTCACAAGGAAAGATCTAGGATTCTGAGCTTTTCATTTTATCTCTAATATAGTCGATAGTTCTCTGTTGCTTTCCTTCACTTGTCTTCATTTCGTATTCAAATACATACGCTTCTTTTTTTGATTCTACGATCTTATAGTAAAGTCTTAGCGGGGGATGCATCATCTTCATCTCGTATATCTTTAAGCGCGAATCTAATAAATCTCCCGCATCAGGTCCTAAGGCTTCTATCTTGTCTAGCATTTTAGAAACAATATTCTTTAAGTCTGTCTTTTTCCCAATCTTCTTTAATTGTTTTATCATGACCTCGTCAAAAATTAGCTTGTAAACTCCCATCAAACTAAGACCTTTACGGCTTTTATAAAAGTGTTGTGGTGGTTTTCTCTTTACAATAAATTTTACGCCCTCACATACTCCAATCCAGCCTTCTCAAGCAGCGCAATCAGGCGCTGCTTCTCTCCTGCAAGGCCCTTCCAATCCAGGAGCGCACAGGTTACTTGCTCCCTTGTCACGCTTATCGCTTGCTTTAGCATCTCCTCATCCAAGTATGGAAGGGCATACTTGGAACAGATGTGTGAAATTGCATAATCCCCCCCGAGAACATGCTTGTTGAATGCCTGGCAGTAATGTCCTCCACCGAAGGCGATGGCTGTTTTCCATTTCTCTCCCTCACCTTTACTTTTATTTCCGGAAAATTTTTCTATTCCAGCGATAATTGTTTTTGCAATGACCTCTGCAGCCTGCGGATCATTCCATTCTTCCTCACCGCTTCCTATCTCGATGAAAAGCGCAGGTTTCTGCACATAGGGGCCATGATGTGTTGCTTCGAGACTGCATTGGTATGGAATGCCTGCTTCATTTACCTGCCTCGCAAGCTCCTGAAAGAAAACTTTTAGCAGATGTGCAGATGAGCCACATAGCATTCTTTCTTTGCCTCCCAAATCTGCCTTGTTCCAATTCCCTATCGGATGCACTGTAAGGGTCTTATTGTGCTGCTCTGAACGATGGGTAGAGGCGAAAATAAAGAAGTCTGCCCCTTTTTCTTGCTTGCTCACATCGACATAGATTATCTCCTTATCGCTGATGTGGAACTTTATGTTCTGCCCCTCGCTCCCCGCCCCGCGCCCTGAGCTTTGCATTTGCCTCTGCAGAGCCTCATAAATCTTCCAGGATGCCAAGCTCCTGGCATCTTTGCTTATGACTATCGTGAATTTCATTTCTTCAATTTTGTCTTTCGAATGAGCCATATCACTTCCGGCTTTTGCCGATAATTTTCTTTAGTTCTCTCCTAAATTTTTGTGCTCTTTCCAGAGAAGTTTTTGCCTTTGATTTGACCAGTAGTGTTCCCATATCATAAGTGAATGTGCCTCTTTCTTCTTCTCAAAGAAATACTCTTCCATCAATTCGTCTGCTTTCTGCTTCCCAAGAAGTTCGGCCGCATCTCCTTTTGCTTCAACAAAATCTTCTAAGAACTCTTTCTGCAATTTGCCTGTGAGATAAAAGTAGTAGATTACTGCATCAAATGTCACTGCATGGATAGAAATGTCTGTTTTTATCTTAATGCCTAAATTTTCTAAGAGCGCACGAGCCATGTAAAACATACTGTAGTAACTGGCATTGACTACCCAAAGCAAACCATTGAAACTGGTAAATCCAAGAGATACGTGTTTTTCGGGGTTAATAGATAGTTCAAATAACGCTTTTGCAGAATCAATTGAATCATCAGCATTTTTAAGAAAAAAATCCATATGTTCTGGCTTTCCTTTTGGCTTAATTATGCCCTCATTGATAAACTGCTTAACTCTGCTCTCACTTGCTTTTAACTTTTTTTCATCTAACATTTTATAATCGCCCCCTTCCAATCAATCTATAAAACAATTCTGCACCATATAAGATTATATGCTTGTTCAATAATTCATTCATAATATTATTTTCACTATTCTTAGAAAGCATTTCGTAAGCACTTTCAGTTCCTATAACTCTTTCCTCGATTGGCAAGTCGTAATTTGATACAATATTATGCAAGAACTTCTCATGGAATTCTACTTTGCTGGTGTTATCTACAATTAGTAATATGTCGATGTCTCTTGGCTTATTTGATTCTACAGATGAACCAAAAACAAGCAAAACAAAGCTATCCTGTTTTATTTTATTGATAACTTCATCTGCAAGAAGCTTAATGTCCTTGAATTTACTAAGAAAATCATCTCTTCTTAGATATTCGGCAAAAGCAAGAGTTTCATGGTGTATCTTGTAATTTAGGCTAAGATTCTTATGTTTATCTCGCCCAACAATATTTGCATCTATTAATGGCTGTATCGCTCTATGTACAAGAGATACATGCATCTTTAGTTTTCTCGCTACCTCCCTAAGAGTAAATGACTCAGTTATATGACCGGTAAATAATTGCAGTACTTTGGCCGTAGATTTATTGATATACATATGTTCACCTTTAGATGAACAAGTGTTCACTTAAAAGTATATAAATATTTTGGTCTCGGGGGGGGATTCCCGCATTAATTCTTTCTCTTGATAGATCTCTCAGCCCCCTTATAACCCTCACTAAAATTACTTTGGACTTTTCCTGCTTCGATAACTCTGCACTAAAATCTAGCCCCAAAAATATTCGTGAGCAACGGCATAACTTCAACACAAACAACTCTTTGTCTGAATAAATTTTTATACCCCCAGTGCGAGAAACTTTTATGGCTTTCAACCTCAGCGAGATTTTTGGCAGGCTACTACTAGTGCTTCTCGCCTTCTCAGGTTATCCCGCAGGCCAGATTCTTGCGAATCTGGCAGGGGAAGAGGTGCGGGATAAGGCCGGCAAATTCTGGTTCAGGCTCTTGAGAAACATTTCTCTCCTCTCCATCGCTGGTGTGCTCTTATTTTATTCATTTTCTCATACTCTGCTCCTACTCCCCCTAGTCCTAATTCTAGCATTTTTAGCCCTTACCCTGCGAAAGGTGCAAAAACAAAAAGAATTTATAGGGTATTTCCTTGTACTTTTAAGCATAATCTTGGCAATATCTCGGGATAGTAAAGGTTTAAATCTCCTGATTGCTTGCTTGATATTCATATACCTGACTGCATCTGTGGCAGTAATCCGCGGGGAAAAGAAGTAAAGGGGTAGGCGGAAGAAATGCTTTATTTGATTGGAATTGGATTAGACAAAGAAGACATAAGCACAAGGGCCCTGAAAGCGGTCAAGAAGTGTAAAGAGGTATACCTTGAAAAATACACATGCAATTTTCCTTATTCTGATTCAGAGCTTTCACGTGTTCTAGGGAAAAAAGTTCTTGCTGTGAACAGGGAATTCGTCGAGAATGCCTCAGAACTTCTTGAGAAAGCGAAAAAGAAAGATATAGCTCTCCTCGTATATGGCGACCCGCTGATAGCTACAACTCATCTTGCACTTCTTCAAGAGGCACGAAAGAAGAAAGTAAGGACAGAAGTGATACACAACATCTCTGTACTCAATGCAATTACTCAGACAGGCCTTGAAGCATACAAGTTCGGGCGCGTGACTAGCATCCCGACATGGCAGGATAATTACCGGCCAACCTCTTTTTATGACATCTTGAAAGAGAACCAGAAGATTAATGCACATACTCTGTTCTTGCTTGACATCGGTCTTGAGCTCGAGGACGCGATTTCCTACCTAGTGAAAGTCTCAACTGACAGGGGAGAAGGCGCTTTCACAAAGAAAACTCCTTGCATCGCCTGCTCCTGCCTCGGTACGAGCAAGCAGAAAATCAAGTTCGCGACAGCAGAGAAGCTCGCAAGGCTGAAACTGCATAAGCCGATAAGCCTCATAGTTCCTGCGCACCTCCATTTTGTGGAGGAGGCGTACCTCAAGAGGTTTAAGTTTTGAAAAAAATGCCACTGGATAAGTTGATTTTTGGGCACGGGATAAGCGATATCCCTAACGAGATGCCTGAGAGAGCGCAGGAAGAGGCATCTATTCCAAGTCCGGAACAATACATCCTCCTCCCGGGAAGAGCGCACGGAAGCTACGAATATCCAGACACACTCATAGCAAAAGAAAGAAGCATGCAGAGCAACAAATGGCAGGAAGCGCAAGATGCCCTCAAAGCAGAAGGAAAATTCATGCCGACAATAAGGCAATACGCAGATTTCCTTAATCTCCTGAAATCAGGCAATGCTTATGATGGAAAAGGCCATGCCATAGCTAAGTCAGAATTAGATTCAATCCTGAAGGATATCATTACAGTAAGAGATCCATGGAGAGCAGAATGGCTCGATGCTTCCTTCAGCAAGCAGGGAGAGCAATTCTACATAAAATATCACACCTTCAATTCAGCAGGCAGTCTAGAGCAAGTCACAGAGCCTCTTCAAGAGTGCCTGATGCAGGACAAAATTTCGGGAATTAATTTGGAAGACTGGCTCAAGAAGGCAAATGAGCAAGGATTGCCATCACCAAAAGCAAAGCAAGGAAGGCTTTACTACTGGTGTCCAAGAGAGGGCAGGGTCGCGGGGTTCGACGCCAGCTCCAACGGGGCTAACCTCGATTGCGACTGGGATCCGCAGACCTCGAATTCTGCGCTCGGGGTACGTGAGGGGATAAGCGCCGAAGGCGCTTCGCGCTGAAAACTAAAACTAGAAAAATGAACAACGAAGAGAAACTCTGGTTCGGAATCCTTTTCATAGTATTTGTCCTGCTTGTCGCCCTTTCACAATCTCTTTATGCAAAATGAAAACAAGAGCTGAAGAAACAATAGTTGAAGAAACAGGAGCAGAAACAGCAGGAACGAACGCAGGAAATGCAAAAACTGGATCTTACGGAGATTTTTCATTGAGTGTTGTGGATAATTTAGTGCTCTGCAGGTATAAGGAGATGGTCAGGATCGGCGGATTAGGGGTGATGGG
>Ga0209210_1000111_pt1 | contig 101216 bp, 108 predicted proteins | sample RifGroA1_FD_183991 | JGI IMG/M metagenome (GOLD analysis project Ga0209210, IMG submission 183991) | Contaminated groundwater microbial communities from Rifle, Colorado, USA - Rifle Groundwater A1 (SPAdes) (version 2) | ecosystem: Environmental > Aquatic > Deep subsurface > Groundwater >...
ACATCTTTGGGCGAGGGGAAAATTTGGGGCGACGCTTGGCTTCATCACAGTTGAAGCCGCGAACAACTATGTGAGAAATCAGGACAGGCATCATGGAACTGTTTGGGTGATGGAAGACTGATGTTTTGCCGTCGTGGGAAGCCGCACTCCGCCGAAGGCGGATTTGACTCCGTAGAGTCAAACCTTTAGGGTGCGGAGGATGTCACAAAGTTTTATTCTTTTAGCTTGATGAAACTTTCCTTGAATAGCGTTACTTGTATCGGATGTGGGCTTTGTAGTGACATCTGTGGAGAAACTTTCGGAATGAAAGATGGAAAGGCAATTTTGAAAAAGAAGGTTTGTGAGGATAACGGTCGTGAAAAGGAAGCAATTATTTCTTGTCCGACGAATGCTATTAGCGTGTCTAAATAATTTTCTTTACAGTACTACAAATATTTTATGCTCCTGGCATATTATATCATTGGTCCTGTTTCTGTAGAGTTTTGGAGAGTTATAAAGTTTACTCGAGCAAGATTAATAGAGCCATAATTGCAATGCCTGCGAGGAATGTTAAAAGTTGCAGGAAGGATTTGCTTAATGTGTCGGAGTGCTTGTGGAGCTGAGGGATGAGATCCGAAGAAGCAATGTAGACGAAACCACCTATTGCGATTGGGACAAGGAGCGTTTCCAAGTTGGCTATTGAGCTGCCGAGCCAGAGAGTTAAAAGCGTGCCAAGAACTGCGAACAGGGCGGAAACAAAATTGAGCGCGAGAGCTTTGGATTTTGAGAAGCCTCCGTGGAGAAGAACGCCGAAATCCCCTATTTCCTGAGGGATTTCATGGAATATGACTGCGAGAGTTGTTGCGACGCCTGCAGGAACTGAAATCAAGTAAGATGCGGCGATTATCATTCCGTCGAGGAAGTTGTGGAGCGCATCGCCAACTAAATTTATGTAAGCGAAAGGATGAACATGATGGTGTTCTGTTATTGTGCCGTGGCAATGCTGCCAATGGATGAACTTTTCAAGGATGAAGAAGATGACGATTCCTGCCAAGATGGATAATGAGATGTTTAAAGTTAGCCCGAAATTTTCAATGGCCTTTGGAAGAAGATGAATAAAAGCGTCGCCAAGCAATGTTCCTGCGGAGAAGCTGATTAGGTAAATTAAGAACGCTTTTAACTTTTTTGTGTTGATTGAGAAAGTTAGAACTCCAATTAGGGAGATTAGTGAGACAATGAATACGCTAACAAGGGAATAGAGCCAGACTTGTTCCATGAAGTAGTTAATGAAAGAAGGTATTTAGTTTTTCTGATTACTCACATAAATTCCAACCTTGAAAAATTCAAAATAGCTTAAGTTTTCAAAATTAATGTTATGATGATAGTTTGGAAGGGAATGGGATGAAAAGGGAAATTATCTTAGATAAATGATTTTACTATTCCGTAAATTAGGATGACGGCTGCGAAGATGCCGATGGCCCATGCAATATAATAAAGAATTTTTAATGTCTTTTTGTTCATGATAATGTTAAGTAAACTAAATTTATAATTATTTCTTCTTGGATATTTTTACGGCAAAGTAATAGATTAATGCGCCGAGGATTTGAAGTAGTACGACGACGAGAATCCAGACGATTTTGTCATTTTCTTTTTTGAAGTCGCGTCTTGCGCAGTCAATAATCATCCAAATCCAGAATGCGAAGGCAAGGACTACGATTGCTACGATTAAAAATACGATGAGAATAATCAAGGAGATTATCATTGCTTCTGCTGCCATGTTTGGATTAAGGAAAAGGAATATTTAAATGTTTTTTATAATCCTGATTTATTAGGATGTTTTCCCGAGATATTGTTCAGAACAAATTCTCTTATCCTTTCTGCTGTGTCTATATCGACTCCCGGAATATATCCTTCGGCTAGAGTTCCACCACCCTTGTGGTATCCGGAGTATCCTGCTGTTTGGATGTTCACTGTTGAGAAACCGAAAATTCTTGCGATAATTCCACGAGTGATATCGACGTTTTGGACTCTTTCATATGGAACGTTGCTATATCTCTTCCAAATAATTCCTCTTTCTATTTTGAGTTCTCGGGGCGTAAACTCATACCCCCAGTTTGCATATGCTAACTGAGCATAAATTTCTCCAAAGATTATTATTAATGCCAACATTCCAATTGCGACGATTGTAATGTATACGCTAAGATTATCTCCCGACCTAAAACTTAAGAATAGGCCTGCTGGAACTAACAAAGCGTATGTCAAAATAATTACAAGGACAATGCTTCCAAAATATCCGCTAATCCTAAAAAGCCATTTTGTAGCTGGATGTAATTTGTTCATTTTAACAGAACGATATAATTATTTATAAACCTATTTAACAACTTTTCCGGCATGTTCGAATTCGATGTCTCCGTTGATGAGCTGGCGGATTGTGTGACGGAGGTTTGCGATTGGAACTCTGATTTGCTTTTCAGTATCACGGTCTCTCACGGTGACGTCGTTTTTTTCTATTGAGTCGAAGTCAATTGTGATTGCGAGAGGGGTTCCTGCTGTTGCTGAACGCAAGTAACGACGACCAATCGAGCCGGATTCGTCATAGTCGACTATAAAGTCTCTTTCGAGCTCTTCTTTTACATCTAACGCGATTTTGAACAGCTCTGGTTTTTTGATTAGAGGGAAGACCGAAACATCTATCGGAGCCATGTGATAAGGAATTGAGAAAGTCGTTTTGCCTTCTCCCAAGCCTTTTTTTTCGTAGAATAAATCGATTAACGCATAAGTTGGGCGGTCTGAACCAAATGCGATTTCTAAGATGTGGGGAGTGAACGCTTCGCCGGTCTCGTTTTTGAATTCTAATTTCTGTCCGGAGAACTTCGAGTGCTGTTTCAAGTCGTAATCTGTTCTGTCGTGAACGCCACACATTTCGAACCAGCCGTAATTATTGAGTTTTACTTCGATGTCCCAAGCGTCGTCGGCATAGAATGCTTTTTCATCTGGATGATGCTGTCTTAGACGGATTTTTTCTTTCGGAATTCCGAAGTTGACGAATTGCATGTAAGCTAAGTAAATGCACCAGCCGTAAGCCTGAGAATTGATGAATTTCTTTTTGAGAGCGTCTTCAATGGAAATTGGTTTAACGCTCTCCTCGGATTTTTCCTGGCTTTTGTAATCCCAAAATGGAAGGATTTCTTTTTTGATTGGCTCGTACTTGTCCCAAGAGTTTTTTGTTTTTGGGTCAACAAAGATTTGGCCTTCGGCTTGAGTGAATTCCCTCCCCCTTAGGACGTGCTGCCTTGGAGAGATTTCATTTCTGTAAGCTTTGCCTATTTGGAAAACTCCGAAAGGAAGTTTTTTTCTGAAGTAAGAAACGAATCTTGGGAAAGGCAAGTAAGTTGTTGTTGCAGTTTCCGGCCTTAAAGACGCGTCTTCGCCTGCGACTTTTGTTTTCATCATTAAATTTTGTCGGGTAATGTCTTTTTCAAGCTGGCCTTTGCAACTTGGACAGATAATGCTGTTCTTTTCTATGAACTCAAGGAGTTTTTTGTCGGAAAAAGAATCTGCGGAAACATCAAATTTTTCTTCTATTAATTTGTCTGCGCGGAAAACTGATTTGCATTTTGAGCAGAGGATTATTCTGTCGGAGAATGTTTCCAAATGTCCTGATGCTTTCCAAACGATGTCTGGAAGAATTGTTGGGGCTTCGACTTCTCTCAGGCCTTGGGAATTGAACACGCGCCTTATGGAGTTTTCAACTTTGTTTTTGAGGAGCTTTCCGAGGGGGCCGTATTCGTAGAAACCTGCGAAACCGCCGTAAATTTCGGGAGATGGGCCCCAGACGAGGCCGGCTTCCTTGATGAACGCGAGAAATTCTTTTTCCTTTTCTGAATTCTCTTTTTCTTGTTTTGACATTCTAGAATCTAGAAATGCTCATATTTAAAATTAGTGAAAAAAAATAAATTGCAGGGTTAGAAGCCTTTTTTAGCCTCTCCGGCTTTGATAGCCTTCATTGCGTTTTCTTCAGACATCATTGCACAAACGGTTATGCCTGTTTCAGGGCATTTGCCTTTTGCAATATATCCGCCCCTTGATGTTTTTTCTATAACAGGGTGCTGGATATTGACTTTCTTTTTTGCTTTAACGCTGTATCCTTGAATTGCCATGTGGTCCTCCTTGTATGATTTTTTTAAGAAAAGGAGGATTATAAAGTTATTTGTTACGCGTGTTGAATTAATGTTCTGGTTAAAGAAGGGATTTGTTGACGATATTTATCGTGAAAAGGAGACTTTTCGTCCCATGGAAAAATTATTCTGCCTCGTTGCTTTGCTGCATAAAACCCTGAAGGCTCACGTTCAGAAGATACCAACACGGCTCTTTGCACCCTCGTTATTCCAGCCGCATGAAGTTTTGGCTCTGCAAGAAAGTAAGATAACTCGTCCGTCCTATCATTAATCAAGATGACATCATTTACATCCTTGCTCGGTCTGAATGCTCGGCTTGACAATACGAGCCCTGACGGAATTCCGAGCTCTCTTGCGACGAGGTGGGCTGGGGCATATCCACTGGGATGGATGCCAACGACTGCGTCAGGATTTACCTTTTTCCCCCTGATTTGTTCTGCAAGATCGTATGAGAGTTGAACAACTTCTTCCCAACTTAACATGGTTCGTTTTCTTAATCCCACCTTTTTGCGCAGGATAAGGGGTTTTTATATTTATTGAGAAACTGCGAAGAGCCATACTGTCCCGTCATTCGCTTGACTGTTATCGAATGAAAGCACGGACCCGGGTTCGAACCGGGGGAATACTCGGGCTGCAGCCGAGCGCGTTAACCACTTCGCCATCCGTGCGTGCATTGTAATGGTGATTGAGAATGCTTCGCATTCGATTTCGCCATCCGTGTGTTTGTTAGGAAAATGTAATAGTTATTTAAAGATATTGTCCTTTGCATGTATGAATACACTTAAAAAGGAATTCTTTTTCATTATCACATGGCCTCGTAGCTCAGCCTGGATAGAGCGACGGACTTCTAATCCGTAGGTCGCAGGTTCAAATCCTGTCGGGGCCGTTTGAATAAGGTATCTTTGATTTGCTATCACTGTGGGCTTGCTCGCTTCGCTGTGCAGCTCCTCGCATCTGCAAACAAAGATGTCAGTAAAGTTTAAAAACCGCTTTGAAGAGTAATAATTATGGAAATTGTAAAAGGCGAGAAGGGAGACATTGAACTGAAGACGAATGACGTAACTCTTGTAGAAATTCTTAGGGTTTATCTGAATAAAGAAGGAGTTGATTTTGCAGCGTGGAGAAGGGAGCACCCGGACAGACCGGTAATTATGAAGATTCAGAGCAAGGATGTAAAGAAAGATGTTTCTAATGCGGTTAAGGCAATAAAGAAAGATTTAGATTCTATTGTTAAGGTTGTGAAGAAGTAATTTTATCTACTATCTTATTCTTCTAGGGGTTTACAATTTTGATTGCATCTATCGGCATTCGGGCATGCTAGACCTTCAGAGTTTAAGGGATTCAGCGAGTCACCAGGGTTATTCGGATCTTCACACCAACATGTTTGGATTCCAGATGTTGAAGTGTCGTGGTCTGCACAAATCATTGACTGATTGCACATTAACCAGCTGTTTGCTAGAGTAGCAACGAAATAATCGGTGTCACCACCATTTGGATAGAGACCATAACAATTAAAATCCATATTTACGAGGTCGCAGTCTGAGTGTTCTGTATTATAAATATCTGGTGTAGTTAATGCTTGTACGAATACCTGTATATCGTTAACAAAAGTAGGTAATTCGCAGAGATTTCCACCAAAGCCTTCTTTGCAGATTACCTTTCTTGAAATTGGGCAGACAATGTTCTTTGATTTGTCTTGGTTGTAAACTATTGGAGAAGCGATTGCATAGGCCGGTTGCTTTTTCATGGTTGTTAGCGGAACAATTTTCTTCGTTTCTAAGATATTTATTGGCTTTAAGTTTTGTATTGCAGACGTTCCATCTTCTGAGTAATATGCGACTCTAATTTCTGTGGAGTCTCCCTGTTTTAATTTTACGAAGCCCGTCACTAAAAAAATATTTCCCGAGAGAGTCTGAAGAGGTCCGCCGTAATCGCAGCTCTGCAGTTCGGTTTCTATGACATAACATTTTTCCTGCATTTGAACTCTTTCGGAAGATTCTGTTATAGATGAGCGGACGTAAAACCAAATTAAGAGTGCTGCGATGATGGTCATTAGAATGATGAAAACTGTGGCTACGACGTTGCTTAATCCTCTTTTTTTCATTGTTTTATTAATTGTTTCAGGTTTATAAGTTTTGAGTTAAAGGTCTTTGTTTTGGGCTGTATTGGACGCCTGTGCACTGACGAAGTCTCACGATATTCTTCGTGAGAGGCAGCCAGCTGGCGTCTTGATTGGTCGGCTTATTTCTTTCGCTTCAATAGGACTTGCTGTTCAAAAGGCTGCATGTCTTAATTATTTGGCTCACTACGTTCGCCTTATCACTACCCCACCCAAAAAATATCATACTATCTCTTCAAACCGAGAAGTGTGAGTTGCTAATTGTTCTTTTCAGATTAAAAGAAAACTTGTTAGTCAATAGAATGAATTTTGATAGTTTTATATATTCTTGATTTCTTTTATAGTTGGAGGTGACATATGTGTAAAAGTTGGTGTGAGCTTGTTATCGGGCTTGTTATTGCGTTGGTTGCGCTGTTTGCCTGGAATACGACATATTCTAAGTGGGTAATAGTGATTGCTGCAATAGCCTTGATAATTCACTCGTTTACGTGCAAGAAATGTTTTTACTGCGAATGCAAAGAAGAACCTGAGATGAAGAAGCGCAAGAGAAGATAAAGGCATGTTTTCATTTATTTTAATTAATTGTTTTACTTGTAGGAGGAAATGAATTTCATTTGCGAGGTTAGCGTTTTGGTTATTGTTCATCCCTAATCTGGTCCAATAGGACTCGCTGTGCTTTGAGGCTGCGAGTCTTGATAATTTACTCGCTGACGCTCGTTTAAATTATTATCCCACACTGACGAGGTTAAATCTTTCCAGTTATCGGGGCAGCCAAATCGACTTGAGCGTCTGTTATCTTTTAGATGGAAATTTTTTATTTTAATTAGTTTTATATATTTAAGATATCGTGGATTTTGATGGCAAAAGTCAGCGCGGGAAGTTACGATTTGAATACGTGGCTGTATGGGGGATACGAGAACGATATTGTGACTGTGATTTATGGGGGGGCGGGAAGCGGGAAGACTAATCTCTGTTTGTTGGCTGCGGTTTCACAGGCAAGAAAAGGGAAGAAGATAATCTTTATTGACACTGAAGGGGGATTTAGCGTTGAAAGAGTTAAACAACTCGTTGGAGAGAAAGACGGGGTCGAGGAAGTGCTGAAGAATATCTTTCTTTTGAAGCCGACGAATTTTGAGGAGCAGAAAAAAGCTTTCATTGAATTGAACAAGAGGTTGAAGGACCAGGTTGACTTGATTGTTGTTGACGGAATGACTATTCTTTACAGGCTGGATTTTGCGGATGCGAGGGATGATAGCGAAGGAGCGATACAGACGATAAACTCTGAGTTGGCGAAGCAAATGAAAACCCTTGCGGAAATCGCGAGAAAGAGAGAAATTCCTGTTCTTGTGACGAATCAGGTTTACAGGTGGGAGAATGAAGACAGGATGGTTGGTGGAGACATCTTGAGATATTGGGGGAAATGCTTGATTGAACTTGTGAATGACAAAGGAAGGCGGACTGCATATTTGCGTAAACACAGGTCTCTGCCTGAGAAGAGTTTGGATTTTGTAATTGATAATAAAGGCGTTAGGAAGAGAGGGTGGATTTAGGAGAGTTATTTTGCTTGCTTCTAAATCTCGCTGATTTTAGAATTCATTAAAATTCACAATCCTTGCAGTCTTTTTCTCCGCATATTTTATTATCTTTTTTCCACATTAAACTCCATCTTTTAATGTTCTTTATAATACCTATAAAATCTTTTCCTGCCTTAGTCAGTTTATATTCTGATTTTATTGGGGATTTTTTTATACTAACTCTTTTTTCTATCAAATTTTCTATTTTTAGTTCTTTCAATCTTATAGAAAGAATTTTAGAAGTGATATTGTCAAGATTTCTTTTAATCTGAGAGAATCTTTTCCATTCAGACTTCCCTTTATATAGTTCTAATAATATTAACAGAGTCCATCTTTTACCTAAAAAATTAACAGCTTTTCTGATACTGCATTCTTCTTTCATGGTATACATTCTGAAACTTGCAGATATATAACGGTATCTTTTTTATACCAAGTATACAAATTTGCCATAAATTTGCCAAAATTATGCTTGAAAAATTATTTGAACTTGCTGTACCCTATCTTGAGAAAAACGATTTCGGAGCAGCGCATACAAGAAGAGTCTTCGAAATAGCGGGAAAGCATTTTGATATTCCTAAGGGGATAGAAGAACTTACCTTAGCAAGCGTAGTACTGCATGATATAGGCGGAAGCACTATAAAAGACCAATATGAGAAAGGACCAGAAATAGCAAGAAATGTTTTATTTCAACTAGGATATGGATCGGATTTTATTCAAGAAGTGTGTGGGATAATCAGAACTCACCATGATCATCCAGAATCTCCTTCTTTAAGCTTTAAAATTCTGTATGATTCTGACAGATTGGTAATGTTATCTCCAGAAGAGTTTCCTCATTACAACTCAAGACCAGGTTTCAATTGGGGAGATATCATAGGTTTAATTTATCATGAGCATATCAGATGTTTAGCAAAAAGGTCCTTGCAAGAAAGAAGAACAATACTTTCTTATGAGATATAAAATGAAACGACCAAGATAAAAATGATAGAAAGATATGATGCTGAAGTTGTTGGAGGAACTCACGGGGTTACTTGCGTGTTCCCAACATTGCGCAGTGTGATAGATTATGAAGAAAAAAAGAAAGTTCCTAATCAAGGATATCCGCGCTTCATAACACATCCGTTTGTTGTTTCTGTCCAAAATAGGCATAAGAGAGATGGCCAAGAAGTTATAGCAGTTCAGAGTCCGGAAGCAGCAGAATTTGTGCATTTAAATTATTTTGACGATGATACGAGAAACCACTCTGGTGTTGAATCTCACAACGATAGTGGAAATAAATATGGGCTAATCTATGTGGGTCAAGAACATGCCCAATGTGCGCGCGATAGTGTAACTAATGCTGGCGTCGTCCTTAATTCACGAAAAGCTCAAAGAATATTAGAAAATCGCGAACCACCTAAACAATCTGAATCACTGCCAAGAACATTAAGTGATTTAGAAAAAGGATCTAGCCCGGGTTTAACTTTTATCTATACAAGCGGGATGGCTGCAGTTTATGATGTAGTTAGCGGCTTTTTGGAAAGAGGAACAAGCGCAGCCGTCGTTGGAAATACTTATGTTGATTCTGGAAAGATTTTTCGAAAGCTGCCTGAAAGATTTCCTTATAAGCCCACTACTTTCCATACAAGCGATGGCCAAATTTCATTGCCAGATTTCACTAGTCTTGTATTTTTAGAAATTCCAACTAACCCTTTACTAAAAGTAGCAAATCTAGAGTCAATTGTAAGGGCAGCCCATAATAAAGGAGCAGTTGTTATTGTTGACAGCACTATTGCATCTCCTTATCATTTCTCGCCTTTTGAATTTGGTGCGGATATAATAGTACATAGCACAACAAAATCTTTAAGCGGTAAAAATAACCACATGGGCGGTGTTCTGTTTGTTAATCCGCGTTCTCCTAGTCTGGTTAAAAAAATTCGTCATTCTCTATTTGTGATTGATGAAGAAGAAAGTTTAATACTTGAAGAAAATCTTAAAAGTTTTCCTGACAGAATCAAAAGAATGGCAAACAATGCAGAAGAAGTTGCAGAGTATCTTTTACATAATAAAAATATTAGCAGAGTATATTATCCTGAAGGATTAAAGAACGGGGGCGGACATGTGATTAGTTTTGAATTAAAGGGGGATGATTTTAGAATTGCCGAATTATTTTATGATAATTGCACCCTGCCGACTAAAGGGCCAAGTATGGGATATGAAAGGACAATGTTGATGCCTTATACACTTATCACACATTTCTCAGATAGTGATGGGGATATTGCCAAAATTGGACTGAAGAGATATCTAATGAGATTATCCGTAGGTACAGAGAGTGCTGATGAAATTATTGGACACTTATCTAGAGGGATTCGAGTTTTGGGATAAAGAGGAATGTAATTTAAGATAGAAAGTCTTATAGAAAAATATAAGATGTCAGACAAAAGCTCAACGGCTGTGTAAGAGATTACTGTCTTCGATTTATCGTATCATACTCTTTATGAGTTTTTATCCAGTCGGCGACTTTTTTGTTTGAGGATGTGAATGTTGTTTCGTCCCAAACTTGGCCGAATTTTTTGCTTATGTGATAAGCGGCTTCGCGGCACAAGACGAAATATCTTTTGTTTGGATATTTGTGGTGGTGGTCTATCGCGACGTGATGGTCTATGCAAATAAGGCAAGAGCCGAAGGATTTTTTTGTTTCGAAATCATAACATTTTGTTTCTTCCAAATTGTAAGCATCTTCTCTTTTTTTCAATTTCATTAATTCGTTTTCATTGACTTCGAACAGAACTCCGTTAATGAAATTCTTTTTTGATTTTTCAAGATTGAGGACATCCGGGTCTTTGCTTTTGTAGTCCATTACATCGAAGACTCTTTTGTAGCCTTTGATTATTACAGGATGAAAGTGCTTATTGTGGAGGGTTCTTTTCAGGGATTTGTGGCTAAGCAAACTTCCATAACCGACCATGAGATGTTTCATTTTGATTCTTATGAACTGAAGAATTTAAAGTTTTGTTTAACCCATATGAACTTTTTTATTTAAGGAGAATTTTGGTTTTTTTCCGTAAACTGAGATTGCATAATGAAAGTATTTTTCTTTTTTTTGCTGGTTGTGCCAGCGTTTGTTTAGCTCGTCATATGAAAGATAAGTTCTGAGCGGGGAAGAGGGATCCTCGAAGTAGAGTTTGTTTTTGTCATAGCCAATCGCGACTACATAGTGGCCGTCTTTCCAATCTTTCTCCCAATCAATTTTCTTTTTGTTCGTCCAAGCCTGTAAAATCAGGATTACGGGATGACCTTCATCAATTTGTTTTTTTATTTTTTCAATTTCGAGTTCGCCTGCGTGAAATTTTAATTTGAAATTTTCCAAGGTTTTTATTACGCCTTTTATTGAAGTGCCGTCTTTTTTGTTTGTGCCCGCAAGTTTTATTATTTTTTCTTCTTCAACATCGAAACCATAATAATCAAGGATTGCTTCGATAGCTGTGGCGCCACAGTCATAACTAAATGTTTGTTTTAGCCCGGGGAATTCAAGTATTTTCATATTTATTGAAGTTGACTTGTGGATTTAAAGTTTTTGAGTTCTTTTGCTGTCAATTGGAAGCCAATTGTCAGTGCGGCTTGTCTTAATTTATTGGCTTGTTGGCGCTCGCTCGGAAATTAATAATCGCCACCCAACTTACCGACTTGTGAATCGTGATTTTAATTAAATGAATGTGCTCAGCCCCTAACCTCTCCTGCCAAAAATATCATCCCCAACCCCCAAACCGAGAAGTGTGAGTTTCTATTTTTATTAATAGTTAATGAGAGTTATTTTTCAAAGAGCTATGTTTTAAGAAAGTATAAATACTAATCTGAGCTTTTTTGATAATGGCAAAAGGGGAGATGAAATATTCGGATTTTGTTGAAGTTTATGAGGAACTTTATGCGACGACTAAAAGATTGGAGAAGGAAACTATTCTTGCAGGGTTTTTGAAGAAACTGGCGAAGGAAGGGGAGCCGGAGTGGATTTATCTTCTTAGGGGAAAGGTGACGCCAGATTATGACGATAGGATTCTTGGCCTTTCTGATAAGCTGGCGATGAAGGCGATTGGAAAGACATTTGGAATTAAGGATGAGGAAATTGCTAAGAGGTACAGGAAGATTGGGGACATTGGAGAACTTGCTGAAGAATTTGCGGGGAGGAAAAGGCAGACGAGTTTATTTGCAAGGAAGCTGACTGTTGAAAAAGTTTTTTCTAATCTTAGGAAAGTTATGGAAGTTGAAGGGAAGGGCGCAGTTACGGGAAAGACGGCATTGATTTCTGAATTGCTTGGAAATGCTAGCGGAAAAGAAGCGAAGTATATTGTTAGAATGCTTGTTGGACAGTTGAGAGTCGGGGTTGCGGATGCGACTTTAAGAGAAGCGATTGCAGAAGCGTTGTTTCCGGAAGAGAAGCAGGAAATGGGAAAGAAACTTGAAGTTGCTTATGACATGGCGAATGATTTTGCGATTGTATTTGAAGCGGCTTCGAAGGGAAAAAAGGAACTTGACAAGATAGATATTGTCGTTGGAAGGCCGATGAATGTAATGCTGCCTGTGAAAGTGACTGAAATTGGAGAGGCATTTAGGATTTGCGGGAAGCCTGCGGCGATCGAGCATAAATACGATGGATTTAGAGTTGTGATAAATAAAATAGGGAATGATGTGAAGCTTTTCACTCGAAGGTTGGAGAACGTAACAAATCAGTTTCCTGATGTTGTGCAAACGATAAAGAAGTTCATCAAGGCGAAGGAAGTTATTCTTGACAGCGAGGTTGTTGGTTATGAGCCGAAGACGAAAAGGCAGAGACCGTTTGAAGCGATTTCGCAGAGAATAAAGAGAAAGTATGATATTGAGAAATTGGAGAAAGAACTTCCTGTTGAAGTGAATGTGTTTGATATTATTTATCATAACGGAGAGAGCCTGATGCAGAAGCCGTTTAGCGAGAGAAGGAAAGTTTTGGAGAAGATTATTCCGTATGAAAAATGGAAGATAAGGCTGAGCATGCAGATTGTGACTGATAGCGAAGAAGTTGCTTTGAAGTTTTACAATGAAGCGTTGAAAGCGGGAGAGGAAGGAATTATGATAAAGAACCTAAACGCAGGGTACCAGCAAGGAAGGAGAGTTGGATATATTGTAAAGATGAAGCCTGCTGCGAATGATTTGGACTTTGTGATAACTGGGGCGGAGTATGGAAGCGGGAAAAGGGGAGGCATGTTGACTTCATACATTGTTGCTTGTCGTGAAGGCGAAAAGTATTTGGAAGTTGGGAAAGTTTCTTCTGGGTTGAAGGAATTGGAGCAAGAGGGTGGGACGACTTATGAAGAGATGACAGCATTGCTTAAGCCGCTGATTGAAAGCGAGAAAGGAAAGGTTGTGAAGGTCAAACCAAAGATAATTGTTTCAGTTACTTATCAGAATATTCAGGGGAGTCCGAGTTATGATTCTGGTTTTGCAATGAGGTTTCCGAGAATAACTAATTACAGACCGGATTATCATTTGAAGGATATTGCTACTTTGGACGACATTAAGATGGAAGTTGAGAAAGCGAAGAAGGGGATGTCACATCTGGGGTGAGTTCCAGAAAAAGTTTGCCCATTTCAAAACTAAAAAGTTATTTAAAGATAATAACTGTTTACCAATTACCATGAAAATAGAAATAGACAGAGAAGTAGATGCAGCATATATCTATGCCAAATCACATATAGGCGAGGGCGAGGCCGTCAAGACTATTGAAGTTAATGAAGATATAATTTTAGACTTTGATGTAAATGGGAAGCTTATAGGTATTGAAATTTTAAATGCGAGCAAGAATCTAACAAAGGATTTTCTAAATTCAATTGCATAAACTGAATAAGTAAAGAGGGTTGTGGTTAAATCTCGTCGTCATCAATAATATCAATATCTTTGCCTACGATGTCCTTATAAGCTTCCACGCGGCTTGTGCTGCTTCTTGATTTTGCTTGTGAGGTTTTGTCTTTGTTGTCTTTGTCTGCGGTTGCTGCTTTTTGCATCATTTCGTCCATTGAAAGGTCGAACTGCTTGCCGTCTTTTCTTAGATTGATGTTGAAGAATTTTTGAAGTTTGTTTATGAGGACGAAGTCGTTTGACGGAAGCCTGCCGGACTCGAGAACTTGAACCTGCTCTTCTGGAATATTTATCATTCGCGCGAATTGTTTTCTTGAGAGGCCGCGAACTCTTCTATTGTAACGGATTTGCCAGTGGAAGTTGTCAACTAATTCGGAGATTACTTGTTTTTCTCTCCAGTCAGGCTTGAGGCGAATGTAATTGTCTAGAGGGACGGCGTGGGAAGTATGGCGCTCTTTTTTCTCGAGCATGTAAGACGGAGTAAGAGTTTTCTGCGCTTCTATCGGCGCTTTCTTGAGAATTAAAAGGCCTTCTCTTCTTGCGTATTGTTCTGGAACTTTGACTATGCGGCCCTCTTCAATTGCTTCTACAAGGTCTTTTTGCTCAAATTCCATGCCAGATGGCGGTAAGTTCGCTTTTTATTGTTTATTGTTGTGGGGGATACATTAATTTTTGAATCTATATTTCAATAAAGTCCAAATTGCCTGAAGGCCGTCTTTCCAGTTTATTTTTTTGCCTTCTTCAATTGTTCTTGGGCTGTAGGAAATTGGAATTTCTTTTATTTTTATTCCTTTTTTCAGAAGTTTTGCGGTTATTTCTGGTTCGATATCAAAATGATTTGCTTCTATCTGCAGATTTTTTATTATGTCTTTGCGGAAAACTTTATAGCAAGTTTCCATGTCTGTGATTTTCGCATGGTAAAGGATTTTTGTAATGAAAGTCAGGAACTTGTTTCCCAAGAAATATATTTTGTAAAGCGGGTGGTGTTTTTTTAGAAACCTTGAGCCGTAAACTACCTGCGCTTTTTTTTCAATAATGGGTTTTATCAGTTTTTTGTAGTCTTCAGGGCTGTATTCAAGGTCTGCATCCTGGATTGTTATTATGTCTCCGGTTGCAATTTTGAATCCGAGCTTTACTGCAGAGCCTTTGCCGCCATTTTCTTTTTTTATTAAGCCGTAAATTTTTTTATTTTTAATGTATTCTTTTATTTTAGCGAAAGAATTGTCGGTGCTGCCATCGTCAATTATAAGTATTTCTTTTTCCACAGGAAGCTTTGTTTTTTCGAGCCTGGAAAGTATCTCCAATATTGTTTTTTCTTCATTATAAACTGGGACGATAATTGTAAGTCTCATTTTTTGTTAAATGCAAGACAGATTTTTTTTGAGATGTTTTTAATCGATGGATTTTCAATTTTTAAGTCCACTATTTCACAGGTTTCAGGCAGCATCGGTCCATCCCAACCCGATCTCTTTAAGCAGTTTGACGAGCTGTAATTTTTATTTGCGACAATTAGCAGGTCATCGTTTTCAAATATTGTTTTGTCTGATTCTGCGCTGATTTCATCCAGATGGTCTTCGGATGCGAGATTGTTTTTGAAGATTAGCACGGCTTGATTGTCAGACATAGCAGCGCGCACGCCATAAAGATAATACGCATTATTTGTGTAGTAATACATGGGAATCCAGTGGGATGTGCGAATTGCGCAGTGAGTCAGATTGAGTTCTTCTATTTTCTCGGAGGCATCAACATAAATTTTTCCATAATCGTCGAGGTTTTTTATTTGGTATATTGAAATAACAGAAACAATAGAGAATATGAAAATCAGGAAAAGAAAAGACGCTACTAGCTTGTTTATTTTTGGAAATTTTTCTTTTAGGTAAAGAATGGCCATCGTGGAGAAGAACGCAGCGGGAAGCGAAATGCTGAAGAGGTATCTTGCAATTTTAAATGGCGTTGTGGCATAATCGTAAATTATAACAGCAAGAATTGTTAAAAATAAAAGGGGGATTAAAGATTGTTTTTTGTTAGTTCTGAAGCTTTTTAGCGCAATGAATATTCCAATTATCATAAGCGGGATTGTCCAGTTTAGCGAGAGAAGAATGTCGTAAAAGTTGAATGGCTGCACAAGGTCTTGTCTTGAGAAAACATTCAGGAAATATGAATCTACAATGCTTGTGAAGAAATTGCCCCATTTTACGTAATTAAATACAAGCCATGGAAGGAGAACCGCGAAGAAAAGAAGGACGTTCAAGATGATTTTTTTTGGTTTTTTGTTGAATAATTGCAATGGGAAAAATATCATGAAGTTGTAACGAGACAAAACTGCGAGTGCCAGAAAATGACCGGAGTATTTGTTTGCTATGAAGTAAGCAAGAAAGAGCTCGAAGAAAGAGAGCGCTAAAAGCTCGGTGCCGACCAATGTGCCGTGGAAAATAACAAATCCGTTTAAACTTAAAATATAGAAGATGGTCCTGAGCTGCTCTTTCGATGTGTTATATTTGTAAAAATATTTTTGATGAAGAGAATCGCTTAGCTTAGTATTTGCGATTAGGAAAAGCACTGAGACAAAGAAGACGTAAACGAATTCACCGAGTTTGCCGAATATTAACAACGGACCGAGAAGAAGACTTGCGAGCGGCGCGCGATAGACTTCCATGTAGTCGCCGCCATGAAAAAAATACTTAGCATTTATGACATATGCGGCGAAGTCCCAACTCAAATCCCAATAGTGCTGAACAAGAAAAAAAGCTGTAGTTAAAACAAAGACTAGAAGTAAAAATTTATTTTTTGAAGCAAAGCTTTTCGCATTTTGAAAATTCATTAATTAGTCTATTCTTTTCAGTTTATAAATTATTTCTGGATTTAAGGAGATATGCCTCTAGTTCGGCCGCGTTTGCTGGAGTGAAATTAATTTTCTGTTCATCCAGCACGACTGTGACGCAAGAATCTGCGCCGTATTTCTTTTTTAGAAAGTCTATAATGTCAGAGTTCAAATCTATGTCAAATGAGTAAACCCTCACAAAGTCGTATTTGTTCCTGATGTATGCCAAAATTGTAGATATTTCCTTTGTTGGAGTGTGGCATTTTTCACCATTTGAGTAAAAATAGAAGAAGACGGAATATTTTTGTGCGCATTGCTTATTTCGCTGGCTTATCAACAGATAGTGCCTTGTTTCTAAAACTGTGTAAATTTTTTTAAGCCCTAGGACTTCCTGGTCATTTTTTCCTTTTTTTTGCTCGAGTGTTGTTATTAATTCTCCAAGATTGTCGAGTTTGCTTGAAGTGATGTCAAGCGCTTCGGTGTTGCACTGGAATTGTGAATCAAGAAGGTAAATTGTTTCTAATTCGATTATTTCATTTCTTGCTGTTTCTTCTAATGTTAATGATGCTCCCTGAATGTATTCTTTTGCTACATAACCGGCGAGCAAGCCAAATGCAAAAAGAAACACGGCTATTAAAAAAGCTAATGTTATTCTCGGCCAGTTAAATTTTCTTTCCATTTTACCATTCTATTTTCTTGCTTGTGAAGTAATATACTATCGATATCAGCCACCAAAAGGAAAATAGTAAACTGTAGAAAATCATAAAAAATATGTAGTTTATAAATGTTGAGACGGGGCGGTCCACCGATTTGACTTTTTTGTTTATGTATATCAGAAGCAGGACGGAGAAGACAGCGAAGAATAACCCGAATAAGACTAGTGTCTCAGAAAGGAGCCTGTAAAAGCTTAACGAAAAGATGTAGGACTTAAACTCAAAGTTATTGATGAAGTCGTAGTTGATTAACGAGTAAAGGCTTAGATTTTCGATTGCGTCTGAGATTCCCCTGAAAATGAAGTAACTGGTTATAATCATAACTGTCAGTATTGAAAAGAGAGCAAGAGGAAGGATGATGACGCCGAGCTCGCCGTATTTTTTGCCGAATATGTTTCTGTATTTGTTGAAATTGAAGAGCATTCCGAAATACCATCGCCTTCTTTGTCGGGTCAATTCTCTTATTTTGCCTGGAGAAATTGTGTAAACCAGCGATTTTGGTGAGTTGGCGATTTTGTAATTGAGGCTTTGGATGCGCATTGCTATTTCCATATCTTCGGTGATGTTGCTCTCGTCGTAACCGCCGTGTTTTTCGAAGAAGATTTTTCTGTAGGCAGAGAATGGACCGGGAGTTACGTGAATGGCATTTAAATTGGAAAACGCTTTTCTTAGGAAGATTCCAAGGTCGTATTCAATTGCCTGCACTCTTTGTAAAATGCCGCGAGGTTTGTAAACTTTTAATGCGGGTGCAACGCTCATCACTTCAGGGTCTGCAAAATACGGAATCATATATATCAAAGCATTTTCAGTCACCATAGAATCTGCGTCTAAGCTTAGAACAATTTCGCCTTTTGCTTTTTTTATTCCAAAGTTGAGCGCAGAACCTTTGCCGCCGTTCTTTTTTGTAAATGCACGAACATTGCCGTATTTATTTTCTAAATTTTTGGCGATTTCTTCTGTTTTGTCTTTGCTTCCATCGTTGACAATTATGATTTCATATTTTTCTTTTGGGTAATTTAGTTTGAGAACGCTTTCAACTGTTTTGGCAAGAGAATCCTCTTCGTTGTACGCCGGAATAATAATTGAACAAAAAGGAAGTTCCTTTATTGGTTTGAAACTTTTTTTTCTGTCTAAAAAACTGAGAAGATAATACGCTGCAGTGAAAAATCCGATGAAGATGCTGAGATAAATTAGGATTCTTATAATGTCCATTTTAATCTTCGGAGAGCGGGTCTCCTTTGTTGAGGTGGAAATAATCGTAGAATTTTTCTGTCAGGGAAAGTTCTGAGGTGTGGCCTGTCTTTTTTTTGTTTAATAAACCGAGTTCGACAAATCGCTTGATGTGGTCGTATCCTTTGTTGCCGCGGATTTTGATTATGACTGATTGTTTTATCGGTTGCTTGAAAGCAATCATTGCGAGAGTTTCCTGCTCTGCTCTTGCGAATTCGCTTGAGCCCGTTGCGAGCTTGTTTACCATGTCAATGAAGTCTTCAGCGATGTCCATTTTCCAAGTGTTTTCCTGCCGGACAACATTGATTCCGGAGTCTTTGTACTTATCCTGGAGGTCGGCAAGGAGTTTTTTTAGGAGGATTGGGTTGACATCTGTTAAGGTGATTAGTTCCTGGAGAGTCATAAACCTGCCAGAAAGAAAGAGGGCTGCTTCTATTTTCCGCAGGTTTTCTGTTTCTATTTCGCTGTCTAATTCTTCAACATTTCTCTCTGTTAAATGGGATTCCATTGTTTTATCTGGAAAGGGAAGTTTTAAAGTTTTGTTATGAAAGATTTATCTGTTTATTGCCCCCGCCCCTCCCGAAAAGTTATTACACCAACTGTCCCTTACCGAGTTGTTGTGAGATTCTATTTTTATTGTGTTTCTGAATTATTTTACGGTTTTTAACTCAGCAACCCAATCAAAATTCCTTCGATGATTGCTGCGACTATCAGTAATGGGACGATTATTACTAGGAAAACGTTTATTGAATTGTAGAACCGCCTTTTGAATTCAGCAACGCGATGTTTTCTGTTTATGAAAAACGAGAAGCCGAGTTTTATGCCGAGGCCGAACGATATGAAAATTGCGGGGAGTTCGAAAATTCCATGAGGGAGGATGCGCCACCAGGAAGCTATGCCTGCGACTTCAGATGATTTCGAGAGAACGTAGCCGAGAATTATGCCGTTGGTGAAGTCGCTTATGATTGGGAAGATTCCTAAAAAAATTCCTCCGAGCATTGAAAGGAAAGAGCTTTGAAGATTGTTCTGAAGGATAAAGAAAGTCATTTCGAAAGTGTTCAGGCCGGATGTTTTGTTTAGAAGGTCTTTGAGAATTTCGTTAATCATCACGGCGAGTTCGTTCTGGAATAAGACACCGATAAAGATGCCGAGGACGAACAAGATTAGTGAGATGAAGATGAATTGTTTTGACTCTCTGATGTAAGAAGTTGCTTCTTTGAATTGGACTTTTAACGAGAGCTCTTTTGCGGGAAGTTTAGACTTATTTATTTTTTTCTTTTTCATTGTGATTATTTTTGGCTTTGTTGAAATTTTTTGTGAATTGTTTGCTACTCGCAGCCACGCTCGTGATTTGTTTGCCGGTTTACTCTCGCGTAACTGCTCGCCCACCCCCCCGCCCAGATAGTTTCGGCTCGTAAATAATTAAAGCCGAATTATTTTTCGCAAACAATTCCTACTTTTTCAATAAAGCTTAATGGGATTTTGTGTATAAAAGGATTTGTAAGTTGTTGATTTTTACCTGCCCAATTGGACTCGCTATTTTTTGCTGCTGCGAGTCTTGATTATTTGCAACTTCGCTCGCAGTGCTCGCTCGTTGTTATGCCCCCTTCATCTCGCCGAAAGTTATGATACCTACCAGACCGACTTGGGAATAGGTTTCTTGACAATATTAATATTAATTAATTTTATTTTGGAATTGTAAATTATAAAATTTATCTGAACATCTTTTGAAGCTTGGCGACTTTTCTCTGATATTTCATTCTAAGAAATAGTCCGTAGACGATGCCAGCGAGGAAGCCGCCGAAATGGGCGACGTTACCGATTGGCCAGTTTGCGAAAATGGAAATCGCCCAGACCACGAAGAGGACTAGCGGAACCATGATATATGCGGGAAGAGAGAAGAACGGGAGGAAGATAATCATGAATTTTAATTTTGGCAGGAGCATTACGTAGAGGCCTGCGATTGCGAAGATTGCGCCAGATGCCCCGACCATGAACATGTCTGGAGAGCCGAATATTCTTTCGCCCCAAAGAGTACTGCCAAATTGAGCTGAGAGAGCCACGGAAAGTATACCTGCGAAAATTCCTGAAAGAATGTAAAACCAAAGAAAGCGTTTTCTGCCGATTATCCTCTCGCATAAACTGCCGAGGGAGAAAAGGACGAACATGTTTATCAAGAGGTGGCCGATTCCGCTGTGAATGAACATATGAGTGATAAGTGTCCAGAGGAATTTGCCTTGCATTATGTTTGAAGGTTTTAGAGCGAGATAGTCAATATAATCGGGAAAAAATGCAAAGATGATTCGACCAATCAATGAAATAAATATAGTGATGACGATAAGCCAGGCTACTGTTGAAAACGAATTCAATAGCACCGAAAGGCTGCTTCCGGTTTTTTTTATTTTATAGCGGTTCATTTTTTCTTAGCTATGCCAAATTTTTCTTTAGCAGGTTTACTTTCCTTTTCTCTTTCTCGAATTTGGATGCCCGTATTTGCGGCTGGCATCATAATTATCTGCAACTTCGCTACGCTCGCTGCCCTCGGTAATAGTAAACCTGCGTTTATTATTTTTTCGACATAGTTTTTTTCTTTGAGAATTTTTTTATCGCCTTATGCTTCGGAGAATTTTTCTTAGAATGCTTTTTTATCGCCTTATGCTTCGGAGAATTTTTCTTCTTAATGGTTTTTTTGCCGGCCTTTTTCTTTTTACCTTTTGTCTTCTGCCTTTTTTTCTCTTGTGGTTTCTTCTTTAACTTCTTGGCTTCTTTTGCTTTTTCTTTGTCTCTCTGAACTTTTCTTAACCTTCTTTCTTCTTCTTTTTGTTTCTTTTCTTCTTTCAATCTTTTTTCTTTTACTTTTCCTTCTTTTGCTTCTATTTCTGCAACATCAACGTCGATAACCAGGACTTGCTTTTCTATTTCTTTTATTTCATTTTTTATTTTTTCTACTTCTGGAAGGTTGTTTTTTAGCTGGAGGACTTCGCCGGTTTCGGGACAGACGTAGTCGTTGAGGATAGCTTCCTCTTCGGTATATTCTAAATCTGCGGAAGGGCTGTAGTAAAATCTTTCTTTTTGCCGTTTCTTTAACTGCTCTTCTAATTTTCTGGATTCTTCAAGGAGCCTTTCTTTGTATTTTAAAAGGCAGCGCTTTACCTTGAGGGTCCAGAAATAAGTATACCATCCACCTTTTTTCTTGTCTTTTTTTCTGATGAACTGGACGAGGCCGGAGTCGGCGAGCTTGTAGAGCATATTTCTGGTTTGGTTTATGGTGAGGTTGAGCCTTTTAGCGATGAGGAACTCGTTTACGTTTTGTTTGTTGTAAAGAAGGTCGACTATCTTTTCAGCATCCATGCCCGCGTATTCCGAGATAATTTTTTTTAGAAGTTTTTCTTGCATATATATCCTTGAAAAAGAATAATTAAAAAGCTTTCTGTTTTTATTGTCGGCGTGAATTGCGTTTTTGTTACCTTTTGAAAGTTAATATAAACTTATATAAACAAAATTCCAAATTTATGAATATGTTTTTTGGAAAAAAAGAGAATAAAGCCGAGCTTCCAGATTTACCGCCATTGCCTCCTTTGCCGAGGAAGGACCAGCAGGTTGTTTCGAACGCCGGGGGAGTGCCCGAATTTCCTGAGTCGCCTGGGGAGTCGTCTTTTGGGATGATGCAGCTTCCGGGAAGGAAAGATGCTTTTTTGAATCAGCCAATGGAAGAAAAGAAGGTTAAGGTTGTTGAAATGGAAGAGTGGCATCCGCATGGTTCGGAGCCGGAAGAATCGGATGAGGAATATGAGATGGAGCTTCCAGAGGTTCCACATCTGCCGAGAATTTCTGAGTCAGAATCTGAAATGACCCGCAGGCCAATGGGACAGTTGCCGATGTCGAGGAGAATGTATGTTCAGCACAAGACGATTCAGCCCCAGCAAGTAGATGATGTTTTTGTAAGGATTGACAAGTTTCACACTGCGAGAAAATCTTTGAGCGAGATCCAGAACAAACTTAACGATATTGATGAGCTGGTTAGAAGAATTAGGGATACCAAGCTAAAGGAAGAGCAGGAGCTGGCGAATTGGGAAAAGGAGTTGATGCAGATTAAATCCAAGGTGCAGACCGTAACAGAAAATATTTTTGAGAAGGTGGAGTAGTAGGATGTTAAATAAAAAATGCCTTGAGCATCTTGGAAAAGTAAAATTGAATGTGGATTGTTATCAAAACGATTTAATAATAGTTAATAATTTTAGATTTATTTCCTGGGCTATTTTTGGGGCTGGCGGGGGGGCAAGATGACAAATGCAGAATATGTCAAGCTGTCTCCATCAGAGAGTAATTTTGGACAGGCGAATCTTCTTGGCGCGCAATTGGAACTTTTGAAGTTGATACAGAGTTTTCATAAGTTCAGGGTATTGAGAGATGAGGAGCTTATTCTGAAAATTACTTTGAAGAATTATCTTGAAGGAACGTCAAAGGAAGTTGTTAAGTTGGAAAGGCTTTTGCCGAAGGCGGATTACAAGGAAGATCGGGGCGAGGACGATTCTGAGAATGCTGCTGAGAAGCATAAAAGATTGTCGCTCGAAGAAGAGATTGAAAAAGTTCGAGCGAAGCTGAGCATGTTGAGAGATGAGATTTAGGTTTCTTGAGATAATTTTATAAAAACCCTTTATTCTAAATTTATATGGAAAAGGAAGAAATAATTGAGGGGATACTTTATCTGCTGCAAGGAGACAATTCAAATTTTGATGGGTTTGGGTATACTCTGGAAGAGGTAAGGACTTTTCTTAAGTTCAATAAAGTTGGTGAATTTAAGGAGAATGGTGATTTAACGGATTTCTTGCATGAGATGGAACAAGACGGCTTAATTGAAGAAAGACATTTCGATTTTAGCGGAAAAGATTTAGGAAGGATTGATTATAGCATTGAAAATATTGGAATAAAGAAAATTGAAGAAATAAAGAAGAGTCTGAAAGTTAGGGGGATTAAACTGGAAGACAAATGGAAAATTGCCTAGATTTTAATTAAATAAAATGTCCAACAGTTTTATAAATTCCTTTGAGCTTTCTTGGTTATGGGCAGCGAGATAAAAAATAAGGCTGTTGTTATAACAGGAGCCAGTAGCGGAATAGGCAGGTCAATTGCGGAAGCTTTCTTAGAGAAAGGGGCTAAAGTTATAGTTTTTGGAATGAACCAGCCCAAGACCGATGTGGAATTTCATAAGGTTGATGTGTCCAAAGAAGACGAGATTAAGTTTGCGTTATCTAAAGTCAAGAATATTGATTTTTTAATCAATAATGCAGGCATTGCAAAGATTGAGAGTGTTGAAAAAATGTCTACTAAAGATATGAATGAAATGATAGATATTAATTTCAAGGGTATTTTCTGGATGTCTAAATATTCTATTCCTAAAATTAAGGATGGCGGATGTATTATTAATATTAGCTCTCTGGCGGGATTAAAAAGTTTTGAGAAATATGGAATCTATTGTGCGACTAAATCTGCGGTAATCAGCCTAACTAAAACTCTTGCTTTAGAATTAGCTCAGAGAAAAATTAGAGTTAATTGTATTGCTCCAGGAGTAGTTGATACAGGAATATGGGAAAAGATGTATGGCAGGAATGGCAGAAAGGAGTTGAAAGATTGCGAAGACTCTATACCATTGAAGAGAGTTGGAAAGCCGAATGAGATAGCGCATGCGGCCTTATTTTTTTGCGAGAATGAATTTGTGAACGGTCAGACAATAAGCGTTGACGGTGGAGAGAGTATAGATTAATATGGAAATAAAAACGAGATGGGAACTGATAAAGAAATATATTGAGTTCTTTAGGAGCAAGGGGCATCATGAAATTCCTTCGGCTTCGCTGATTCCGGAGAATGATCCAACTGTGCTGTTTACGACTGCAGGAATGCATCCGCTTGTGCCGTTTTTGCAGGGGGAAAGGCATCCGCATGGGAAGAGGCTTGTTGATGTGCAGAAGTGCATTAGAACGGGCGATATTGAAGATGTTGGAGACGAAGTTCATCACACTTTCTTCGAGATGCTTGGGAATTGGTCGCTTGGAGATTATTGGAAAAAGGAAGCGATTGAATGGAGCTATGAATTTCTTACTTCGGAAGAATGGCTTGGGATTCCAAAAGAGAAACTTGCGGTTAGCTGTTTTGTCGGAGAAGAATCGATGGGAGTGAAGAAAGATATTGAGAGCTCGGAGCATTGGCTGAAGATGGGAATTCCTGAAAAGAGAATTGCTTTTCTTAGCAGGTCGCAGAATTGGTGGGGGCTGGCTGGAGAGAGCGGACCATGTGGGCCAGATACGGAAATGTTTTATTGGGTTGGGAAGGGAGACGCGCCAGAAAAGTTTGAGCCAGAAGATAAAAGATGGGTTGAAATATGGAATGATGTTTTTATGCAATACAGTAAGAAAAAAGACGGAGGGTACGAACTTTTGGAACACAAGAATGTTGACACTGGAATGGGAGTTGAAAGGACGATTGCAGTTTTGCTCGGGCTTGATGATAATTACAAAACGCCCGGTTTCACGCCGATAATTGCGGAGATTGAGAAATTGTCAGGAAAGAAGTATGATGAAAATAAAAAAGCGTTTAGGATTATTGCGGACCATTTGAGAGCGAGTGTTTTTATTCTTGGAGACGAAAGAGGAGTGAAGCCGGGAAATCTTGGGCAGGGTTATGTTTTGCGAAGGTTGATTAGAAGAGCGATTAGGTATGGAAATATTCTGGGGATTGAGCAGGATTTTACTGTCCAGATTGCGAGGGCGATTTTACCGGTTTATCCGGATTATCAAGAACTGCATAGGAATCATAAGACGATTTGCGACGAGTTGCAAGCGGAAGAAGAGAGATTTAGGAAGACGCTTGAGAAAGGGCTTAAAATTTTTGAGAAGATTGCGCATGATGATATTATCACGGGAAGAGAGGCGTTCTTGCTTTTCCAATCGTATGGATTTCCGATTGAGATGACTGTTGAGCTGGCGAATGAGAAAGGCGCGCAGATTGATTTGGAAGAGTATAATTCGGAATTTAAGAGACATCAGGATTTGTCGAGGACTTCAAGCGCTGGGCAGTTTAAGTCTGGATTGGCAGACGATTCTGAACAGACGAAGAAGCTGCACACTGCGACGCACATGCTTCTTGAGGCGCTGAAAAGAGTTTTGAATTCAGACATTAGGCAAAGAGGTTCGAATATTACTCCTACAAGGTCGAGGTTTGATTTTTCTTACGAGAGGAAATTGAGCGATGAAGAAAGGAAAGAAGTTGAGGAGATGGTTAATGGAAAGATTCGCGCGGGGCTGGAAGTTGAAAGGGAAGAGCTGCCATTGCAGGAAGCGTTTAGCTCTGGGGCGATGGGAGAATTTGGAGCGAAGTATCCAGACATTGTTTCAGTTTACACGGTTCTTGATCCTAATGAACCAAGAGGATATTTCAGCAAGGAGATTTGCACAGGACCGCATGTTCATAATACGAAAGAGTTAGGGAAATTTAAAATATTAAAAGAAGAAAGTGTGAGTGCTGGTGTGAGAAGGATTAAGAGTGTTGTGGAGTAAGATTTATAATTGAGTGGTTGTTTATTATATTAAAATGAAAAGAAAGTCTTCTAAGAAATCGTCAAGGGAGAGCAAAATTTCTGCTAAAAAAAGAGCGTGAAGAGACCCAAAAAAGGATGGGGACGCTCTTATGGATACTGACCTTGTCATTCTGATTATTCAGGCGACGTCTTCAGTTATAGCCCTAATTTCAGTTGTCGTGCTTTATCTGACGATAAACAGCAATAGGAAAATTAACTAAAGGCTTCTTTTTAATGAGGTTGTAAAACAAGAAAGAGAACTGAGGGTTAAACTAAGTGAGTATAGAGAAGAGATTCATAAAAGAGAAAGCAAATCCAAAAAGGAAGAAGATTTTATTGAGATAAAATTGGATTACGACACCTTGCTGTTTAATTATTATGAATATCTTGCTATTTGCGTTTATCAGAGACTTGTTAATGAACAGGAAACAAAACTTTATTTTAAAGATTTGTTGGTTGGGGTTAGGCAGAAGTTTGAGAATTCTGTTTTATTCATGGAACATTATGCCGAGAGAAGTCAATACGGGGCTCTTCGTTGGTTGTTTAGACATTGGGACTGAATGATTAGTTATTGGTTCTCAAAAAGTTTAAATAGTTTCCTACTTTGGGTAGGAAATGGTAGAACTAAAGGTAAGACTTGGGCCAAAGGGGCAGGTTGTAATTCCAAAGATATTCAGAAATATGTTCAAGATGCACCCAGGCAGCGAGATAATAATCACGTTTGAGAAAGATAAAGGGGTTGTAATTAAGAAAACAGAAGGCAGGATTGCCGAGAAATTTAAGGAAATTGCGACGGAAGTATCGAAGGAGAGGAAAGGCAAGAAGTTTTCTTATAATAAAAATGAGTTTTATGAGCAATATGAAAAGAGAGAAAAAAGAGCAGGACTCTGAGCTGGAAGATTTGTATCTGGACGCGAATGTTTTTATTTATTCTATTTTGGACGATAGTTTTGTTGGAAACAACGCTAGAAGAATATTAGAAAAAATTGAAAATGGAGTTTATCAAGGATTCACTTCGGTGCTGACGGTTGACGAGGTTTTATGGAAGATTCAAAAAGTTGTTGGAAAAGAGAAGGCTGCAGGCATAGCCAGGGATTTTTTGGGCTTGGCGAATCTTGAATTTGTGCCTGCCGATAATTCTGTAATAACAAAAGCACTGGAAATCTATATGAGCGAGAAATTGGACCCGAGAGACTCAATACATTTGGCTTGCATGCAAATTAAAAAGCTTAAAGTAATCGCAAGCTCGGATATTGATTTCGACAGAGTAAAATGGATAAGAAGAATTGATTTCTCTAAGTAACTAGTTAACAAAAATCGTGCTATTGATTTTTCTTATGAGATTTGCGCCTTTCTTCAGCTGGCCTGTGGCGTTGAAGGTTGGGAGGGCCATGGCATTTTTGCCGTCGGATGTGTTAAGGTAAACGTAGCCATCGTAAAGGCCTATTGAATATTCTTTGCCGGCAATTGTATTTGGAATGTCAAATTCCCTGGTGTAACCGTCTGTTGATTTTGCTGCAATGTTTATTTCATTTTGAATATCTAATGCTAATTCGGTTATTATTATGTTTCTTTGCTCTGCACTTTTCTCCGCGATTCTTCCCTGGAAAATTCCTACAAAGACTATCACGAAAAAAAAGACTGCTCCAACTAAGAGCATGAATTCGATTGCGGACTGGGCTCTTTTATTCATAAGATTGTTAGAATCTAAGCGTATATATTGTTTTTGCAAGGATAATAAATTATGATGTCCTACCCGCCCAATTGTCCGCAAACATTGAGGCTGCGGCAATTATTTGCAACTTCGCCTATTCGCAGATTTTTGGCATTGTTTTTTACCCGCCCAACTCGCAGCCACGCTCGAAATTTGCTAATTATTTGCACTCGCGTAACATGCTCGCCCACCCGATGCGATGTTGCCTTAGATATCTTGGCGTCTGGCAACATCGCCTAATGCCAAAAAATCGTTATGCGCTCGTTGCTTTGCCGCCTCTTCGCTCCGCCAAGAAATATCATCCCAAATCCACCAGACCGAGAAGAGTGGGAAAAGGTAGACTTGAGAACAGTTTTTTATTTAAAAGGAATTGAATTTTATTGGCACGAGATTGGTTTTTTTCATCTTAATCAGAAAGGACGACTGCGTTTGAGGTTGCGTTCAAATAAATCACTCTCAAGCCGGAAGTTGTTCTGATGTTTCCTGTGAGGTTGACGTTGCTCTTGTAAGCTGTGACGGAATTGCCTGAACTTGTCGAGACGTTGAAGACAATGTAGTAATCCATTATTCTGATTTCATTGATGCCGTCGGGGAGATATGCTTTGACGGTTGTTCTTGCCGGATAGCCGGAGTAAAAGACTGTTTCTGACTGGGAAACTATTTTTTGTGAGAAACTTTCTATCTGGTTGAATTTCATTGTGTCTTTTATTTGTGATGAGTATGTGAGTGCGATGCCAAGAGCGGTTAAGACTATGAAAAGGACGAAAGAAATTACTATGAGATATTCTGTGCTGATTTGTCCTTTGTTGAAGATATTTTGGAATTGTTTGCACCCACCCAACTCGCGGTCACGCTCGGGTTGCTTGCTAATTCGCTCGCGTAACGCGCTCGCCCGCCCAGATAGTTTTGACTTGCAGTTAACTGACGAAGTCTCACGATATTCTTCGTGAGAGGCAGCCAGGCAAGCTAAATTATTTCTCGCAAACAATTCTGGTTTTTCAACAGAATTATTTATTTGTCCTCTTTTGTTTTGCATAACTCTCGGAAGGAAAAGAGATTATTAAAGTTAGTGATTAGTCCGAAGGATTGTTTATACCTCAATAGGACGCCAATTGAGAATGGCTGGCGTCTTGATTAGTTGGCTCACTTCGTTCGCAAGTTATCATGCCGACTCCGTTAACCGATAAGTTGTGGGCTGTCTTTTATTATTTAAGTTTGATTTAGCCGATAACATACGATATTTTTGCTTTTATTAGTTCTTTAACGAAGTTAGTTTACCAATAAAGTTTTAAAATAAAACTTAAGAAATCCTATAATAATTATAGTTAAGATTTTAAAATAAAACTTAAGAAATCCTATAATAATTATAGTTAAGATTTTAAAATAAAACTTAAATGTTTACATGCATTTACATGCAATTAGTTAAAGTTTTAAAGGTTCATGCTTACTAATAATTATGAAAAGCAGGCTGACTTTCTTAAGTGTATTTTTAGTGTTTTTGGTAATTGTTGCGCTCGCCCACATGTTCATTCAGATTGCCTTTTACGGAACGGGATATAAGGGTTTTGCGGAGAAAGGGATAACTGGGCTGGCAGTTGAAGGGAGTGAGGCGAATGGGCTGCCGATTTCGGAGGTTATTTTGTTTTTGGAATGGGGCTTGATTTTTTTGGGAGTGGTTTTTGTTTACGCGAAGCATAATATTGACTTGAAGAAGGAGTACACTTATTTGGCTTTGCTAAAAGAAAAGAAACATTTTTCCGGGGGAACTGAGTTGGACAGGTTCTACGAACTTTTGAAAGAAATGAAACATTTCAGGCTTGCGACGGCTGCGAAAGTTTTTGATGTTGACACGGAAATTGTAGAAGACTGGGCGCAGAGTCTTGAGTCGAGCAAGGTTGCAGAGCTGACTTATCCTAGAATTGGCGGGCCGGAAATTAAATTAATTGAAGGAGCTTTACCAAGGAATGAAGAAAGTGAAGAAGGTTCGGAAGAGGAAAAGGAGGCAAAAAAGTAGGTGAATGGGAATAGATTTTTTTAACAAGAGAGGTGAAGCGCAAATGCCTGAGATGCCCGGATTGCCGAAGTTGCCATCACTGCCAAAGAGCAGCGATGAAGAAACGGTAAAGGAAGTAAAGAGCGTTTTGTTTAAGAAGCCGGATGATGAATTTATAAAAAGACATGAGAAAAGTCATAAAATAAAGGAAGAGGTTAAGAAAAGTCAGAAGATAAAAAGAGGAGCAGGGAAGGGTCATAAAATTAAAAGAAAGAAGTTGAAACATATGCCGAGAAAGCTGCCTAAGAAATCACGCCGCGAAATTAAAAAAGAAATGAAGAAGCTGGGCCATGAAATTAAAAAGAAGAAGCGGAATGAGCACGGAAAAGAAAAAGAGCTGGAAGCGAACAGCGCTAAGGCGTTTGTTAAGAAAGGCTCGCTGGTAAAGATTGCGCCAGAGAAATCAAAGAACAGCGAAAAGGTCGAAGGGTACCGCTTGGAAGTTGATGGCGCTTATGCAGATGTCGAGTTGAGAAAAGATGAAGAAGGGCTGACTTACCATCTTTCTATTCCGGAGATAAGCACGGTAACTTCTATTTTTCTGGATGAGATAAGGAATGAACTTATAAGCGCGACGACGGTCAGCATGAAAGAGCTTACCGACCCGACGCTGTTTTACAGGATTAAGAGAAGATTTTTGGAAGATTCAAGAAAGCTGCTCAAGGAGAAACTGCCCCATACTGAAAAAGCGGTTGAAGATTTTCTTGTTGGGACGCTGATGCAGGAAATGCTGGGTTTGGGAAAGATAGAATATCTTATCTCGGACCCGAATCTTGAGGAGATTGTCATTCCGTCTGCGAAAGAGCCAATAAGAATTTATTTTAAGAAATATGGGTGGCTGATTACGAATATCAGAATTGACAGAGAAGACGAGATTGTTAATTATGCGAATATAATTTCAAGAAGAATTGGAAGGCAGATAACGGTGTTGAATCCGCTGCTTGACGCGCATCTCGTCACAGGAGACAGAATCAACGCCGTCTTGTATCCCGTGAGCACGAAGGGAAACACGATTACTATCAGGAAGTTCGCGAGAGATCCATTCACAATGATTGACATGATAACCGGGAAGACCTGCAATCTTGAAGTTGCGGCACTATTGTGGCTGGCGATTGAGTACGAGATGAACGTCCTGATTTCAGGCGGAACCGGAAGCGGGAAAACTTCTTTCCTGAATGCGTGCATGCCTTTCATTCCGCCGAACCAGAGAATCATAAGCATTGAGGACACGCGGGAACTGATGCTGCCGGAATTTTTGTATTGGGCGCCGTTAGTTACGAGAACTCCGAATCCAGAAGGAAAGGGCGAGGTCAGCATGCTCGATTTATTGGTAAATTCTTTGCGTATGCGCCCCGACAGAATTGTCCTCGGTGAAATGAGAAAACAGCAGGAAGCGATGGTTCTGTTTGAGGCGATGCATACAGGGCATAGCGTTTATTCTACAGTTCATGCGGATTCTGCTGCCGAGACTATTTCCAGGCTGGTAAATCCACCGCTGAATGTTCCGCCGAATCTGCTGAAGTCCGTGAATTTGAATGTTGTTATGTTCAGGGATAGGAGAATGAATAAAAGGAGAGTTTTGCAAGTTGCTGAGTTTGAGGCGGACAAGGGCGGGGCGAAGGCAAATATTCTTTATAGGCTTATTCCGGACAGGGATGAAATTGTAAAGCACGCCGAGAGTTCGAGATTTTTTGAAGATGTGACTCGAAATACGGGCATGTCTGATGTAGAAGTCAATGAAGCGCTGAAGGAAAAGATGCGAATCCTTGAATGGATGATAAAAAATGGCTTGCGAAGCCTGGAGGAAATGGGAAGGGTGACGAACCTTTATTACAGAAACAAAGAATTGCTGATGAAAGCGATCCAGCAGAATAATAAAAATTTGGTTATGAAGCAGGTTAAGAAGGAAGAGGAGAAGGCGAATAAGATAATTGCAATTGAGAGAGAAGATAAATTTGTTTTGGCAGAAGAAAAGAAAGAGATGCCTGCAGAAGGAAAGAAAGAGATGCCTGCAGAAGAAAAGAAAGAGATGCCTGCAGAAGAAAAGAAAAGCTCTGGTGAATTAGAGAATAAACAGACAATTGCCAAGCTTGACGAGCAGAAAGCAGTTGAAAAAATTCTAGGCAAAGATTTTAAACAAAAATTGGCTTGGAAGTGATAAAATGAAATTTAATAATAGTTCTAGTTCTTTTTTGGTTGGGAAGAAGCCGAAGAGGATGCCCTTTAGAGTGCCGTTTTCTTTTTCTCAATTAGACAAGCTAAAAAAGCGTTCTGCTGTTTTTAAGAGATTTGCCGGATACAAGCGAGACACTTTACTTTTTAAGAATTTGAAAAATGCCGGAGTCGATTTGACGAGAGAAGAGTATCTCGCAATTTGCGTCGGAGGATTTGTTATCTCGTTTTTATCTTTGTTCATTTTGTCTTCGACTCTTTTGATTGTGATGCAGGTTGAGAGAGCATTAGTTCTTGCTCTGGGCTTTGCTTTTCTGTTCGGGGGTTTTGTTTTTTTCAGCCGACTGATTTATCCGAAGGTTTACAACAACAGAAAGCAGAGAAACATCGAGAGGAATCTTATTCCGGCATTGCAGGACATGCTGGTTCAGCTTTATTCGGGAGTTCCTTTGTTCACGATTATGATTAATATTTCTCTCGCGGATTATGAGGAATTGAGCGAGCAGTTCAAGAAAGCGGTGAAAGGAATAAATGCGGGAAGGCCGCAGATAGAAGTTTTGGAAGAGTTGGGAAAGGATAATCCTTCTGAGTTTTTCAAGAAAGCACTTTGGCAGATAAGCAATGGGATGAGGGCAGGAAGCGATATTTCGATTGTTATTCAAGACACAGTGAAGTCTTTGAGCGAGGAACAGTACATCCAGATTCAGGAATATGGAAACAAGCTGAATCCGGCAATTATGTTTTATATGCTGTCTTCGGTGATTTTGCCAGCGCTGGCTATAACTTTTCTTACGATTATCTCTTCGATAGTTGGCCTTTCTGAGGCGCTGACGCAGATGATTTTTCTTGGAATGTTTGTCGGAGTTGTAGTTATTCAAATATTGTTTTTGGGAGTTATAAAATCAGTGAGGCCGAGTTTGCTGTAAATGGAAAAGGAAGAAGGTAGAAAGAAGCACGAGAAAAAAATGGGCGAGCTAATGGAGGAAATAGTGCGAGCTGAAAAGAATAAAGCTAAAGGAGAAAGAGCTGCGGATAAAAAAGCCGAAGTGAAGAAAGTTGCGGAAAAAACAGTTTTTAATGAAAAAATTGCAGACAGGACGGCAAATAAAAAAGTTGAGGACAAATTTGTTTTACCTGAAAAGAAACCTGAAGAAAAAATAGCTTCTGAAAAGAAAATTCCTGAAGCAGTTAAAGCTAAAACCCTGGAGAATCAGGCTCCGGCTAGAAAATTTGGAAAAAAATATTCTGAGAAGACGACGACACTAAAACTATTTGCTTATTTTTTGATGGCAATGCTGGTTTTGACTATGCTTTATTATCTTGCTACGAAGAATGCTCGGAATTCGTTTGTGATTTTTTCCGTGGCGATTTTGCTCTTTAGTGTTTATTTAGTTATGAGAAAGCGGCTGAAGAGATATTACGAAATTAAAAAAATGGAGGATGTTTTCCCAGACTTTATTTCTCTGATGTCGTCGAATTTGAGGGCGGGAATGACAGTTGACAGGGCTTTGATTCTTAGCGCTCGGAAGGAATTTTATCCGTTGGACAAGGAAATTATGCAGGTCGGAAAGGATATTTTGACTGCGAGGGAAATAAGCGGGGCGTTGTATGAAATGGGCCAGAGAATAGGCTCTGATGAAATTAGAAAGACGATTCAGCTGCTGATTTCAGGAATAAGGTCTGGAGGGAATTTGTCGGTCTTGCTGGAACAGACGTCGAACAACATGAGGGAAAGGGGATTTGTAAAGAAGAGGGCAGCCTCAAATGTTTTGATGTATGTTATTTTTATTTTCTTTGCTGTTGCAATCGGGGCGCCGATGCTGTTTTCTCTTTCTTCTGTTCTGGTTGAAATGATGACTACTATCTTTGCGGATGTTCCCATGAGTGAAACGGCTACAAACATGCCATTCACAATCAGCTCGATAAATATTTCGCTTAATTTTGTAATTTATTTTTCTGCGGCTTTCATAATCGTGTCTGCGATTTTGGCTTCGCTGATACTTGGGCTGGTGAGCAATGGGAACGAGAAAGACGGCTTGAAATATATGATACCTCTAATCCTGATAGGACTTGTTGTTTTCTTCTCGTCAAGAATGGTTTTGGCAGGATATTTTGCCAGGGCGTTTGGTTAGACTTTGTTAATCTTGTTTGCCTTTTCTTTAATTAGACTTGCCATTTCTGAAACTGCAAGTCTTAATTATTGCTCGCTTAACTCCGCCCAATAGGACGCCAATTTTTGCGGCTGGCGTCTTAATTATCTGCAACTTCGCTCATTTCATTCTGCTCGCGATCAAGCGTCTAAGTAATCTTATTTTTGTGACGCTTGGTACGCTCGCTTGTTGCCTTAGTTATCGGCAATGGTTGGTTTTCAACAGAATCGTCTGGTTAGTTAAGTTTTTATATTGTTTCTGGCTTGTAGTATATAAAATACGGGCGTTGTGCGGCGCAATAGGACTCGCTTTTCAAGAAGATGCGAGTCTTGATTTGCTGATGCGCTTCGCGCTAGCGCCGCAATAAATTTATGAAAATGAAAAAGAGTGAAATAAATTTCCCACGCTTTCCATTCAACTTGGGAGGAAGCTAAGAATGAAAAAGAGTATGAGACATAAACATAATCGGGCAGGGCATGAAGTGAAACATCATGCTGCTCACATAACGCATGCTTCGCACGCCGGAAAGCATTTGCATTTCGCTCACAGAGATGTTATTGGTAAAAGAGTGCAGACATGGATTCCGCAATTTGACCATTTGATTCAGGGCGGGTTTGTGAAAGATTCCACGAATCTTCTTGTTGGGGGGAGCGGAAGCGGGAAGTCAATTTTTGCAACGCAGTTTCTTGTTGAAGCGATGAATCGTGGAGAGAAAGGGCTTTATGTTACGTTTGAAGAAAAGAAAAAGCAGTTTTATGAGAATATGCTGTCTTTGGGCTGGGACCTGGCAGATTACGAAAAAAAGGGGTTGTTTACTTTTCTAGAATATACTCCGATAAAAGTTAAGACTATGCTTGAAGAAGGCGGCGGCTCTATTGAAAGCATTATTGTAAACAAGAAAGTAAGCAGGATGGTGATTGACAGCATAACTTCCTTTGCCTTGCTGTTCAGCGATGAGCTTTCCCAGAGAGAGGCAGCGCTTGCGCTTTTCAGCATGATAAGAGATTGGGATTGCACTTCACTGCTGACTTTGGAGGAAGATCCGCTGGACAAGAATAAGTCAACTTCAAATGCCCTTGAGTTTGAAGTCGATTCGATTATTACTATTTATTATGTCAGGGAAGCAAGGGAAAGGCAAAGGTATCTAGAGATTTTAAAAATGAGGGGAACAAATCATTCTAACAAAGTTTATCCATTTAGCATTGGAAAGAAAGGATTGGTTATAAGGAATTCGCCAGTTTCGAGAGTTTTTGGATAATATCTTGGTTTGTGTATTAGAACCGATATATATATATATTATTTTGCCTGAAGAAAGTAACTAGTGTTAAGCTAGTTGATGATAGGTAATTGAAAGGAGGATGAGATGGAAGGAAAACAAAATTTAACAATAGTTGCGATTTCTTTGGTTGTCGCATTGGTAGTCTCACTGGTTGTCTCGCTGGGCGTTGCATCAAATGGTGGTTCTAACGTATATTTGAGCTCAAACTATACTGGGAATTCTTCGACAGGTAATATAAGCAGTGGAAGTAGAACCTGGAGTTATCCAGACTTGATTGCACAAAGATATGTGCCTGCGACAGTTGGCAAGGCAAACTCTACGGGGAATGATACTATGTGTAATGTGCGAATGTCGGCCGCTGTTAGAAATATTGGAAATGCAAGCGCAAATTATAGCTATACTTGGCTGCAGGCCGATTATGGGGGTTCATATGTCTATACCGTGCCTTTGGCCCCACAGCAAGCTACCGCAGTAAGCACATACTTTATTCTGCCTCCTGGAGCACACTCAGGCCTTGCATATGCTGATGCAATGGGCAATGTTGTCGAATCAAATGAATATAACAACGACTATCTGATGAACTTTACAGTTCCAGCGAATTGCGGAGTTGCGAAAGTCAGCAAGGTTATAATTGCACCATAAAGATCATAAATTTTTATTTTTTTATTTTTTTAATTGGACGCCAGACTTGATGGTTGGCGTCTTGATTATTTTACTTGCTTCTTTTGTTTTAATTGGACTCGCAATTTTGGAAGATGCGAGTCTTAATTCTATTAGCTCACTTCGTTCGCTTAATTATCATACTGTCATCTTGTGCTGAAGGGTTGTGGGTTTTCTATTAATTGTTCTAAGGATTAACTTTTAATATCTGAAGTTTCTAACTGATTATGAGGTAATATATGAAAAAAGAGGGACAGGCATGGGGATTTGATTTAGTTATTGGAATGGTCATTTTTATAATTGGCATTTTTTCTTTTTATCTTTATACTATAAATCTTTCTGGAGGCGGGGGCGAGGTAATTCAGCAGTTGGAGCAGAACGGGGAGTTGATTGCAGATAGTTTGATGTCTGAAGGAAGCCCATTGGACTGGAACGCAGGGAATGTTGTAAGAATAGGACTGTTGTCTGAAGACAGAATAAACCAAACGAAGCTGGATGGTTTCAGGACGTTAGCAGGCGCGGACTATGCCCGCACGAAAAGTTTGTTCAGAATAAATAATGAATATTTTGTTTATCTTGATAATGATTTTGCGGGCGGAATCGGAAGAGATTCATCGAACGCAAATAATTTGTTTAAGATTTCGAGGGTTATTGTATATGATCAGAAAGTTACGACTTTGAATGTTTATTCATGGAATTGAAAAAGAAAATTAGTGATTTGGAAAGATTCAATGATGAGCAGGTTTTGGAGTCTGACAAGGATTTCACCTTCGGTGAAAAATTCTGCTCACAAGTTGACTCGCAAATTGTTGTTCGCCCACCCTCCCAAAACAGGCTCGTCAACTTGCTCACTCTTCCATCCCAACCCCGCCTCCATAAAGTTAGTAAACTCGATAGACTTCGATGGAGGTTTCTATGAAAAAAGATATTACTCGCAGGTTATTTTCTAACAAAATTTCTTATAACTTTTTGAGACGTTCTAACAGGGCTGGCGCGTTTTTTAGCACGGATGCTTTGATAGCATTGATAATAATCTTTTTTATTATTTTGGCTGCGAGACCTTTGTTTAATTATGTCCAGCCGGATTCAGAAATTAATTCGGACATTTTGACTGCGCTGTCCACGCTGAAGGTCTCTGAGCTGGACGATGCGAGCGTTCAGGCGATGATTTCTGACGGAACTATCAAGAATCCTGATAAAACTCTGATTGAGCAAATTGGGGAGTTTTATGTTTTTGATTACCCGGACATGACAAGAGCGAGAAATCTTGCTGGAATTGCCTTGAAAGAGATAAACACCACTCAGAATTTTGGAATCTGGTACGGAGACAGTTTAATTCTTTCTAAAAACATGACGGCAATTGAAACAGCGGCGAAAGTTGATGTTGCAAAACGAAGAATTTCAGGCGTTCAGGCGGGGGAAAGTTCTGTCGGATATTCTGCGAGGGCATTCTTGTCGAGCAATTCCAGGACGAAGTATTTTTATTTTGGCGGGTATGTAGGCGATGGGAACATCTCAGTCTTAGCTAACTACGATGGAGAAATTTCTGACAATTTGGTAATTGAGATTGCGGTGAATAAAGAATTTGATTTGTATATCAATAATATTTCGTATGGCCATTTTGACAAGACGACCAGTTCGGTTTATGAGCCAGAAAGATATATTGTTAATACCAGTTTGTTTTCGCCCGGAACGAACATTTTAGAATTCAGGGGAGACAGGCTGTTTATTGCCGGAGGATATGTAAAAATATCTTATAGAACAGATAATTATTCTGCTGGAGAAGATTATAATTTTCCCGGAATAGACGGATTGGTAAATTTGTATGACGCTCTTTATGTTTCGGAGGATTTGGAAGGAATGGAAGTTATGCTGCATGCAAATATCACTTATCCGTTTTTCTTTAATTTCGGAAATGTCACGCTTTACAATGGAACTACAATAGGGGAGCAGTATATCACGCTTGATAACTCCGAAATTTCCTCTTTGATTGGTGATTACGGCAACATTGAAGGAAAAATGGTACCTCTGAGGCTCGGGCTGGAAGAATTGACGGAGTATTTTTATAGGACAATAGATGTTTTTACAGTCACTGATTTGTCTTCAAGCATGAACAGACCTTGCGGCGGGTGCAGTTCTCCCAAGCCGACCTTATTTGAACTTGCCAAGGATGCTAACCGCGCTTTCATAAGAGGCGTCTTGAATTACAGCGGCAATCGCGTTGGCTTGGTTGGTTATTCTGATGAAGCTTATCCAGCATTTTATCATAGCCTTTCAAACAATACGCAATCACTGAATGGTACAATAAACAGCTGGAATACGGTGAATAATAACTGCATTTGCTGTGGGATTAACCGGGCGGTTGAAGGTTTGACCGAAGAATCGAGCGGGTCTAAAAAAATTATGGTGGTGATGGGCGACGGAAGGCCGCAAGGAATGTGCGCAGAGCAGAATACTGGAAGCGCGGATACCGATGCGATAGAAGCCGCAAGGCAGGCTTGCGAGTATTACGGGATTGTGACGCACACTGTTGGATTTGGGCCCATCGTTGATGAAACAGTTATGATAGCAATAGCTAATGCGGGGTGCGATGGCTCTTATTATTATTCTGAAGATTCGCAGATTGTTCAGGTTTACCAAACAATCGCCCAGGATTTGATAACTTCTTATGCTGAACAGACAGTAAGTGCTGAAGGGCTCTACACAAAATTATATCCGGATTCTTATGTCAAGTTTTCGCATAATGCGAGCACTCTTCCCTTTGGGCTGTTTGTTACATCAGAAGTGTTGTTTGATGACGAAAACGGAGGCAGTTTTTCCATTCCGGCTGATTCTTTGCCTTTAGAAACAACAATCGTTTCTTATTCTGGAGCAAGGTGGACTGCAGAAGCCAAATTAAACGGGAACTCTGTGTTTAATCTGACTAAATATGGAACTAATTATGTTTTAATTGGCGATCCTTATCAAATAACTCTAAAGGATTCGATAGTCTTGCCTGGTTCGAATAACTATGTTAATATAACAACAGGGGTTTCGGTGACTAACAGGTCGTCTGGGTCGGCGTTCGATAAGATAATTTATACAATCTTGAAAAATGCCAGTTCGTATTCTGAAATTAAGCCAACAGCCCAGGGTTGCATATGGAATATACAATTCGAGGACGGTTCTTATCTTTCTAATTTAAGAGTTCCTTCCGACTATCTCGACGCGGACAACTGCGTTTATGATAGCGTAGGCCTTGGAGAAATAGCCAATAGCAACGACGTTTATCAACTGGCGGTGCTCTCTCTTTTAAGGGACGTTGATTTAGACGATGATGGGATGGTTGACATATTTCTGAACGAAAGAGATTTGGATATTACGCTGAGCGAGATAGACGGAATTCCTTTTCCTTTTGATACGGAGGTGCAGGTAAGAACATGGTCGTGAAAAATAAAAAAGGGATTTTCTTTTTGATGCTGACTTTGATTATAATCTCTCTTTTTCTTTTGTCGGTGACTTTCTTTTCAGAGATGGCTTTGAGAAAGAGCGTGCAGAAAAGAGTTGAAACGCTGAGCGATTTTGTCAAGGCAACCGAAGACGATTTGCCAAGGCAGCTTTTCATAACAGGATTCAGGACGGTTTTTGTTGTTCAGAGAAATATTGTTGCAAGCGGAAATTATCCGAGTGAAACTGTTGAGGAAACTTTTAAGGAAGCATTTTTTAATGGAACTGTCGAAGGCAATGCCGAACCCATTCTGTTTGGAGCAACGTATGATGATTTGGTTTCTGATGTGCAGAGCCGGGCGAGGGAGATAAGCGCGGATGTTCAGTTTTCCAACGCAAGTGTTTCTCTCAGCCAGGAAGATCCTTGGAATATTAAGATAGATTTTGTTGCTGGCTTTTATGCTTCTGATATAAATCATCTGGCTTCATGGAACAAAACACTGCATTCTGTTTCTTATATTCGAATCAGCAATTTTTCTGACCCGCTTTATTTGCTGAACGGCTTTCAGGAAAGAAAAATTATTGAGACGCCTTATCTGAATTTTCCTTCGGAACTGCAACAGCATGTGGGCGATTGCGGGGCGGAATGTTCTTATTATATGGCCCGCGTTGGAGCGCCGAGCTTCATTGACAGACTTGAAGGCAATTATTTGGTTCTAAAATATCCGAATGAAGGGATAGAATCTCTCGTTTATTTCCCGGCGTTTCCGAATCCACCAGGACCTCCGTATAATTCAAGGTCGGTGGTTGATTATCTTTATTTCAATGATCCTACTTCTGGAGATTGTTCTCTTCCGGGGGTTTATTCCTGGTTTTGGCTGGACACTGAGCATCTGGATGATTATGGTTTTACTCTGAGTGATTGCTCTTAATTGTTTTGAGTTTTACGCTAAGTTGTGCAAACCAGTTTTGTTGGAATTGTTTCTTTTATTGAGTTGCATGTCAAGTTTTTGTCTGCATTCTCTCCTTGGAATTCCATAGATTTCCTGAATGTTTCAATCTCCCTGGGAGAAAGGGTTTGAGACACTAAGGCTGAATCAAGAATGTTGCTTTCTGTTTCAAAGAAGTTGAATCTTATTTCAAACAGGCCTGTTGCATCGCGGTCCAGATTTTGCACAGTAAGAGCGCAGTCTACAGTTTTTTTAGCGCATGTTGGGCCTTGGTATTCTGTGCAATTTGAGAATTTTGAAGGATTTGTAAGTGAGTATGAAATTAATGTTTCCTGGCAATTTGATGAAGAGCTGGAGTCGCTTGCAGTGCTGCCAGAGCTTTCACCACCGCTGCTGCTACCGCTTGAACTGCTGCCGCCCCCGCCGCCGGAACCCGAGCCAGAATTTTGCGAGCCATCTTCTGAGTTTTCATTGCCTGAATTGGAGTTGCTCAAGGAATCCTGGCCGTCATTTTTTGAAGAAAACACTTTTTGTATGGATTCGTCAAGGTTTAATTTCAGGGAAATGTAAAGAAGTCCAGCTAGGATTATTAACACTAAACCGACAATAACATATGACTTTCTCATCTCTTTCTGTTTTTTGAGGGAAAGGCGGTTAAAAAATGTTTTCAATGATGCAGCTTTGTTGAAAATCTTTTAGAATTATTTTACTCGCAGCCACGCTCGAAATTTATTTATTGAGTGCTCTCGCGTAACTGCTCGCCCTATCCTCGCCCAAATTCCTTCGCCCCTAATCAATATAATAAAACCTACAACTTAGACTTTTTTAACAAAGCTCGAAGACGATAGAAACATTTTTTCATTCTTGAAAAATCAAAATATTTATAAACTGGAAATCCTTTTGGAAACCAGATAATCAATAATCAAAAGGAGGTAAATATGAAAACAAAAGGACAGGCGGCTATGGAATTCCTTATGACTTATGGTTGGGCTATTTTGGCCGCGATTATTGTCATTGGAGTTCTGGCTATTTACTTTAGGCCTAGTAATCTTGTTTCGGAGACAGCTTTATTAAATGCGCCATTCAATGTGGTCTCTCAAGTTGTCACACCGACTGAATTCGATGTGGAATTTAGAAATGGGGGTGGAGAAACTTATACTACTATGAGTGTTGCTTTTACTTTCAATAGTCCAAGCACAATAACTTGTGTGCCGACGCCGGTTTTATCAGCTACCCAAGGTGGTACGGCAGTAACAACGATGACGTCTGGACAAACAGCGTTTATACGTTGCACTTATAGTGCTGCGCAAACTGCAGGGACTACGATTGATGGAGACTTAGCCATAACATACACAAGGCCTGGTGCTACTATACCTTTGACTACAACAGGGACCGTCACAGGAAAGGCATAAATTTAATTTATTTTTTATTTTTAATTCGTTAATAAATATTGAAGGAAAGAGCCAATGATATGAGGCGAAAAGTAGTTTTTCTGGATTGTTGGTTGTTGTTCTGAGTTGTTGAATGAAGGAAACAACGTGTGCTTGTGTTAATGCTTATATCCAAAGACTTTATCGTAGTCTTTATGGTCATAGATGTCAAGAACGAAAGTAATTATTTCAATTTGGTTTCCCGTTATTGTGTAAACCAATCTCCACCTATTTGCCAACTCAATTCTCCAGATATTTTCCGCATCGTATCTTTCAGAATATTTGCGTGGCATTTGCCTCTTTGGAACTTGGTCTCCTGCAAACGGATTTTCTTTAAGCAAAGTTCTTACTCTTAAAATTGATCTAAGCAAAGTTTGATGAAACGAGCTTTCGATTCCTTTTTGTCTCTCTTCTTTAACAAGTTTATCTAGCTCTTCAAACATTTCATTTGCTTCTTCAGAAAGTTTTACAATAACCTCTTTTCCTTGAAACATTATATTTCTCTTCCTTTTTCTATTTCTTTTTTGAGTTTGGGGCTTGGATTGTAAACCCAGAGAATTCCTTTATGGCTATCAGCAATAAAGCCCTTCTCTTCCAAATATTGAAGGATTAAGTTAAGAGTTTGGTGCATTATCTTTACGGGTAGCCTTCTTTTTATTTCTTCTCTGTCTATGGAAGTATCTGCTTCTTTCAGTACTTTTTCTACCATTAGCATTGTCTTCAATGTTGGATAATGGATTATGCTTTTATTATATAAGTCCATATTATATTTTATATGTATTCATATATAAACGTTTTGTTCTACGAGTTTCGTCCACCTAGCCTTACACGAAAAGATACCATACTAACTTGCAGTCATATGCTGAGATTGATTGGATTTTGGTGGTACATAACGCGCTTATTGCTTCAATATTGGAAGAGCGAGTTTTTCAAAAGTCGTTAAAGACAAAATATAAAAAGAGTTTCTAATTAGTTTTTTTATGGCGGATAAAATTGGACGTGAGGATTTTGCGAAGCTGGATTTGAGAGTTGGGGAGATAAAAAGCGTTGAAGCGCACCCGAATGCGGACAAGCTGCTTGTGCTCAAAGTTGACCTTGGAGAGGGAGAAGAAAGAACGATTGTTGCTGGATTGAAGAAGTATTACGAGACAGACGAGCTTATTGGGAAGAAAGCAATTTTTGTTGCGAATTTAGAGTCCGCTAAATTGCGCGGAATTGAAAGCAATGGAATGATTCTTGCGGCAGTTAACGAAGACCATTCTGAAGTTAAAATATTAATGGTTGATGGTGACATGGAGCCTGGGACCAGGATTAGTTAGGTTTTTATATTATTATCTTGTGGGTTTTTCATGATATTGAAACCAACGAGAGATATTGTTGAGAAAGTTGCTGGAGCAGTCTTAAGGGCAGATAAAAAATTAGAAGATGCAAGAGGAGAATTGCAAGATGATTATTTTCGTTTGAGATCTTATTTGGCAAATGGTCTTGGGGAGAATGGCCAGGTTTTTGTATGCAGGGTGCGGGCAAGATATAATTCCGGAAGCAGAAATTTTTATTACAGGTTTGCAGGAGAATGGGCTCAAAGAAATTATGACCTTTGTTGGCATGCATTAGGTTTTGCGCTGAAACAGAATCAAGACCGTGTTGGGGTGCCAGGGATTTAGTATTTTCCGAATAATCTGTCGAAGAAGCTTGGCCTACCGTCGTACTGAATGCCTTCCATTCTCGCGGCGATTCTTTTGTAAGCAAGAGCTGGGCGGGATTTTGGAAATGTATGAACGAGAGCGTCTTTCATGACGAGAGATTGCTGGACTCTTTCGTCTTCAGGAATGACTCCAAGAATTGGGAGCTCGAGCATTTCTGCGATGTTCGAAATAGGCATTTGGGTTTTGGAATTGTATTTTACCCTTGCCACGATGACTCCCTTGACTGTTTTTCCAAGCTGTTCTATTAATTTAGAAGTTTTTAGAGCGTCAGTGACTGCTGGGATTTCAGGGTTTGTGACGATTATTAATTCATCTGCTGCCTCCATCGCAGCGATTGCTTCTTCTCCAAGGCCTGCAGCGGAGTCGAAAATTATGATGTCTGCCATTTTTCTTAGTTTTTTCCCGACTTCTTTCAATCTTTTATGGTTTATTCTCCTTAGTTCGTTTACTGAAAGAGAAGAGGGGATTATTTTTGTGCCTGATTCGTGCTCATAAATCGCGTCTTCAATCTTTGCTTTTCCAAGAAGGACGTGGTTTAAACTTATCGGGACTATTGGTGCGCCTAAATGGAGGCCGACATTGGGAGTTGTTAGGTTTGCATCTACAATTATTACATTTTTTCCGAAGGAATTAAGGGCAGCTGCGAGATTTATAGAGGTAGTTGTTTTCCCAACGCCGCCTTTTCCAGATGTTATCGTTATAAGTTTGCTCATTCTGTATACTAGTTCTACCTAGAAGTAAGACAACTTATTTGATATAGCTTATAAACCTTTCTAGCGTCGCTGCGTATTCTTTCAGTTGATTGAGATTTATATTTACGATTTTATCTCGGTAAGTTACCTTGAGGTTCACGCCTTTTCTGAATTCGTTTTCGCGGACTTTTTCCAGTTTGTCGATGTCCCGGAATAATTCATAAAGATTTAAAGTTTCTATAACGTCTGGAATTTTAGTGTAAATGCTTTTCAGCTGGATTAGTTTTGCTCTCGGCGCATCCGGAATTGGTTTCCATTTTTTATCTTTTTTGGCTTTTGCGACTAGGCGGTCCATGCCTTGTTCTATCATATTTTTCCATCTTGAAAGTAAATTAATAATTACGTCACAAGTTTTTGTGTATTTCAGACTTACGTAAAGAAGATGGTCGGCGCTTATTTTTTCTTTTATGATTGCTTCCATTAGAAAGATATCTCTACAAAAAATCCATTTTTTAGGTAGGAATACTAGAGTAATAGTTGTTTAAATAGTTTTCGCGAAGAGGAGATTAGTTGAAAATCTTTTTAATTAATTATTTTGCACCCACCCTCCCGCCCAGATTGTCCGCAAAGCTATCGCTTTTCGGTAATTCATTGCAAAATAATATGTTTGTCTGTGACTTTTTCAACAAAGACTCTGGGAGATTTTAGATTTTCTTTAATTTTCTTGCGAGATTTTCTGTTTCGTTTAAGAGAGATTCAATTTCGTTTAGTCCTTGAAGCCAGAAATCTTTTTTTGAAATGTCAATTCCAAGATTTAAGAAGATGTTTTTTGGAGAGTCTGAAGTTCCCGCGGAAAGGAACTCTTTGACCTTTTCTATGAACTTAGGATTTTGTTTGACTTTTGACTGGAGGGATTTTGAAATCAGCTCGCCCGAGACGTAAGAGTAAACGTAGAAAATGTATCTGAAGTGCGGGACGTAAATCCACCAATTGTCCGACGATGAAGTGTCGACGAATTCTCCCAGATATGAGGACATATGCTCTTTGAATAATTCTCCAATGTTTTCTTTTGAGAGGTATCCTTTTTTTCTGAACTCTCCATGGAGTTGGGTTTCAAAATTATAAAATGCAGTTTGTCGAAAGATTGAAGCGATTTCGCCGTTGAGTTTTTCCATGAGAATTGAGAGCCTTGTTTCTTCGTCCGATTCTTTAAGGAGCTCTTGCAAGACGAAGTCTTCCATGAAAGTTGAAGCGACTTCTGCCGTTGACTTCGGAGTTTCGAAATACAGCGAATGTTGTTTTTCTCTCATCAGCTCATTGTTGATGCCGTGACCGACTTCGTGAGCGATTGTTGTAACGTCTTTTAGGGAGTTAGTGTGATTTAACATTATGTAAGTCGGCTGTGTTATGAGCATGTGAGTGCAGAAAGCACCGTTTCTTTTTCCTTTTCTTGGAAATGCGTCAATCTGGCCGTTTTTCAGATACATTTCGAAAATATCCAGGAATTTTTTGTCTAAAGATGAGAAAGTTTTTTTGACAAGTTCAATCGATTCTTCGAATTTGTATTTGGCTTTTTTCTTTCCGTAAGGAATATTTTTTTCGTAATATTGAAGTTTTTTTAAACCGAGCAATTTAGCTTTGAGCTTGTAAAATCTTTTTGAAATGTCGAATCGGGAAGTGACTGCTTGAATCACCGTGTCAACGATTTCGGTTTCGATGTCGTCGTCCAGATGTCTTGCCTGGTCTGCACGGGAGAATTTTCTCAGCGAGTCGTTTGTTTTTTTGTTTGAGAGGATTGCATTGATTTCAGGTTCTGCTATTTCGGCGTATTGTTCGAAAATTTCCATTAACGCTTTGTTTGCTTCTTTCCTTGTCTCTTGGTTTGTATCGTCAAGCAATCCGAGAAGGTCTGAGAAATTTTTTGTTTGTTTTTTCCCTTCCATCATTATTTCTCTTTCTTGTTTGGCTAACAAGCCAGAAGTTAGTCTTTCCCAGAAATCATGAGAAGTAGATTCTTTTAACGTTAAAACTTTTTCTTCGCCTTCTGACAAGAGATGTTTAGCTTCCTGGAAAGCTCTTTCTAGATGATGCTTGTAATCTTTGAGTTCTTCTGAAGAAAGGAATTTTTGCTGGTCTTTTTCTGGAATTTTAGCAATGTTAAGCATGAAGAACTTTTTTGAATTTCTCAATTCTTTTTCGAGCTCTTCTATTTTGTTGAGCTTTGCTTTTATTTCCGGATTTGCCTGGTCTAATTCGTATTTGAGGGCGAAATAAAATCCAGGAGAGCCGGAGTTTCCGAAGTTTCTTGAAAGCTCCTCGAGTTCATCAAGAGATTGTTTTAGGATTTTTGGCTCTTGAAGATAATCTTGCCTTTTGGACCATTTTTGAACAAACTTGGAGTTTGCTTGTTTTACCTTCTCGAGTTCTGTTTCTATTCTTGGGTCGTTGTCTGAATTGAGAAGCGGGGAAAGATCCCAAGATGTTTGCCACGGGCAAACTTCGCGACGTTTTCCGATGGAAACACGTCCAGATGTTTTTATTTGAGGAGCCATTTGCTAATGAAAGCAGAAGAGTTTATAAAAATTGGTAATTCTGAGATGAAGATAATTAGAACAAAATAGCCAAAATATTTGTAATGCCGACGGTAATTACTGATAACGTTCTTGTCAGATGTCCCAGTATTTTGAGATTAATTTGGATATTTTTGTCTTTTGGTTTTGTTGAAAATCTTTTTTCGAGTTGGTTGCACCCACCCACCCGCCCAGATAGTTTCGATTTGTATTAATAAATCTCTCAAATCGAATCATTTGTCGCAACCAACTCTAATTTTTGGCAGGTTTCGGATTCCCACAATCATTCCACTATACAAGACACCTACGGTTTCTTCTATGAAATTTTCCCTTAGTATACTGCTCAGGGCTGGTGTGAAAAACCCTACTCGCAGCCACGCATCTTAATTGAATAAATTATTGGTAATGCGTAACATGCTCGCTCGCGACCACGTGCGAAATAATTTACTAAATACTCGTCACGTAGTGCGCTCGCCCTAATCATCCGAATCCACGCACTTCCAATCAATATAGTAAAACCTGCAACTTGGACTTTTTCAACAGAGCATCATCTTTTAAGAAAATTATTCTAATTAATCTTCAGATAATTTCATAATTGCTTCGGCGATGTCGCCTTTAGTTTCTTCGAGAGCGGAGCGGGCGTCTTCTTCGGAACTTGATGTTTTTTCTGCGACAAGTTTTATATCGTCTTCTGAGAAAGATTCCGCTGATTCTTCTTTTATGTCGCCGGTGACTTGAAATGACTCCTGACCCTGCATCGTTATTTTTTGGATTGACGGATTTTCGATTACTATTTTTGAGCCGTCTGTCTTTTCAATAGTAACTCTTTCGGCATCGATGTCTTCCTGGTTTATACCTAGCTGCTTCATCATGCCTTTCATTTTTGCGGGATTCATGCCGCCTAATCCTGGAAACATAATTTGAATGAGAATGAGAGTTATTTATATTTTTGCCTAGACTGCAAAATATTTGATATCTACTCTGTCGAATCTGCATCTGCTTGGAAAGTAACCGCCCATTGAAATTGGATCTTCCTTAGGGTTTGTCAGATTATGGAATCTTTCTTCAGATAACCAGACGTCGTATCTTGTTCTTTCTTTTGGAGATGCGTTTCTTGGTTTTGCGGTAACATGAAATCCAGATTCTTCACCAAGCTGGTACCAAGAGTTTGGAACATTTCTTACGATGTGAACGACTAATCTTGGTTTCTGCCATTCGGGCATTACGTATTCTATTCTCTTTTTTTTCTCGCCCTTTTCTTTGTCAGCAAGATATAATGTTATATCTAATCCGCCTTGGTAAGATGATGCACGCATGAAACTTCATAATTTGAATGGTTAAAAGGATAATTGTGCTGGAAAGTTATTGCACTATCGGGAAAAAGAGTTTCATTCCCAGAACAATCAGAAGGATTGCCACTAAAAATACTATGACCTGTCCGGGCGTGATTATGAATCTAGAGTTGAATTCTTCATCGTACCTCATGAGGCCGCCGAAGGCGCCTGGCATGTGGATTTTATTGTCTTTTGCCATGATTAGGAGAATGAGGGGGGGTATAAAAAGTTTTTCATGCAACCTTTCTTTCTAATTCTGGTTCTGCTAGCTCTACGCCTATTTTATAGAAGTGGTCTCTTGTGTTGGTAACTTCAAGGAGCCTTTCAAATTTTTCCGGAGCACTTATGATAGAGATTCTGCTTGTTACGTTCTGCAAATTTCTCACAATCAAAACCATTTCCGCGATGAAGGTGCTGTCGAGATGAGTAACGCCTCCCAAGTCAAAAACAACACGATCGCCAGGTTTAATGTATGGAATGGTGTGGCCAGCGAGATCTATTCGGCGTTTATATGTGAAATCTCCAGAAAGGGCAAAAATTTGTTTTCCAAGGATTTCACGATAATCCACATGAGACATTGGTAAAAGAGAATATCTTTGTTTTTAATCTTTTAGTTTTGCCAGAAATCTCTTCTTATCTCTTCCTGGAACGTCTTTGCCCCAGAGGACGAAAATTCTGTTGATTTTGCTCCAGTATTTTTTTGGCACTAGTTTTTGCAAGGTGAGTTCTGTTTCATGAGGTGTCTTAGTGCGAACAAGGCCGAGAATATTAGAAATTCTGTGAACGTGAGTGTCGACGGTGATTCCTGGTTTTTTGTGTATTTCTGTAAGAATTAAGTTTGCTGTTTTCCTTCCGACGCCCGGCAAGGTGACGAGGTCTTCAATCGTGTTTGGAACTTTGCCATTGAAATTTTTAATGAGCATTTGCGCGGTGGCTTTAGAATTTTTGGATTTGGTTTTGTAGTAGTTGATTTTTTTTGTTAGTGATTTGATTTTTGATAATGGAGCTTTGCTCCAGGAGCTTAATGTGGGCAAAGAGCGAAATGCGTTTGTCATTACAGGAATTGTGGTTTCATCCCTGCTTTGGGCGGAGTAGATTGTCGTTATGAGAGTTTGCCAGTCGTGCTTCCAGCCTTCTCCAGCTAGGCGCTTCTTGGATTTGGAATATTTTTTTTGGGCGAGCTTGAAGATGTGAAGGAATTTTTGTTTGGAATTCATCAGGTAAAAAGAAAAAAGAAGTTAATAAGGTTTGTCTAGCGCTTCGCTTTCACGAAGAGAAGAACCAAAAAAATTATCAAGAGCATTGAGAGAGCCAGGAGAAGACTTGGGGCGAGTTTGTTTTGTTGCGGCAAAGGATTTGTGTTCTTGGACGAGAGTTTAATTTCATTTTGCGGGAAGTTGTAATTTATTTCCTGGAAGTTTTCTTTGGACGGTTCTGTTGAAGATTGAGAAGTCCAGACAATATTATTGGATGAACCTCCTGAACTGCCAGAGCTTTTAGACGAGGAAGTTTTGTTTTCAATAGGTCGCTCGTTGGTTTCTCCGGAAATTGAGACCTTAAGCCAGACTGCGAACTGGACGATTGAATTGCCGACTTCGCCTTGGCGGAAGACTAATGTGCCACGGTAACTTCCTGGTTTTGAGCCGGACAAGCAGACTTCTATTTCTTTTTGGTTTGGGTTTATTTCGTTTGGATAACTTATGCTTATTCTGTGGGTTTGAGAAGAAGTTTGAAAATTTGAAATGGACCATTCCTGAGAAGAAAATTGTGCCCAGACGTCTTTGATTGTTGTTTGGGATTCTACTTCAAAGTTTATTTTCTTGCATGAGATTTGATTTTTTTCCAGATTGAATTCTAGACTTGTTGGGGAAAATTGTAATGCTGAAGTTATGGGGATTAATAATAGAATTAGAAAAATTAATTTTCTCATTGCGGAGGCAGACCTGTTACGGTGTAAGTTATGATGCCTTGATTGTGCCCCGGTTGTGCGTCTTCGGGAATGTCGAGCGTGGGGAATGCTATTTGAATTGGTGAAGTATAATTGATTATCCAAAAGCTTCCGGTTGCTGGTTGGCCGTCGATTTTTAATCCTTGGTTGAATGGAAAACCAAAGACTTCTGTTATTTCGACCTGGGCATCGGCAGTTGAACCAGTTATGTTAAATATAATTGGACCGTTTGTGGCAGGATTGTTTTGTGAGCCGGGCTGAACAAAGCCGAATTCTAAATTCCTCGGCAAGACTTGGAATGCGACTGTTCCAGTTATGGTAACATTGAGGTCTTGCTGATTCTGGGGCGTGACTCCGTTTTCTGCATTGTAAGTGCATTCTGTTTTTATGAAATCGTTCTTGTCAATTCCTGTATCTTGGCCGTTTGGAATTCTTGCTAAACATTCATCTGAGAAACTGTCAGCATTGCCGTCGGGAGCGTTATCTGTGATATTGCCATCATTCCAAGTTCCGTGTGCTACTGAATCAACCAAAACTCCTTCTGAATTGTAAAGCGTGATTTGTCCGTCATCTTTTTGGTCGCCTGTCGGATTTAAAATTGTAAAATATTTATTGGGCTGAATTATTCCCTCTAAATGTACAGTTACATTTGTACCATCTGTGAGGTTTAATGTCCAGCCCGAAAGATTGACAGGATTGCTATCTGGATTGTATAATTCAAACCATTCATCGCTGCCAGTTGTTTTGTTATCACCGTTCCGGTCAGTTTGAGGGTCGGTTGTGAATTCGTTGATGACAATCGCTGAGGAGAAAGATGCTAGGAAGACTGTAAGAATTAGGAATGATATTATCCTCTTTTTCATTTTATTTTGAGTTAACTTATGTTTATAAACTTTGTTGAATTTTGGTGTTTGGAAAAGGTTTAAAAATAACCGGTGTTTATTGTTGCTATGAATTTGCCGAGAGATTACAATCGAGCGGATGCTGTTGAGCAAGTGGCGGACAGGGTAAGGAAGGGTGAACTGATAGATGTTGGTAGAGTGGCTGCAGATTATAAAGTGCCTCCGAGCGAGGCGAGAGCGTTATTCTACTGTGCAAAATCAGTGGCGGGTCAAAAGCCTCAAGAGTTTCTGAAAAGATATGTTCCTAATAAAGATAGGGATAATGGAAACTGCTAATCGAGTTTAAATAATATTTTCTAACTCTTTTTTAATTTAGTGATGATAATACGAAAGCTAATGAGCCAATACTGATGAAGTCAACTTCTTTCAGTCGTTGAGGCAGCCGACCGACTTGCGAATAGTCTTTTACTGGCGATTATTTAAGGATTCTGACTTTTTCAAAAAACTAATCTAACACAAAAACCTTAAAACCACGCACTTCTTGAGTTTTCTATTATGGGTAAGAATCAACTTGACATAAAAGCGATTGAAGAAAAGTGGAGAAGGTATTGGGAGAGAGAAGAGATTTACAAGTTTAATCCGCACTCGAAAAAGAAAGTTTATTCTGTTGACACGCCGCCGCCGACGGTTTCGGGGGATATGCACATCGGGCATGCGTCATCTTATTCGCATGATGACTTTATTGTGAGGTATAAGAGAATGAATGGGTTTGAAGTTTTGTATCCTTTCGGAACGGACGATAACGGGCTGCCGACTGAAAGATTAATTGAAAGGCTAAAGAATGTTAAAAGCAAGAATATGTCGCGGGCGGAATTTATTGAACTTTGTTTGAAAACATTGAAAGAGATAACACCGGCGTTTGTCCAGGACTGGAAGAATCTTGGAATTTCTTGTGATTACGACGTGCATTATTCAACAATTGATGAGCATTCAAGAAAAATGTCGCAGGCTTCGTTTATTGAATTGTATAAGAAAGGATTGGTTTACAGAGAAAAGTTTCCGACGATTTATTGTCCAGAATGCCAGACGCCGGTTGCGCAGGCAGAACTTGAAGACAAGAACAAGGATACTTTGTTTACTACCTTGAAATTTCTAACGGAGAACGGAACTAGTTTACCGATTGCTACAACAAGGCCTGAACTTTTGGGAGCGTGCGTTGCGATTTTTGTTAATCCAGACGATAAAAGATATAAAAATCAAATTGGAAGGAAGGCGACAGTTCCGTTGTTTGAGTATGATGTCCCGATAATCGCTGACAAGTCGGCGGATATTGAGAAAGGCACAGGAGTCTTGATGGTTTGTTCTTATGGAGACAAGTACGATGTTGATGCAATCAAACGATACAAATTGGAACCGAGAGTTATTTTTTCGCTGGATGGAAAAGTCAAGGCAGGGAAATATGCTGGGCTGACGATTCTTGAGACAAGGAAGAAAACGCTTCAGGATTTGAAAGAGAGAAATTTAATTTTGGAGCAGAAGAGCATAACGCATGCCGTAAATGTTCATGACAAGTGCGGAACCGGAATTGAGTTTTTGCCGACGGAGCAATGGTTCATTAAAATTCTTGACAAGAAGAAAGAATTGATTGAGCAGGGTAAGAAGATTAAATGGCATCCGGAATATATGTTCAAGAGATATGAAAATTGGATTCACGGACTTGAATGGGACTGGAGCATTTCGAGAGAGAGGCATTTTGGAATTCCGATACCGGTTTGGATTTGCGAGAAATGCAACGAAATAATTTTGCCTGAGGAAAAAGAATTGCCTGTTGATCCGATGCAGAAAAATAAGAAATGTCCTAAGTGCAAAATTGATGCTAAACCAGAGACTAGGGTTTTGGACACTTGGGCGACTTCATCTCTGACGCCGCAAATTGTTTCTTCACTCGTTAAAGAAAAAGTTAAAGTTCCTTATTCATTGAGACCGCAGGCGCATGACATAATTAGGACTTGGGCGTTTTATACAATTGTCAAGTCACTGTATCACGAAAAGAAAATTCCTTGGGAAGAAATTGCGATTTCGGGATTTGTTACGCTTGGAGGAGAGAAAATGTCGAAGTCTAAGGGAAATGTTGTCAAGCCAAAAGAAGTGATTGAAAGTTTTGGGAGCGACGCATTGAGGTATTGGGCGGCTACGGCAAAACTCGGAGATGACGTAGATTATCAGGAAAATGATTTGGTTGCCGGAAAGAAATTCGTTACTAAACTTTTGAATGCAAGCAGATTTGTTTTTATGAATTTGAAACATCAAAGCAAGAAGCCGAAGTTGCTTGAAGCAGACAGATTATTTTTAACGCAGGTTAACAAATTGGTAAAAGGCGCGAGTGAAGCTTTTGAAGATTATAATTATGCTAAAGCCAAGCTTGACACGGAAAGATTTTTTTGGCAGGTTTTCGCGGATAATTATCTTGAGATTGTAAAGAACAGAGTTTATAACGGAAGCGACGAAGAAAAAGCGTCGGCGTTTTATGCACTTTATCAGGGCCTGTTGGCGATTGTGAAATTAATGGCTCCGATTACGCCTTACATAACTGAAGAAGTTTATCAGAATCATTTTAAGAAATACGAAAAGGAAAAGTCTGTTCATATCTCGAGTTGGCCGGGGAAAATTGAAGTAGGTAAGGGAAAGAACGATGAGAAAATTTGGAACGATTTTTTGAATCTGATTGCGAGGGTCAGGCAGGCAAAATCCGAGAATCAGAAGGCGATGAATTCTAAAATTGTTTTGACTTTGAACCAAAGAGAGCAGGATGAATTGAAAGATGTTATGCAAGATTTTAAATCGGTGATGAATATTGCTGAGCTGAAGAGCGGAGAGTTTAAAGTGGATTTTGTGGAATAAGAAATTTTATAAACTCTTCTTGTTTTTAATTAGTATGAGGGGCGATGGTTTTCTATTTGGCGACGTTCATCCTAAAGGATTATTTGGACAGCAGGCGGTGCGGACCGGAGATTCTGTTTTTGACAATAGTGGTTATGTTGAGTCGGCAAGGGCGGATGCTGCTGGACAAAGGTATATTCCTTTTCAGGAACCTGAAGTTGACATAAATGGAAATCGAATGTTATTTGCCGGAAGAGTTTTGCATGATGAGAACGGCCGAAGTTATGACGCGTGACGCTTAGATTTATTAACGTTAATTCTTAATATAAAATATCGATGTTGCGCGGCGCAATAGGACACCCCTATTCGTGGCTGGTGTCACAAATATTTGACTCGCCGTTGGAATTGCTGCGAGTCTTAATTTGTTGGCTCATTGCATTTGCCGTGTGATGCGATAACAAACTAAAATGACACATGTTATTGACCCGAAAGAAAAACAGAAGCTTGAAGATTTGATTGAACTACTTGGAAGTATAAAAGGAAGACACACGGAGCTTGTTACTGTTTTGATTCCTGCCGGGGCGAACATTAACTTGATTCAGAGACAGCTCGAAGGCGAGAAGTCGACGGCTTCGAACATTAAGTCTGCTTCGACGAGGAAGAATGTTATTTCTGCGCTCGATATGATAATTCGAGAGATGAAAGGAATAAGGCAAACGCCGCCTAATGGGCTTGCGCTTTTTTGCGGGAACATCTCAGAGAAAGAAGGCTTTCCAGACATTCAGTTGTGGAATTATGAACCGCCAAAGCCGTTGAATGTAAAGATTTACAGATGTGATCAGGAATTTATTATTGAACCTTTGAAGGAAATGGTTGCGATTGATGAAGTTTATGGATTGATTGTTATTGACCGGCAGCAGGCGACGATTGGCTTGCTCGAGGGAAGTCAGATAAAAGTTTTGCAGAAGCTGACTTCGGGAGTTCCGGGGAAAGTTAGGGCTGGAGGACAGTGTTTGTCGCCAGATACTCTGATAATGAAAGAAGACGGAGGGATAGTGCCAATAAAAAATGTCCATAACCCTATGATTATTATCACGGAAAATTTTAATCAAGAAAAAACTGAAGAGGCTCCCATAATTGCTAAATGGGAAAATGAAAAAGAAGTTTATCAGATAACAACAGCCTATCCAAAATTAAATATTCGAGCGTCTAAAGACCACACTTTTTTTGTTAGAACTGAAAAGGGCGTTATAGAAAAAGTTCTTTCGGAAATTAAGGAAGGGGATTATCTGCTCATGCCTGAAAAAATAAATCTCAACCTAGAAGAGCAGAAGATAGATTTTAAGCCATTGATTAAACAAGAATTTAATATGAAACAAGTCAATATACCAGAAAAACTAACTGCCGGTGTTGCTAAAATATTCGGCTATTACCTTGGCGATGGTAATTATGAATTAGATAGAATTTCTTTTTCAGAACAAAGAAAGGAAGTTGCAGAATATTATAAGAAATTGATTGAAGAGTGTTTCGAAACCGAAGTAAAAATAAAGTTTAGAGAAAATAAAGGTTACTACCAATTACGAGCAGGGAGCAGAATTTTATCCCAGTTCTTTAGGAATGTATTCGATGAAAAAGAAAAAACGTTAAATGCAAGCATACCCTTGATTGTTTTAAAATCTCCAGATGAAATTGTAGCTTCTTTTATTGGTGGTTTTTTCGATGCTGAGGGGTACGTTTCAAAAAACAGGGTCGCTTTTGGAATTAACAACCAATTACTCGCAAGGCAGGTGCAGTTTGTATTATTAAGACTGGGTATTATATCTTCAATTAATGAATATGATAATAGAAAAAATCCTTATTCAAAAAAAACACGATATACTCTCGCTATCGACGATTTGGAGTCTCTTAAAAAGTTCTACGCGCTAATAGGATTTGCTTCGGGTGAAAAACAAAAAAAGGTTGCCGGGCTTATTTCAATCAGAGGCAACCGCAATAAAGTAAGGCAAATTGTCGTCAATGGAAGAGAAATTGCACAGATAATCCATAATTCTGGCATGAACACCCGACAGTTTAATTGCCCAGACTTCTTTGTCAATAAGAAACAAATGAGCAAAGAAGTATTTAAGAAAAATATTTTGGATAAAATTCAAGACTCTGAATTAAGACGAAGGCTAGAGTTGTTTTATTTATCCAATCTTATTGCGGTTAAAATATCCTCTATTAAGTCGTGTGGTTTCCAAAAGACAGTCGATATCGAAACAAAAAACCATAACTTTATTGCAAACGGAATTTTGGTGCACAATTCAAGCCAGAGATTTCATCGTATTACTGAAGGATTGGCGAAAGAATTTTTCAGGCGGGTTGCTGAAGATATGAAAAAGATTTTTTTTGACATGCCTAAGCTGAAAGGGATTTTGGTTGGAGGACCGATTCCGACGAAAGAAGATTTTCTTGATGAGGGACAGTTGGTTACGAAGCTGAAGGAGAAGATTATTGCGATAAAGGACCTTGGGTATGTTGATGAGCATGGGTTGGAACTTTTAGTTGAAGCTTCGCAGGAAGAAATGCAAGAACAAGAATTGGTAAAGGAGAAAAAAATTCTTGAACGATTTTTTGAGACTCTTGGGAAAGATAGGAAAAAGGCGGCTTACAAAGAGCCGGAAGTTCGGCTTGCTTTGGAACGAGGAGCAGTTGATGTCTTGTTAATTTCTAAAAAGTTTGACAGAGATAAACAGAAAGAATTTGAGCAGATGGCGGAGAATATTGGGTCGAGTATTGTATTGATTGGGGCAGACCATACCGATGGGGAGCAGTTTTGGAATTTGACTGAAGGGGTTGGGGCAATTTTAAGATTTAGTTTGGATTAGTTTTGGTTTATTTATTATTTGTTTTTTGATTTGTTGAAAATCTTTTTTCGAGTTGGTTGCACCCACCCACCCGCCCAGATAGTTTCGATTTGTATTAATAAATCTCTCAAATCGAATCATTTGTCGCAACTAACTCTAATTTTTGGCAGGTTTAGGATTCCCACAAACTTTTCGCTTACAGCGAAAATCCCAACTCGCAGCCACGCTCGAAATCAATCAGGACATTACTCTCGCGTAACATGCTCGCCCTATCCACTATGCCACTTTACCCCAATAAATTAGTAAACCAATATTTTGATTTTTTCAATAAATTTTTTCTTATTTTTCTGAATTTTTGATTCTTCTCTTTCTTTTGATAATCTTTATCATACATATTAAGTAAACTTCTGTGTAAAACAGATAGATTTATAAGGTAAAAGTCACACAAAATAAGTATCCTAGGGTGTGTGTTGTGGTAACTGAATTAGTAGTTACAAAAGTAGAAGACTCAGTTAGCGAATTAGGTAGTTTTCAGAGTCTTACTAGTGATAATTTTAAACGGTTAATGCAGCGCAATTGGACACCAATTTTTGCGGCTGGTGTCTTAATTGTTGGTCTCGCTGCGCTCGTCATGCGCTGCATTTTTTCTATCAAATTTTTTAAACAGGAGTCGTCCACACACACCCTAGGAACCACAACACACACCCTAGTTGGACGACTCTCTGTTTCTTCTTTATCATATTTTTTGGACGGGCTGCCTAGCCACAACACATACCTTGGGAAAACACACACCCTAGAATTAGGCAGCCCTGTTTTCCTTTTCTTTCAGGAGGTGAATTATGCATTTTGATTTAGATAATTTGGAAAAAAAGAGGAAGGAACTGCAAGAGAAAATTGGGCAGTTTGAGGCGCAGAAGAAATTTGTTAGGTCTGCGATTGAGAAGCTGACTGCGAGATACAATATCGGGGAGATAAAGTTTGATGAGTACAAAGAAGAGTATAAGAGAATTTTCAAGGACAAGACACCGGAACAGTGGACTAACTACTACAATATCCAAATCAAGTCTTGCAACGCGCAGCTGGATTGGTATGATTCTGAAATCAGAAAAGCGAGAAGTCGATTTGGGAAGAAAGCGCTAGCTGAAAGAGAGAAAGAAGAAAGGCAGAAAGCGATTCAAGAAAGGATACAAACGGCGGAGGGATACAAGAAGAGCGTTATTGGGAACGTTCAGGAACTTGTAAAGAAGTACAACGCGAGAGAGCTGACTTATGAGCAGTATCAAAGCGAAACGAAGAAACTTTACCAGGGAAATGAGCCGCAGAAACTTGTTGATTATTATGACGATTATATAAAGAAAGCAAAGAGCTTGAGCAGTTACGAGCCGAGAAAGAGCAAAGTAAAGACTAAATTAATTATGGTGCTGCCTCTGCTTTTGATTTTTGGATTGGCAATCTTCTTTTTGTTTGGTTTTGTTTTGAGACCGCAGTTTACCGGACTGACTGTTGAGATGGTTGATGAAGTTCATACGACAACTTACAATGCTGTCTTGAATGAAAGCACGATTTATGATTTTGATTTGTCTGATGAAGGAAGTTTGAATTGGATTAAGTTTAATGGGGCGATAAGCAAGAAAGGAACAGTGAAAGTTTATTTGGATGATATTTTAATTTTGGATTCGGCAGATTTGGAAAGCGACGAACAATTTTCTGTTACTGGAAGTTTGATTAGTGGTTTTGCGAGTGAAGGAAGCGATGCGGCCGATAGCGGAACCGACCCTAGTTCTGAAGGTGCTGATTCTGGAAGTTCAGATGGCGGGAGTTCAACTGAGCAAGCGAGTGAAAGTTCAGGCACAGAAAGTTCGGGAGAAGAATCTGCTGGTAGTTCAGGAGAAGAACCAACTGGAGGGCCTAGTGCGGAGGAAGGCAGTCAAACTGGAGAAATCTCTGGAGGAACCGAGACAATGCAGACCGGTTCTGAAACTGGAAGCAACGAAAGCAACGAAAGTCCAAATGAAGAGACGAATGAAACTGAGCAAGAACCTGCGGGAAAGAATAATGAGACAGAAACTGCTGGAAATGAAACTGTTGTAGAAGAGCCTGGAGAAGAAACAGAGATTGTTGAAAAGATAAAGCTTGAAAATTATTGCAAGGAATCGTGTGACTTGAAAGAGCTCGGATTGAACAAGAGTTCTTACAAATTGAGGATTGAAATTGAAAACGCGGAGTTTGAACTGGGCGAGTTGAATTACGAAATTAGTGTTGAGAAGGAAGCCGGCGTGGAAGAGAATGCCACGATAACCGAGCCGCCGGTTATGACAAAAGAAATTCCGAATATTGTTGTTGGGAAGAACGGATATTATGAACTGGATGTTAATGAATATTTCACCGGAGCGAGCGAATATTATTTGAAACAAACAGATAACCTTTCGACGAGTGTTTCAGGCAGCGTGATTAGAATTCAGCCAAGCGAGAATTTTATAGGAATAAGGGAAAGCAGAATTGTTGTTGTTAATGAATTTGGAAGTTCCGGAAGCAATTTGTTTAACATTACGGTTTCTGAAAATGAAAGTGCTGTTGAAGAGCTGTTAAATATTACAGGCAATGCGACGTTTAATCTTACAACGAGACAGTATAAAGCGATAATCAATCGGCCTGTTAAATGGGTGAAGAAGATTGAACTTGGGAATTTGGAAGACGCGGGCAATCTGATTTTGGAAATTCCTAAGGAGTCTACGAATATTTCTATTAAGACTGGAGAGGAAGCAGAAGCGGCTTTGCAGGAAGCAGAAGATTATGAAGAAGCTGTTAACGATGCTGAACGGGAAGAAATTGTTGGAGGAGGAATTACTGGAAATGTTGTTAGCGACTTGCGAGGAAGAAAGGGAATTGTCACAAGAATTATAGAATGGTTTAAAGGATTTGGAATAACTGGAAACGTAATCAGCGAAGATGAGCTGGGCGGGAGAATAACTGAAAGCAGCAACAGCAAGATTATTGACGTTAAGAAAATAGCCGAGCAGACTAACGAGAATGAAATCGCTGTCGAGTATTATACGCAGGCGCCTGGCGCGATTGAGGAAGATATAACACGAGGAAAGAGGATTACAGTTTCAGCTCCGGATGAACTTGGCTACACAGATATTCTGGCTTATACGGCTTTGGACAATTCTCTGCAGATGGAAAATTCTAATTCCTTGAAAGTTTACTGGCATGCATCTTACGAAGACGCAGTTGCTTACGGGTATATCAATGAAACTAAGGAAAAGAAAGTTAAGAAAAATACTGAAGAAGGCACGGAAGAAAATATTGCGGAAGAAGATGCTGAAGAAAATGTTTCTGAAAACGCCGATATTGGAATTGCAAATGGAAGCTCTTTCCTTACGGGATTTGCTGTTTCGGGAAATGATAAAAAATCCGGCGGGGATAATTCTAGAGATGTTCCTGTTAAAGGAACACAGGATTATTATCTTATTCCAATGGGCAGGGAAGTTTATGACATTGACGGCGACGGAAGAGTTGATTATGTTGAATGGGTTGTGCCGCACTTAAGCAATCAGACATTTGAGATAATAATAACTGATGCAGAACATCTTGATGAAAATAAGAACTTTGTAGAAAATATTTTTGACTATGTTAATGAGATAGACGGAATAAATTATAATATTCCTGAAAATCATTACGCAAGAGCATATTTTGAAAGAGAGCTAACCAGTGATAACGTTATTGATATTGTTGTAAACAGCTCTAATTCAACCACGATTGAAGTTTATGAAAAAGATTCTAATGTTTTAGTTGGTAAAATGGAAAACGTTACTCAAGGATTTTATTACACTTCTTTGAATTTTTCCGGCTCGCAATCAGTGTTTGACTTAAAGTCAGTTGGGGGTGATGTAAACTATGATTATATTCATGATGCAGCGAAAACTCTAGCTTCTGTTGCAATGTCAACTTCGCCATCGGGGAACATGAGCATTTTTGTTGGGGGCAATTTCACAATGACTTGCACTCCAGCTTGTACAGGGTCTGGGTCGACTCCGACTGTTACAAACAATTATGTATATTCAACAACAGCATGGTGTGCGGGCAGCAATATAAACATAAATTCAAGCGGGGTGCTGACAAATCTTTCTGTTAATCCTGGTTCAGGCGCAAGCTGTGGGGCAACAACCGCAACAATTTATGCAAATTCAGCAGGGACAGTTTATGTAAGATGTAATTCAACAGAAGGTACACGTGTTGCTGTAAGCCCGCAATGTTATAACATTACTGTTAGCGCAGATACGGCTGCTCCTAACGTGAATATAACTTATCCTTTGAATATAACTTATAATATAAATGTTAGCGCATTAAATTACACCGTAAGCGATACTGACGCATTAAGCGCATGCTGGTATAGTTTGAATGGCGGGGCGGCGAACACGACGATAACCTGTGGAGATAATGTTACAGGATTGACTTCTACAGAAGGAAGCAATACTTGGAAAGTTTGGGCAAACGACAGCGCGAATAATGTTAATGTAAGTTCTGTAACTTTTTTGAAAGACACAGCTTATCCGATATTCTCTGCTTATTACGACAACAACGCAACTTTGACTGGAAGCGGAACAGGATTGTTCAATGTTACTCTTACGAATACAAACGGAACTGTTTTCTTGGAGATTAACAATACGAACTACACTGCTCTAAATGTTACTTCAAATGTTTATAATGTTTCTGTTTCATTGACGAACGGAACGTATTCATATTATTGGGGAAGCTGGGGAAATGGAACTTCTTATCTTTACAATACCTCTGGAATGAGAAGTTATACTGTAAATGCAAGCAGCGCCACTGGAACAAATGTCTGGATATCTGCATCTGCTCAATTATTTACTAATGCGACTGCTTGGTCTCTTGGGCGCGTGCCAGTCGCCGGTGACGATGTAATATTCAATGGAACTGGAATAGGGAGCGTAAATATCACAAACAACACAATGCCGCAGGATTTGAATTCATTCACTGTCGAAAATAATTATCCCGGAAAGATTTATTTTGCGCCTTTATTTGCCGTAGGAACTTGGGGTTCGAATGCGGGAACGCTGTTGTGGAATGTTACAAATAATATTAACATTTCAAACGGAACAATGTATGTTTATGGCGATGGATATAATATCACTGAAACTTGGATGAATAATCCCGGTATGCATAATATAACTGATGATGGACATGGACAAGAGTGGCGTTCAGTGAACGGGAATATTACAATCGAAGCGAATGGGAAAATTGAAGGGGTTGGTTTGGGATTTGGACCTTGGATAGGACCGGGAGCACAATCTGGAAAATCAGGTACATACGGGGGCAGGGGAAATTTAAATACTGCAGACCCCTATGGGAATGCTACTGCCCCAACAAGTTTAGGAAGCGGTGGAGATTGCGTTGGTGCTGCGGCAATAAAATTGGATTCACAAAATATTGAATTAAATGGGCAAGTAAATATGAGCGGCGCTTCATGTAGCGCAGATTCAGCTTCTGGCGGAAGTATTTGGATAAAAAGTAATTCCATAGTAGGTAACGGAGTTCTGCGAGCAGATAGCGGTTCAAGCGGTATAAGGGGTGGTGGTGGTGGAAGAATAAGATTGGAATATGGAAATTCAATGAATTACACGGGCACAACTTCTATGATGGGGGCGAGAGTTGGAACTACTTCAGGAAGAGAGGGGACTTTAACATTTACTAATAACACTTGGCCTTCTAATTGGGATTTAAAAGGAAATATAGGGTTGCTTGGAGGGAATTATGGCGACGGAAGCGTTGTAAACATTTTGGGAGATTTCAATACAAATAATTTTAATGTGACAATCTATGGAGACTGCTTTTACAATAAGACAAATCCAATAACGTGCCATAATACAACATCAGATGGAAAAGGAATTTGGCTTAATGCAAGTGGAAATATCACAATATCATCTTCTTCAATGTTAGATGGGATTGGATTAGGTTTCCCAGCTTCTACTGGACCTGGAACTAGCACGGGGGGTTCTTACGGAGGCAAGGCGGTTACTGGTGGTTCAACTTATGGAAATGAAACAATGCCGGTAAGCCTAGGAAGTGGGGGGGGAACTTCTGGAGGTTCTGCAGTGACAATAGAAGCACTCGGTTTTGTAAGAATGGATGGAAAAATTAATGTTTCGGGCACAGATAATGGTGGAGCCTACAATGGTGCTGGCGGTTCAATCTGGATAAAAGCCAGTAATATTACTGGAACTGGAGTTTTGATTGCAGTTGGCGGCGGAATATATGGCGGAGGAGGAGGAGGAAGAATTGCACTTACTTCAACAAACATTATAGATTATGGTGGAATAATACTTAATACCGGTGGAATCTCAACTTCGAATAAAGATGGTTCAGGCGGCACGGTCTACATAAATGCAAGCACATCAATAATAATCTCTGGAAATATTTCTGTTGTGGGAAGAAATGGAACTTCTGGAAGTGGGCAGACAATTAATGTTACTGCTCCTCTTTTGACTTTGTCAGGAATATATAATGCATCTAGGATAAATCAAAGTGTTGCAGGAACAAGCGAAGGCAGAATAACTTTGAATTATACAGACTGTTCTTCAAACTTCACGAACGCTGTTTTTAATCCCGATGTAATTTGGTTGAATACAACTGCTTGTGGAGGGGGTACGACATATTCACTTTATCTTCCTTCCTATATAACATCTAACTTCCAAGTTAATGGTTCTGTTAATGTATCGCTTGTAAACGGCTCCTCGTATACTGACGACCAGTTTGTTAATTTCACTAACGCAACTTACGGAAAAAGACTGCAGATTTATGGACAATTTTCTTCGGGAAATGTAGACTTAACGAATATGACTCTTAATATGACTGATACAAAAACGGTTGTGGATTTATCTACGGTTTCCGGAATTGCAACGAACCATACGATATTTATTCCAAACAACCGCAATGCAGGAGTTGATATATGCCCGTCAGCCAAAACTCTCTCGGATTTAAACGTCAGCTGTCCGAATAAACTAAGCTTTAGTTATGCGGAACTTTCTGCTGGAACATGGAAGAGTGGGATTTTGGCGAGCGTGGAAGGAACATTGTATAAGATTGAGAATCTAACCGGTTCTGGCGGAGGAGAAGACTTTACGCCACCGAATATAAATTTCACAAATCCGACGCTGAGCAACGGAACAGCGCAGACGGCAAATTCAATTTATGTTAATGTTTCTTCATCTGACGCAAGCGACCATTACACATTTGCTGATTTTGACAGAAATGTCTTGCTGTGGATGAGAATGGATGATACGAATAGTTCTGGAGATCCAACAGATATTTCTTCATGGAGCAATAACGGAAGCAAAGTTGGAGGAGCAGTAATTAATTCTACTTCCGGGAAATTTGGAAATGGGACTTATTTTGATGGAAGCAACGATTTAATTAATGTTTCCAATAGCGCATCGCTGGCTTTCAATGCCGCAGGAAATTATACATGGTCTATGTGGGTGTATCCGACGACAGTGGACGCTTCACATGGCGGAATTCTTCAAAAATGTGTTGCAACCGGCAGTGGCCAGAAAGGATATAGTATTTATTTAGAAAATCAGGGAGGAGTTAAGCTCTTTTTTGGGGATTGTGGTTGGGTTGCTACAACCTACGCTGGACCTGCGGTCTCTTTGAATACCTGGACACATCTCGCAATCAGCTATTCTAACAAAAAGTTTACCTTTTACAAAAACGGGGTGGGGTCGGCGGGCAGCACTATTTCAGGCTTTACAAGCGAGAATCAATTTCCTTTGTACGTTGGGCAAGGCGTTGAATCTGCGAATACAGGCGCAACTTTACATTTTTCCGGCATGATTGATGATGTAAGTATTTTTAATAGAAATTTGAGCTCGCAGGAAGTTGCCGCGTTGTACAACGCAACAGCGAATCAATACTATAATAATTTCACTAATTTAGTTAGTGGGGCGCATACATTTACAGGTTATGCTGTTGATGCTGCAGGAAACAAGAACCAGACTGAAGAGAGGACAGTAACGATTGATACGACGATACCGCAAATTAATTTCACGAATCCTACGCCGAGCAACGGAAGCTCGCAATCGAACACAGATATTTATGTTAATGTCAGCTCGAGCGATTCTTCGCAGCATTATACTTTTGTTGACTTTGACAATGATTTGTTTTTGCGCTACACGATGGACGATGTGAATTCCAGTGGAGACCCAACTGATTTATCTTTCAATTCATATAATGGAAGCAGAGTCGGAGCGGCGTCGCAGACCAGCAACGGATATTTTGGAAAAGGATTTAGCGTTGACGGACCTTCTTCTGTTTATGTCGCGGCTCCAACGATAAGCAATATGAACTTTACAATAAACGGCTTCACTCATTCGATGTGGGCAAAGTTTGACAGCCCCCCTAGCGCAGGACAGACGGATTATGTAGACTACGTTTATGCAGGAACTTCTGACGCCTTCTTTTTCAGAGTCGCAGAAAGCTTGGGAACGTACAGCCTCTCAGCTTATGGAGAAATGAATAATGATGCATTTACTGTCACAAAGTCGGGAATGAGCCTTGCAGAATTGACGGGAGGATGGCATCATCTTATTTCGGTTTACAATAAAACAGACGTGATATTTTATGTTGATGGAGTTGAAATTGGCTCTGACGGGACATCGAATGTTCAGACGGACACTAATTTTGAGCTGAACTTTTTCGGTTATGATATGACTGGAAAAATTGACGATGTGTTATTGTTTAACCGTTCTTTTTCAAGCCAAGAGGTATTGGCAATGTACGATGCTTCTGCAAACCAATACTATCGTAATTTCACAGGCCTTGCGGACGGAGCGCACACAATTAAGGGATATACAATTGACAGAGCGGGAAATAAGAACCAGACCGAAACCAGAATGATAACTGTAGTTCTTCCAGACACAACGCCTCCGAATATTAATTTCACAAATCCTACTCCAACGAATGCCTCAACGCAAACATGGAATTCAATTTATGTAAATGTTTCAACAAATGATTCTTCAGAGCATTATGCGTTTGTTGATTTTGACAAGTCACTTTTGTTGTGGATGAGGATGGACGACTTGAATGCGAGCAATGACCCATATGATTTGTCTTCTTGGAGCAATAACGGAAGCAAGCAGGGGAACGCGGCGCAGAGCAGTTCGGGGGCGTTCGGGGAGAGCTTTACATTTGATGGGAACGGAGATTATATTTTAGTAAAGAATGAAAGCAATCTTGCGTTCAATGCGACAGGAAATTATACTTGGTCTGCGTGGGTTTATCCGATTGGAATTACACAAGGCGTAACGAATACAGGAGGGGTATTTGGGAAGTGTGCTGCAACTGCGGGCTCTAATCAGAAAGGGTATTCTATTTATTTGAATCCTGGCAGGAATGTTGTGTTCGGGGATTGCGACTATACTGCAACAGTGAGAACAAGCACGGGAACTGTAACATTAAATCAATGGAATCATGTTTTGGTTAATTATACAAATAAAGCGATGACGTTTTATATTAATGGAGTCGCGTCAGGAAGCGGCGCTCCAATTACAAGTCTGGGAAGCGAATCGACATTTAATTTGACGATTGGTTCTGGAGTTGAATCGTCTGCATCGGGGGTAACATTGTGGTTTAATGGTTCTATTGATGATGCGATGATTTTCAACCGTTCATTGTCCATCTCGGAGATTTCTGCTTTGTATAACGCTTCTGCAAATCAATATTATAATAACTTTACAGGATTGAGTTCCGGAGGCCATAATTTTACAGGTTATGCTGTTGATACGGCAGGAAATAAGAATCAGACGGAGCAGAGACAAGTAACTGTTGATTTAAGCGCAGCTCCTACAATTCCTTACGTGTCTGCGATTGCGGATACAAATCCAATAGAAAATAATGCGACGCCGATAACATTTGTTGCAACCGTCAATGACGCGAATGGTGCGAGCGACATCAATGTTACCGGCGTGAATGCAAACTTCACTCGTGTTGGAGAGGCGTTAAGACAAAACCTAACCTGCGTAAATTTAAGCGGACAAGACACAGCAACGTCCAAGAACTTCTCTTGTTCAATAGAGATGTGGTATTTTGACTACGCTGGAAATTGGAATATCACAATAGGGGCGAGTGACCAAGGCGGACTTGGTGCGGTTAATGGCACGACTACATTCTCTTACGGTTCTTTGTCTGCAATGGTATTGTCGCCAAACAATATTAATTTTGGAAATGCAGGAAGCTCGCAGGCTAATGTAATCGGGCCGTACACGCAGGTGAATAACACTGGAAATTATAACGCAACTAATCTTTCTATTATGGGAATGAATCTGCTTGGGCAAGACGATAGCAGCGTTGTTTTTGCTGTTGAGAACTTTACGGCAGGAACTGATCCGGCCGAAGGCTCTCCGCCGCCTTCATGTAATGTTGCCGGGGGAACCGCTACAAGATTAATCAATGGCTCTTATGTTAACATCACTGGCTCAAGCCTGCTGAGAGGAAATCATTCAGTCAACGACAATTCTACAGGACAGGAAAATATTTATTATTGCATTCCAAGCGTTCCGAATCTGCCAACTCAGGCGTATAGCACTTACGATTCCGGAACTTCTCAGGCGTTTGAGTGGACAATCAAAATTGCTCTTGCAGTCTTCGTAAGAAAACTCAAGAGAAAGAAGAACCGCAAAGAAATCTTAAGCGAATTGAAGAAGAGACTACGCGGAGAGCTTGGAATTGAGAAGCTTGCGCTGCTGGACGAGAAACTGAAGGAAGAACAAGGCGTGAGCCTGTCAGAAATGTTGAGCGATGTAAGAAGAGAGAAAGAGGCACTGCAGATTCCAATTGATGTATTCAGGCAGGACATAGGACCTTCTGAAGCGCTATGCAAGTATCTGAAAGAGAATGTTGGATTCAATTACAGCGAGATTGCCGATGCATTGAATAGAGATGACAGAACTGTTTGGATTAATTATAGAAATGCTGCGAACAAGAAAGCTGCAAAGACAAGAGTAAGAGCAGATACAGTTTATGTTCCAATAAGTGTGTTCAAGGACAGAAGATTGAGCGTCTTGGAAGCAGTTGTGAACTACTTCAGGAATAGAGGACTTACAAACGTAGAAATAGCCAGATTGCTAGGAAAGGATCCAAGGAATATATGGACTTTGTACTCCAGAGCCGCTAGAAAGTTACAAAAATGAAGAGATAATTTGCTGATGTTTTTAATAGCTTCAATTTTCAGAAGTAAATAGTATAACAGGTTAACACGCCCGCAATTTATCTTCAGACTACTCTCGTTAACATGCTCCCCTAATTCCAACACCCCTCTTTTCGCCTCGACCATAATAGTAAACTGATTAAAATATACTCCAGAGCAGTAAGGAAATTACGCAATTAGAAAAAGGGCAACATTTAAAAATAAATAACTCTTGTTAAAAATATAAAAGAGAGACAATGGATAAGAAAACTGGAGTTGTTATTGTTGGTATTCTAATTTTAATGTCAGCTTATTTAGTTTCTGCGGGAATTGGAGATTGGTTTAAGGGAATTACCGGAAGGGCGACCACTGGAGAGGCAAATGCTACGATTACATTGTCTGGGACGAATAGTGTTTCAGTGATTATTTGGAACTATACGATTACAGGTATATCTGCTGTTGAAGATACAACCGCGAGGATTTTGTTTAATATTAGCGTGACTGACGCGGATGGTGCCGCGGATATAAACGATTCAAGCGTTGATATAAATGTCACAAGAGCAAGCGAGGCGACCAAGGTAAATGATTCTTGCGCTTATAACGGGGGGCAAACTGCGACTACAAGAAATTATAGTTGTGCTTTTGATATGTGGTATTTTGAAGAGGCCGGCACTTGGACTATTACTGCAATCGCGAATGATAATGGCAATATGACATATATACAGAATACATCCACTTTTTATTATGGCTCTACGCAGGCAATGAAAATTTCTCCAGGTTCTTTGACTTGGGCAGGGGTAAGCCCCGGGCAGAAGAATCAAACATCTAATAATGACCCTATGCTTTTTAATAATACAGGAAATTACATGGTTTCAAACTTAACGGTTATAGGAATTGATTTAATCGGGGCGGATACAAGCTATAGCATCGGTGTGAATAACCTTACTGTTGATATTGCAACTAGTGGAGCGTGCAGCGGTTCGGCTTGCGTGGAATGCGTTGTGGATGCTGTGAGCGGTGTGACTATGCAGAATAATACTGAATTGAGAATTGTTAATGCAAACGTTACAAGAGGAAATCATTCAGTCAATGACGGAAGCACCGGGCAAGAGCAGTTGTACTTCTGCATGCCTTTAGTGCCAAGCAATATCTTATCACAGGCCTATACTACTCCAGACGAATGGACTTTCACAATAAGGTCATATGAGTAAGATAAAAATAAGTATTTGGTTTGCAGTGCTTTTTGTAGTTGTTGCTTTGCTAAAGTCGACTAGTTCTGCAGGAGTGGCAACTCATATTTGGGAAGAGAATCATCTAAAAGCATACCCCGGACAGGATGGAACAATAGATATTTATCTTCAGAACATGGTTGGGGAAGATGATATAGTATTTCTTGTGGATTATGAAGAGAACGATGGCGGAGTCACAAGCCTTGATAAAAAGAGGTATGAAGTTCCTTTGGGAAGGAGTGATGTTAAGGTCGAGTTAAATTATGCGATTCCAGGGGATGCGCAGGTTGGACATACTTATAATGTCCGACTTTTGTTTAGCACTGTGAGTCCGGAAACTGAAGGGGGGATTCGGGCTGCTGCGGCGTATGGAAGGGTTTTCCCAATTGATGTGATAGCTAAACCCGAAGAAGTTTTGCCTTCTCCTTCAGAAGCGGGCGCTGATTATACGTTTGTTTGGTATCTGATTGGTGTCTTGGTTGTTGCGGGAATTGTGGTTTACTTTGTGATGAGAAAGAAGAATAATTAATATTCTTAGTTTAATTGGAGCTTCTTTTTTATTTAGGAGTTATTTGGTCTGAGATGCTTTAACAATTCTAATGCTTCTGCGATAATCCCATGAGATTCTGCGACTTGGGACTCTCTTTCCTGTCTTTCTGCAGCTTCTCTTGCACGCTCTTCCGCATTTTTGGCTGCTATTCTGCTCTTTTTTTCTTCAGGCGATTCTCCGCGGATTACAGAACCAATGTAAGTTGTGCCAGCAAATATTGGAAGAATGGTTAGATTTGCCCCTACCGGGTTTCTGTTTTCTGAGCGGATTAATAATGCGTCCGGAAGTGAAACTTTTTCAGGCCTGTCTCTCATTATTTGTGTTTGGACGATGGATTTGATTTGTCCGGTTGTTCTGCTGCCTGTTCCTTTTAGGAGGTCGTAAACATTTCTTCTTTCGATTTGCGTTGGGTCTTTATAACCGAGGAATTCAAGCGCCTCCGGGGAGACGTAAACTGTCCTATCGTTATGGTCTGCTGCGAACACAATGCGCTTTCTGTTTTTTAATGCTTCAAATTCTGCCCGCGTTTTTAATAACGCTTGACCTGCTTCTGCGACGTCGCGTTTCCAGTGCTGAGCTGCTTTATACTGTTTTTCAGCTGTTTCCGCTTTTGCTTCTAAGGCCCTTATTTGTTCACCTCTCGCTTGGACTTGTGCTTCAAGAGCAGCTATTGTGTAGTCTCTTCTTTGAATTGCATTTCCTGCATCATTTCTAACTTCGCCAACATAGCCAACTGCTTCCTCGAGCTGGGTTTTCAACCAATTGTTTTCTGTTCTTTGCCTTTGAGATGCTGGGTGATCTTCAATCCAAGAAGGAGGAAAAATTCTGATAAGGGATGAAGGATCGCCAAGGGCTCCTCTTACGCCTTTGTAAATTCGCATTGCTGTTTCTTTTAGATTGTAAAAATCCATAAATTTCTTAGAGATAGGTAATTAATTAAGTTTTCTATTCCAGTGTTAACTAGATTCCAATAAGCACATAGGCCACTACGAAGTAAATTATAATAGAAGTTACGTCTGAAATGATTGTAGCTAACGGTCCGCTGCCTAACGCGGGGTCAAATTTGAGCTTGCTAATGATTAATGTGGTTAAGAAAGAAGTAAGGCTGCTGAGGACTAAGGTGATGAACATCGAGATTGCTATGATTAAGGCCATGAAAGATTGCTGCCAGAATAGTGAAATTATCAGGAAGATTAAGAAACTTATGATTAGGCTAAGCAATGCTCCGATGACCATCTGCTTGAAAAAATAATGTCTTAATTTCAGGTCTTTTCCGAGAATTGCGATATCGCGTATGAAGAGGGTTTGCTGCTGCGTGCCGAGAGCGTCGCTCATGAAGACTATTGCCGGAATGAAGAATGCGAGGATAAGATAATTTTCTAGAGTGGACTCAAACATTCCGATAAATGTTGCCGCGAGGGTAATACCAATTAATCCGATTATTAGCCAAGGAATTCTGTGAATGACGCTCATTGACAGGGGGGCGACAAGAGTGTTTTCATATTTTAGATGGGCTTTGTGAATGCCAGCTAAATGAAGTATGTCTTCTCTTAGGGCCCTGTTTAGGATGGAGAAAATTTCTTCAATAGGAACGATTCCGATTATCTTTCCATCTTTAGTTATTGGAATGGCTTTGAGATTATGCTTGACTGCAAGGTCTGCAATTTTTTCCTGATCTGCGTCGGCAGCAGCAGTTATTGGTTTTGCTCTAATCGCTTCTTTAATTTTGGTATGTTTTGATAGAGCTAAAATATCCCTAAGCGAAACAACGCCAAGCAAATGCTCTTTTTTATCGAGAACATAAACGTAATCTATTTTTTTTAGTCCCCTAATCTCTTTTTTTAATCGGTTCAGAACCGAACCTATTGTTTCATCTCTTTCGGCCGTTAGAAATTCGGTAATCATCTTTCTTCCGGCGGATCTGGGAGAGTAGATTTCGTGATTGCTGCTGCTCATGTTTCACCTTTTTTATTATGATATTATTCAATGTTATAAATTTATCCTTGTAAATCCGTATTTAAAAAATAGCTTCAATTAAGATTAAAGCGATAATTAAAAATTAGTAAATATGGCGCGATAGATAAAAGAGCCGAAAGAGATGATTGCTGTGGAAATTAGAATTTGGCCGCAGATAAAAATGAATTTGAGATGTTTTATTTGCCTTGCCTGTTCCAGGAGCGAAGGCTTGGCCTGACTTTCATGTTTGGCGACTTGGAGCGGAGACCGCGGGATTTTTTGGCTGCGCTTGTAAGTCCGCGCTCTGCTCTTTTCCTATTTTTTTCCGAGGAAATCCAAGATGTTGTTCTATCTGATTTGATTTCTGGCTTGGATGGGTCGACCATGATGACTTCGAAAAAGTAATGCAAGCCGTCTTTGCCGACGTTGTATGAGTTTAATACCTCAAGAGTTGGATATTTTCTTGCGGCACGGATTTCGGCGACCCATTGATAATTCATCTTCAGAGTTTTACGGATTGTTGTCTTTGTGCTTTTACGACCTTTTACTCCTTCTCTCTGCCTTCTTCTTCCGCCTCTTTGGACTCTTACTCTTAGAATTATGAAACCTTTCTTTGCTTTGTAGCCTAGTGCTCTTGCTCTGTCCAATCTCAAAGGTTTTTCAACTTTCTCGACGGCATTCTCAGAACGCCATTGAATCATTCTTTCTCTTAGAACTTTCTCGTCTGGTTTTTTCCAAGCTTGACTTAGATAGTGATACATTCCGTGTGTCATTGTCAGACTGTGAGAAAAAGGGTGTTTTTAAAGTTTACCTATAAAATTATAAATGGTTTTTGTTCAAAGATTGCATGGCCAAGAAATCATTTTTTGCGGAGAGAACGGCTGCACAGATTGAGGATTTAAGTGTACAGGAAGTTATGAGGCAGAGAGGGCTTGTTAAAACAATTGATGACCTTAATCCTGCAATTGACGCGCTAGTTGTCCGAGCACAGTTAATTCCCGGAAGGTTTTTCAGAGGGGTTGAGACTCAAGCGCAGGCGTCGAGAAAAGCGTATAGGCATGGGGATTTGGTTGCGCTGAGCCATCCTCAAACAAAGCAGGACTGTTATGAAAGCAGGGAGATTCCGCTTATGATGAGGGCAAGGGATTTTGCTAGGCTTGGGGAAATGAAAGAAGAGGACATTAATTTTTTTGGTTATTCTGTAAGGCCGGAATGGGGAGACCGAACGAAAAGAGTTTTTCCATTTGTTTGGATACCGGAAGGAGTCCGGCTTTTTGGTTACGCAGAGAATAATACTGGAGGAATTGGAGTTGAACCATATGCTGATGCCAGAAAAGTAAGAACTAGCGGGGCGAGTGTTGTTGTGAGCGTTCCTTCAAGGACGAAGAAGAATCCGAGATATAAATTCAAATTAGTCAATGTGCCTTTTGTTAGCCAGACTCCCGAGAATCTTGCTAGTGTTTTAACTTTAAGGCCACAGGTCATTCAAGATGACGCTACCGGTGAGCCAATTACTGGAAGAACGCCGCACGATAATTATAACATTAGGTATGGATACGAAGGAGACAGGGAAGGAGATAATCCAATTACGTTTTATCCTCACGATTTGGCAGGATATTTGGGGATTGTGAAGGGGCAACTGGGAGAGCATAATATGACTGCAATGGAGATGAATCCGTTTGCGCTTCCGAGCAGACATCAAGCTGAGTTTTATATGAAACTTTGCAATAATGTTCTGATGTTCGATCCGACTTTAGAAGGCAAGACAAAATTGAGGAAACCACATGTTGCTGAGAAATCGCTTTTGTTGGTCAGGGCGATTGGCGTTTTTGGACATGATGACTTTGCTTTTTGGGAACCGGCTAGAGATGGCAAGCTAAAGGATTATAACTGGGAAATTCCAGGCAAGGATTAGTTTTTTATACCCGTTTTCTTTTGAGTTTTGATGGCAAAGAAAAAATTTTACATAACGACTGCAATAGACTATGTCAATGCGGCGCCGCATATCGGCCATGCATATCAGAAAATAGTAGCGGATGCTTTGGCGAGATGGCACAGACTTTTGGGTGAAGATGTCTTTTTTTTAACGGGGACTGATGAACATGGGAAAAAAGTCCAACTGTCTGCAGAAAAGGCAGGCAAATCTCCGAGAGAATTTGTTGATGAGGTTTCTGAGAAATTCAAAGAAGCATGGAAATTACTTAATGTAAGACCAGACAGGTTTATCAGAACGACTGATGAAGATCATAAGAAAATCGTTAGGGAGATAATTGAGAAAGTAAAGAAGAAAGGAGAAGTTTATCTTGGAACTTATGAGGGACTGTATTGCGTTGATTGCGAGGCATATTATACTGATAAAGACGCGCCGGATTTTAAGTGTCCAGTGCATAAGAAGCCATTAGAAAATTTGAAAGAAGAATCTTATTTCTTTAAGTTGAGCAAGTACAAGGATTTTCTGCTTGAACTTTATGAAAAGCATCCGGAGTTTGTTCTTCCGAATAAGAGCAGAAACGAAGTGAGGAACCGAGTCGAAGAAGGACTGAAGGACTTGTCAATTTCAAGGACTAGTTTTGACTGGGGAATTCCATTTCCGGGAGATGAAAGACACGTTGTTTATGTTTGGTTTGACGCCTTGCTGAATTATTACACTGCGACGCAGGCATCTAAAAAATTAAATAAATTCTGGCCGGCCGATGTTCATGTTCTTGGAGTTGACAATACATGGTTTCATACGGTTTATTGGCCGGCGATGCTGAAGGCGGCCGGTTTGCCCTTGCCTAAGACTGTTTTCAATCACGGGTTTTTGACTTTCAATGGACAGAAGATTTCTAAGTCTTTGGGGAACGTCATTTCTCCGAAGGTTTTAGTTGAAAAATATGGGGCAGATACAATTAGGTATTTTGTGTTGAGGCAGTTTCCATTTGCTACGGGAGACAGCGCAGACTTTTCAGAACGGGCATTAGTTGACAGACATAATAATGAACTCGCGAATAAGTTAGGAAATTTGGTTTCTAGAGTTTCGACTCTTGCGGAAAAATACGGACTGGAGAAGTGCAAGATAACAAATTTGAGAATTGAAGAGACGAGAAAGAAAGTTGAAAAGTATTTTGAAAGCTTTGAAATTGACAGGGCGCTGAATGAGATTTTTGCGTTTGTTGACAGATGCAATGAGTTTGTTCAGGATAAGAAGCCATGGGAGACGCATGACAAGAAAGTTCTTTACGAGCTGGCGAATGCAATAAAAGATGCGGCAATTTTGCTGTCGTCATTTATTCCTTCAACTTGCGAGAAGATTGCCTCAATATTTGGTTTCTCCATTAGTTTGGAAGACTTAGAGAAAGAGCTTAAGATCGGAAAGATTAAGAAGAGCGAGATTTTGTTTAGGAAGATTTAGATATCTAGAGATTTATCGATGGCCCATTTCTTCTTGAATTGTTCAATTTCTTTAAGCTTGTTTTTTATTAATTCTTTTTTGTCTGAATATTCTTTATCTTCAAGAAACTTTTTCCAAGTTTTCTCTGAAAACTCTGTTTGGAATTTAATTCCTGCAGGGATTAATGCTTCAATAATCTTTGTACGGTCCATATCATGAATCCTTGCAAGTTCATCTATCATTTCTAGATATTTCTCGTTAACATTCATCGATATCTTCTTTGTTTTTGCCTTCTCAAATGCTTTTCTTATGTCTTCAGGTTTCATTTATATTACCTTTATATTATTCAAGTAATATACTGGTATTATTTAAACCTTTCGGTTCTGCAATAATATTTTTATACCCAAGTTTAGTTTATTTTGCATGGCAATGAGAACTTTAACTTCTGATTTCAGGGAGCTTGAAGAAGAGAGGTCGCAGCTTGCAGCGTATGTTGCTGGTGCTTTGCCAGGAGCTATTGCCGGCGCAGTGGCTGGTTTGTATGGAGCCGATGCGTTGAATGATTATGTTGATGTTTTGAGAGAAGCGCCGATGATTGTTCGAGGGCTTATGGATATTGTCGGAATGGCTGTCGGTGGCTTGGTTGGAGATTGTGCTGGAGGATTTTCTGCGGTAAAGATCTCTGCCTTAAGGAATAGCTTAAATTTGCATAATAACGACGGTAATTATTAATTGATATGATAAAGGGGCACGATTAGGTTGATATGTTTTGCCCCATAATTTTAAGAAATAGCTTCAATTTGCAGAGAATAATTAATAACTAAAATTTTATTTGATTTAAGAATGGAAACAGTTTAAGCTTTGATATTAATAAACTAAAAGATAAAATCCAATCGTGACAGCTAATATTAAAGTGTAAAGAGCGAACCATCTGAGATTTTTGCGCGAGGAAAGAACATAGTTGAATAATAAGTAAATTGTGAGAAGGCCGACTAGGAAGCTGACTAAAGTGGCCCAAATCATTTCTGCAGGGATTCTTTTGTTTCCTATTTCTAATATTGCTGCGCCGAAGATTGCTGGGATTGAAAGGAGGAATGAGAATTTCATTGCGTCTTTTTCTTTTAGTCCAGCTAGAAGACCGCCGGCGATTGTTGTTCCGCTTCTTGAAATTCCAGGGAATAATGCGAGAGCTTGGGCGCAGCCGATAAAGAGGGCATTTTTCCATCCGAACTTCTTTTTGAAACTTGGGATTTTGAAGTCCAAGGAAGCGATAAGAAGAATAACTGAAGTTATTGCGAATCCCACTGTGACAACAGCTAGGCTAGTAAATGCAGCTTCAAAATATTTCTGGAATAGGAAACCGACTATTGCTGCGGGAATGGTTCCTATAATCAGAAGTAATCCTAATTTTCCGTTGTCGCTTTTGAAATTTCCCCTGATGATTTCTTTCACTATGTCAACGATGTCTTCTCCGAAATAAACAAAGACAGCCATGAGTGTGCCGAAATGCAATGCAACGTCGAAAGTTAAGCTTCCAGAGTAGTTCAGAATTTTTTCAAATAACACTAGATGTCCGGAGCTTGAAATTGGAAGCCATTCTGTAAGGCCTTGAATTATTGCAAGGAGCAAGGATGAAATTAAGTCATTCATTGAAAGGAAATAAATAAAGGGTTAATAAAGTTGATGAAGGTTAGTTTTTTGATACGGCTGAATTAATTAATATGCTTTGGTGGCTCGTTTCACTCGCTTAAATTATGTAACCAACCCCACCAGGCCGTCTTGTGAACAGGTTTCTATTTTATTGGCTCATTTAGTTTAATGAAGATCGGTTTGAACTAGTTAAGGTAAAATTAAAAATAATAAAAAGAAAAAGAAAAAGAATTGCGAGCTAGTCCAAGTCTAGCATCATCTCATATTCCTCGGTTTCCTCCTCTGACCTTTCAGGGTTTTCCTGCGTTTCGTCCAGGTCATTTGTGTCTTCTAGGTCAAGTGCCTCTTGTTCAGCCATTCCCAGCAAGACTGCTTGTTTACAGTCAGGGCAGAACGACTGCTTCAAGAGGCGAGAGAAGCTGTTCCCCGCGAGAACTACTTTTGATGCCTGCTCTTGTTCCTGCAATATGGGCCAAAGGTCGAACATTGTGTTGCAACCTTTGCACCTCACTGGCAGCATGTATGTTTCTTGTCTCATTGTAACTAATCTAGAACGCTGTTGTTTAAATATATATAATGCAGAATAATGATTATTTTTTCATACGGCATAGCTTATATAGCGACTCCCTGCAGAGTGATGAACTGTAACTTGTGAAAGGTATCAGGCTTGTTTATATAGTGAATGATTTGAGGGGGACGAATTCTTTTGGCGCTTTAATAATTCATTTGTTCTCTTGTCTAAATTGGACTCGCTGTTCGAGGGACTGCGAGTCAGAATTTATTTGAGCTAACTTTTTATGTTTAAATTGGACTTGCCGTTGAGTATTGCGCAAGTCAAATCTGCTGGCAACTTCTTTATTGTAATTTTTTGGCGTTGTTTTTACCCGCCCACCCCCCGATGCCGATATTGTCTTGAAAATATCATTCTTGACAATATCGCCTAACGCCAAAAAATAAAAGCTCATTCGCTTGTTGCTTCCCGCCGCCCTTCGCCAAAATTATCTTATTACAACTTTTATTGGGCTATATTTCGATTACTTTTTCTTTAGTTTTTGCAGAAGAATTTATAATTTTTATCCGCCGAGACCGCCCAAGAGGCTGCCGAGGCCGGGCAATAAACTGAAGATTTGCTTGAGGATATCAAAAAATCCGCCGCCTCCGCCTGAGCCAGACCCTGGAAAGGCAGTGCCATAACCGGATTCGCATTTATTATCTTGCGTGTTACAATGGCTTCCTGGGCCGCAGATTGAATTTTCTAAACCATTCAACGCATTTGTTTTCTTCGATTAAACAAGCGGTTCCAGTAAAGCAGCAGCCGCCTTGGTCGCAAACATTAGGCGAAGCGCCGTCTTTGTAATTTGCGTTGCAAGCTACGCAGGCTTCAGCACCCAGGTAGTTTACTATTTATGTTAAAGAATTTGTTGAATTTAGCAATTTTAGTTTTTTGAATGCTAAAATGCTTATGACAATTAGAATAATGCTGAACCATTGACCAACCATTAGGCCGTGGAATGACCGCTCATCTCGGAGGAAATCTAGGAAAAACCTCCCTGTGCTGATAAATAATACAAATGTCCAAAAAATAAGGCCGGGCTTGTGGTTTTTGAATTTCTTTTTGATAGTTAGTAGAAAAAAGAAAAGAAGAAGTCTTCCCGCTGCAGCGTAAAGCTGGATGGGGTGCCTGCAGACATTGTCTATATTTTGAAAGACAACACACCAAGGAAGAATTGTTGTTATTCCTAAGATTTCTGAATTGAAGAAGTTTGCAATTCTTCCTAAAGCGAGGAAAAATGCCGAAGGTAGGACAAGAATGTCTACAACTTTCATAATAGAAAGCTTTTTGATTTTACTATAAATTATTGCTATGATTGTAGCACCAAATAAACCGCCGTGGAAACTTAGGCCACCTTGCCATATATAAAATATTTTTATTGGATTTTGCAAATAGAAATTTAAATCCCAGAAGATGATATAAAATAATCTTGCGCCAACAACTGTTCCAAGAATAAGTAATATGACAAAACTATAAATTTCTTTTTCAGATAATGCGAGTTTTTTATTTTTTGATGCATTCAGAAGTACAAACAGGATTGTTAAAAATGCCAGAATTAAGTTTAATAAGTAGTATGTAAGTTTCAATGAATAAAATTGAAGGACTATTGGATTTGGGTTTAATTGGAACATTCAGGATAAAAGACAATAGAGTATAAAAATTTGGGGTTTCCCGTTTTCTAACTTTACAAATAAAATGGATGAGCAATAAAAAGCGGCAAATTTTAAGAACAATATTGAGCCAATAATACTGTTAGGAGAATGTTTAGTTGGTAAATTTATTAGGTTATGGAAAAATAAGAGGATAGTAGATATGAGGAGTAGAGCCGGGCATTATTTCGTAATTACTACTTATCCAAGGCCAGGTATAAATTGACTTAAGGAACCGAGACCGCTAAATAAGTTTCCTCCTGGAAAAGCTGTGCCATATCCGGATTCGCATTTATTATCTTGCGTGTTACAATGGCTTCCTGGACCGCAGATTGAATCTTCCAGGCATTCTACACATTTGTTTTCCTCAATAAGGCAGGCAGTTCCTGTCCAGCAACAGCCGCCTTGGATGCTGCAGGTACTTTCAGAAGGAATCCTAGTACAGCCAAATGAGACTTCTTCGTTTTTTAAATTTGCATTGCAGGCGACGCAAGTATGCGAATCGGTATTACAAATTGTTTTATCTTTTGCTTCTGCTCTTGCTTCTGGAGACATAGCAAGTTTTTGGTCTTCTGTCAGGGATTTGGCGTTAACTGCGCAGTCTGCATTAGTATCGCAGGATGTTGTACATTCGTTGTTCTTACAAATTTCACCTTTTGAGGCATCGCATTGCGAATTGTTTATGCATTGGATGCAGGTGAATGGAGTTGGAGAACCTGCGGGAGCGCAGAACTTCTTGTCTTCGTTTAAATTGCAGTCTGTTTCATAAAAGCATTCATAACACTGCCCTGGAGTTCCTCCAGTTGTTTGGTTTGCGCAGAACTTATCATCTTTGCAATCAGTATCTTTGGAACAGGGGTCAACGCATTTGTTGCATTCTTCATCGCATAATTTTCCTGTGCCTAATCTTGCACATTTTATTCTACCCCTGTCTGAAGTGGGGTCGCATTGCGCTGCAAGAGGCTTTTCTACGAATAATGTCGTGGAATATAAATCACTGTCTTGCGCGTTTTTCAATGGAGTTGATGGGTCGTCTTCAGTTGCCAGGTAGAATTTGTATTGGAAGTTGCCCCCTCCGAGAAAGCTTGAGAAGTCCATTGCCCAGGGCGGCCGGAAGTCTTCGAGTTTGAGAAGTTTTTGGTCGCCAGTTACAATTTTTGGAGTATAAGTCATACGGTCTCTGAGGAGAAGAGAATTTTGTTCAGTTAAGACGAAGACGAGGTTGCCTGCGTTTTCGCAACCTTCTGTTACTGCAACTAACTTGACCGAGTCTCCGCACATCCAGTCTTTGTTGCCTACCCATCCTTTTATGACGCTGTCTTGTCCAAGAGGGTTATCAGACGCGCTCTGCCAACCTAAGCTGGAAACCTGGCAGGAGCGCGAGAAGACGCAGGTTTTGTAAGTGTTTGATTGAGCGTTAATGTCACAGATGTAATCTTCTCCGAATTCCGCGCAGTGGGTGCTGTTGTAGCATTCCACACAATTTTTAGTGACTGGGTCGCAGAGACTATTGTCGCAATCTGCGTTTTTGGAACATACCAATAATTTCTTGCAAGTGTTGTCTTTGGTGCAGAAATATCCTGGACCGATGTCAGGATTGTCCCGGCATTCTTTATCATCTGCGTCGGAGTCTTCATTGAAATGGCATTGTGCTGGGCCCGGTTTTATTACAGTCAATGTTGGAGAAAATGGTGATGCGACTTGGGGATTGGAACCTTCGACTATTGCTTTGAAAGTGTAATAAATTGGACCTTCTGAGTTTATTCCAGGGCCTGTTTTTTCAAACCATTCAGGTTTCCAGACGAAGTATTTGTAACCGTCTATGGGCTGTTGTTCGTTTTGGGAAAAGGTATATTTCAAGGTTGGATTGCTCTGGCCTTCCCAAATTTCGAATTTTACAATGTCCTGCTGGCAGCCGGCTGCTTTGACATACAAAGACAAGTCGCTGATTCCGCGAATGTAGTCGTAATCTGAAGAATCTGTGCTTGTACCGAGCCAGCCAGTGACTTCAGATTGAGTTTCGAGTTTTGTGTTAACCCATTTCGGCTCTGTTAAGTTGCAAGATGACGTTGATGCTAAACCATTGATTGCTGTGCACATTACTCGGCTTACGCCGTTAGAATCCTGGAATGGGCCCGACTTTTTGTTGAATTTAGTGGAGCCGCAATCACCCGTGTCCGAGATTTTTATGTCCCATACATATTGGTCAGTCGTTGGATTGTTGATGTTTGCTGTTCCAACACAGAAATTGAAGGGGGTGCCGCCTAAAAATGAATACACTGAATTTGCTCCTTCTTCACATTCGTGTTCTTCCGTATTGGGATATAAGTATGCAGTTTTTACGTATAAACTGCCATTGGTAATCTGGCTTTCAAATTTGACGCAGAGCTTACTGAGGATTGTGCTGTAAAAGCCGGTGCCATAAAATGACTCTTTTTCTGTATAACCCGAAGGGCATCGTGCTGAAGAAACTAATTGGATGAATTGGATGTCTTTGACTATGCCTGAGGTTGGTGCTGGGGGAGGACAATCGAGGCAGTTTGAAGTGTTTTCACCTTGAGCGGGTTCACAAATTTCGTCCCCGTCGCATATGTCTGGAATGTCTAAATAAATTGTGGGAACTGTATATTCATGTGGCTCTCCTGTTTTTACGTATACTGAATAAGGAACCTTGACTTTTTTCTGGAAATTGGCTGCGGTGACATTTATATAAAATTCATATGTGTTGTCTGGGGGTAGAGAAGGTATTGTTATGATGGCTCTTCCTGCTGAATTAGTTGTTCCGTCCCAAATCCCCCCATTTTGTCTGAATACTTTGACTTGCGCGCCACTTATTGGGCTTTTTGGAGACTGACTGTTCTTGACATCAACGTTAAGATAAATTGATACGGCAGATACACTAGAAATTAAGAAGACTAGAATAATGCTGAAAAGTATAAATTTTTTTGTCCTCATTTTGGTATTGTCCACAAATATTTTGACAATATTTTCTACCCGCCCACCCGTCCAATGCGATATTGCCAAACATTATAAGCAATATCGCCCAATGTCAAAATATTCTTTTGGAATTTATTATTTTATAGAGATGAAACTGCTATTTAAAGTTTGTCTTGATTGAGAGGATATTTGGCAGATTGGGCTTGCTTTGCCACGTCGAAATAGAACTCGCAAGCAGTCTTGATTATTGCCTGTCCCCGACCCCCCAATATGACTCGCCATGCTTTGCGAGAGACGAGTTCAATGCTTGCACATTGAGGCAGCAAGAGACGAGGTCAATGCTTGCGCATTGAGGAGGCAGTCAGCGAGTCAAATTTGTTAGCAACTTCTTTATTGTAATTTTTTGGCGTTGTTTTTACCCGCCCACCCACCCGATGCGATATTGTCTTGAAAATATCATTCTTGACAATATCGCCTAACGCCAAAAAATAAAAGCTCATTCGTTCGTTGCTTTCCGCCCTGCCCAAAAATATCATACTGCCACCTTGTGCTGAAGGGCTGTGGGTTATTTATTTTTATTTTGTTGATTCTATAATTTTAAGCAGAATGAAATATCTGATTTGTCGGTTTAGTAACTTTTAATAATCCATGCGATATTTCAATGAGACGGATAATGATATGAATAATAATAAGAATAGCGATATGGATTATGAGAAAGTTGGGCTGATGGTTGGAATTGAGATTCATCAGCAGTTGGATTGCGGGAAACTGTTTTGCAGGTGTCCTGGATATTTGAGGAAAGAAGAGCCGCATTTTATTGTGAGGAGGAAACTGCACAAGGTGGCGGGGGAGACGGGAGAGGTTGATAGCGCTGTTGAGTATGAGACTTCATTGGATAAGACGTTTGAATATCAAGGATATGATGATACGACGTGCTTGATTGAGTTGGATGAAGAGCCGCCGAAGGAAATAAACGAGGGCGCTCTTGATGAAGTGATAAAAATTGCGCTTTTGATGAACTGCGAGATTAATCCTGTTGCGCAGATAATGAGAAAGACAGTTGTTGATGGTTCGAATACTTCGGGGTTTCAGAGGACTGTGCTCATTGCGCAAGACGGGTGGATTGAGACTTCGTTCGGGGATGTGCCGATTCAGGGAATTTATCTTGAGGAAGATTCTTGCAGGACGATTTTGAAAGACAAAAAGAATTCTGTTTATCGGCTTGACAGGCTCGGAATTCCTTTGGTTGAGATTACGACTGCGCCGGCGATGAATAAACCTGAACAGGTAAAAGAAGCGGCGCTGAAGATTGGAGAGATTCTTAGGGCGTGCAGAGTTAGACGAGGCATAGGCACGATAAGGCAAGATTTGAATGTAAACATAAAGAAGCATGGAATTATTGAGATTAAAGGATTTCAGGAGCCGAAGATGATGATTGAAACTATTGGCAAGGAAATTTTGAGACAGCAGGCGGAACTTGCCGCGGGAAAAGACAGTCATGAAGTAAGGAACGCTTTGTTGTCAGGAGAAACCGAGTTTTTGAGACCGATGCCCGGGAAGGCGAGAATGTATCCGGAGACGGATTTGCCTTTGCTTAAAATTGGGAGAGAAAAAATTAATCAGATAAAGAAAGTTTTGCCGAAGCTGAAACACGAAATTAGAGACGAGCTGAAGAAGAAAGGGTTGAGCGATGAGTTGGTTGATTTGGTTTTGGACGGGAATCTTGACGAGTTTGAAGTTTTGACGAAGGGTTATGAGAAGGATGCGAGTTTAGTTGCGAAAATGATTACGCTTTGGAGAAAAGAATTTGCGTCGAAGGAGAAGAAAAGTTTTGAAGAGATGAAAGATTTGCTGACGGAGAACGTTTTGGAGAAAATTTTGGAAGCGGTTAAGTCGGGAAAGATTGGGAAAGATGATGCGAAGAAAGTTATGGGCGAAATTGTTGCAGGAAAGAAGATTGAGAGTGCTTTGAAGATTGAGAAAATTTCGCATGACGATTTGGAAGAAGAGATTGCTCGTATCGTTAAAGAGAAACCTGGGTTGAGACCGAATGCTTATATGGGGCTGGTGATGGCGAAGTTCAAAGGAAAGCTCGACGCGAAGAAGGCGATGGAGCTGGTGGGAAGGGTTTTGGGTGGGGCGGGGTGAGAAAGGCCATGGAGATTTTGAATAAGCTGGTTAAGTAAATAGGCAAGGGATTTATGTTTTTAGTAACGAAAAGACTATGAAATTAATTCTATCATGTCTCGTGTCGAAAACACTTTAATCTGCGATTGTTTTTTGAATGCTAGTTCGTTAGACCAGATTCCACAATTGAGCTTTAATGCAAGAGCGAAGACCGGAATATCTTTGTCGTGGGGAGAAAGCTTTTTTGCTTCTGATTCAAATTCTTTATAGGAACTGTCAGGAAGAAGTTTGAGAAGCGATACGAGTTCAGATATTGCTTTTTCAAACTGCACCGCATTTAGTCCAGAATACTTTAATATGTCAGATTTGTTTTTTTTCAATTCTTTTATTGTATATTCTGAAACGAATAGTGAGATGTTTAAAGATTTGGCATTTTTGAACAAGTCTTTAACTGGATTTTGTCTAAAGAATGAGACTAAGATATTGGCGTCAACAACTAATTTCATTTATTAATCCTCTTTCTTTAATCTGCTCCAAACACCTTGCTTGATTTTGTCTCCTAACTCAAGTGCTATATCATTAGATTCTTTGTCTAGTTCTAATTGCTTTAGCATTTGCTCTTTCCAAATGAATCTGTCTACCTTTGATTCAATATATTTCTTAATAAGCCCAGACCAATTTATTTCTGGAAATTCTTCCATTTTATGTTTAAGCTCTCCTGGAATTGATAATGTTATGTTTGCCATGTTTTCACAAGATACACAGAATGCACAAGTATATAAATTTTTTGATTTATTTGAGAAAATTGGTAAGTTAACAAGGCATATCGTCGCTCATGCTGCCCAAGAGTGCATAATTCAAATGTCCATCTGTAAATTGTATGTCTTATCGATTCTTTTTTCTTTCTTTGTTCATGAGAAGGCGAGGAAAATATTTCACGTTCTTCCGGGTCTTCCATAATTTCTCTTCTTTCTACCCCGTTGTAACCAAGGTCCCTAAGATTAGATACCTCTGCACGTAATGATATTCGGTTGCCCATAATTTTTTCATGGATACTTTTTATTTAAAGATTTATATAATCTGATTGTTTTATTGTGACATGGAAGGGGGAGCTGAAGAGGACGCTGAGGAAGATTCGGGCGACGAAATGAAAGATTGGATTGTGAGAGCGGTTCTGCTGTTTTGCGCGCTGGTTGTTGCGGGAGTTGCGGTCTATACGACTTTCATGCTGTTTTCAGCGTATGAAATTGATATCTCTCTTTCGCCGCCGGATGCTGCGAGGTTTTCTCCTCCAGGGAACAACGGAAGTGGTTTAGGGACCGCTTCGTTTGATATTAATCAAAGTCATGAAACAGAAGAAGGAAATAAGACATTTAATAACGAAGTGATTGAGCCATTTAACTCCAACAGAAGTCTTACGCCGAATCCGCTTATAATTTCCGAGGAGCTGGGCAAAGGAAACGGAAGGATTGCATTTGCCGTTGTGATTGCTTTGGAAGTTATCCTGGTATTTTTGATTTACAGGAAGTTGGAGAAGAAGTTGGTTAGGAAATCAATTTCAAATTAATATCCCTTTACATCAACAGAAGTTGTGTTTGAGTCCCCGTCCCTGTCAGTTACTTTTAACCATATCTGATAGTTTCCCGGTTCTACTATATCGACGGTTTGTTCAGCTCTGGGCCAATAAAGTGTCGGATTCTCTTCACTCTGAGGGACTGCATATGACCAAGAAAATTTTAAGCATGTTGTTTTTTTCACGTCATCCCTGCATCCAGGGTCGTCAGGGTCATATGAGTCATAACCAGTAAAACTCACTTGAAACGGGACTTCTCCTTCAACTTGCCCCCGAATTACTCTGATTTGCGCGACGGGCGGTTGGTTATTACCATTTTGACTAATAATGTTTTCAATATTTGGAACACATCCAGCCATTATAATTGGAAGCATGCGCGTCAAACCACTTATTGTTCGATATCTCATAAAAAATCCATTAGCGGCTTGTTTAAAAACTTCCTAATTCTTATGATTACTCTTCTAACTTTAAATAGTTTATCAAAAAACTCTATAGTCTCTTTCCAACAGTAAAGCCGCAAAGATAAAAACAATTAAAAACAAGTTTTCTTTAGGGATTTGATGATGCGAACACACACGTGCGGGGAATTGAGAATTTCTGAAAAGGGGAATCATGTTAATCTTTGTGGGTGGGTTGACAAAATTCGGGCGTTTGGGAAAGTGAATTTTATTGACTTGCGAGACAGGTATGGAAAGACGCAGATTGTTGTGCTGGGAAAGCATGAACTGAAGCTTGAATATTGTGTGCAGGTTTCGGGAGAGGTTGTTGAAAGGAAGGACAAGAACAAAGACATGGAAACGGGAGATATTGAGATTTTTGTTAAAAAGGTTGAAGATATTAAAGTTCTGAACGAGTGCCCGTCTTTGCCGTTTAATCTTGATGACGAGAATGTTGACGAGGACATAAGATTGAAGTATAGGTTTTTAGATTTGCGGACTAAGAAGCTGCAGGATAAGTTGATTTTGAAGCATAAGCTTTACAATGCAATTATGAATTACATGGATAAGAAAGGATTTGTTTATTTGGAGACGCCGATTCTGGCGAAGTCGACGCCGGAGGGGGCGAGGGATTATATTGTGCCTTCTCGCGTGAACCCGGGAAAGTTTTATGCTTTGCCTCAATCGCCTCAGATATTCAAACAGCTTTCAATGGTTGCGGGATTTGACAGATATTTCCAAATTGCAAGATGTTTCCGCGATGAAGACTTGAGGGCGGATAGGCAGCCAGAGTTTACGCAGCTGGATATTGAAATGAGTTTTGTGGAAGTCGAAGACATTATTAATGAAATGGAAGGCCTGGTTAAGTTTGTTTGGAAGGAAGTTTTGCATGAAGAAATAAAGACGCCGTTTCCTAGAATTTCTTACACGGAGGCGATGAAGAAGTATGGGAGAGATAATCCTGATGTGAGGAAGAAAGGAGAAAAGTGGGGATTTACTTGGGTTGTTGATTTTCCGTCTTTTGAATGGAACGAGGAAGATGAAAGGTTTTACGCGGTTCATCATCCGTTTACTTCGCCTGAAGACAATGCTGATTTTTCTTCAAAGGAAAAAATAAAGAAGATAAAAGCAAAAGCTTACGATTTAGTTTTGAATGGGAGCGAGATTGGCGGAGGTTCTATTAGAATTCACGATTCTAAAATTCAGAAAAAAGTTTTTGAGACGCTTGGAATTGGAGAGAAAGAGGCGCAGGAGAAATTTGGATTTTTGCTTAACGCTTTGTCTTACGGCGCGCCGCCGCATGGAGGGATTGCGTTTGGAATGGATAGAATTGCGCAGCTGATGTCTGGCTCGGACAATATTAGGGATGTGATTGCTTTTCCTAAGAATAAAGAAGCGAGAGATTTGATGATGGATGCGCCATCTTCGATTAGCGAGGCGCAGTTGCGAGAGGCAAATATTAAGTTGGATTTGAAAGAAGAGAAAGGGAAGAAGAAATAATTAATCAATCTTTTAGCGGTGCATTTCGTTGGTAAGAAAGTTCTGCTTCTAATTCTTTGATTCTTGTTTGAGCTTCTGCATTTTGTGCTTGTGAAAATGCCAGATGAAGCGTTCCAATAGATAAAGCTCCTTCTGTTACGGCAGCAATCATTCTTCCCCGATATAATCCTTCAAGACCGAATATTTTTCTAACTTCTTCATCTGAAGCATCGGCTGCCTCGTAAAATTTATCGGCAGGTATTTGGAAACATTCTCTTCCGATGTGAACGTCGTAAACTGGTACAGCTTGTGGATTTTTTACTATTCTTATCGCACCGCGATTATATAATTCTCTTGGAGTTGTCATTTTATTTTCTTATTTCGTTTATTTATAACTATTTAGATTATTGGGAATATTGGTTGTATGAGATTTCATTTGAAGATATTGTCTGTGTAATACGCTAACCCCAACTCCGCCTGCCCAGAAAGTTATCATCCAACACTGACGAAGTCAACTCCTTTTAGTCGTTGAGGCAGCCAGACCGACCTGGGGTGAGGTTCCTTGGAGAAGGCTGAGAAAACGCATTATTAAATTTCTTCCAAGACCATGAGAGTTTGAGTTTTGTCGATGCCTGAGAGCTTTCTTATTTTTTCTGTTATGAGTTCGTTGAGAGAATGCATGTCTTTAATTCTAATTTGGACGATGATGTCGGTTGAGCCTGTAACTATGTCTACCGATTCGACGCCGTCGATTTCTCTGATTTGTTTTCCGATTTCGCTTTGAGAGATTTTGCTTTGGTTAATTGTTACGAGAATGAATGCTTTCAATGGCTTTCCAATTTTTTCGAAGTCGAGATTGAGAGTATAATTTTTTATGACTTTTTCTTTGTTCAGCTTTTTTATTCTGTTGTGAACTGTTGTAATAGGAATGGCTGTCTTTTTTGCTATTTGACTTGTCGTGAGGTTTGCGTTCTCCTTAAGGATTTGAAGGATTTTTTTGTCTTTCTGGTCTAGTTCCATTTATGGAAAAATATTCCATATTTTATATACTTTATGGTAGTTTTTGTTGATAAATTCCAATTTTTCTGAAATAATTTTATATAGCTCTTTTTTTAAGTATTAGGTTATGGAAAGAAAATTAGATTATGTTCCGCTGGAGCAAGCGCTTCATGGAAATCAAATGTATGTTGTTGAGGCAGCAGGAGTTTTGGGAATTGATGTCAGGGCAGTGCGGCATGACGTTGCGACAGACACTTGTTTTGAGAAAGCGGAGCTGCTTGGATGGCTGCCAACGCGCGTTGTGAAGGCAGTTTTCTTTCATCGTGGAGGGGAGATGCATGGTTTTGTTTTTCCGGAATTAGGAGTTTGGAAGCCAACGTATTTGGACACAAGGGTTGTTTTGCCGACGCTGTTAGGAGTGTCGCGTTCGCGGGCGAAAGATTATCGTAATCATATCTGTCCAGAAGGAATGGAATTTGGGACTTGCACGCCTTTTGTTTTTGAGGATAGTTTTGCTGAATTAGGCGGACGGTTATCTGGGGTCTTTATTCACGAAATTCCTGGGCTTGATGCAGAAACTGTGGATATTTCTATTGGCGGTTTTGGAGATGTGGCGCATAGAACTTCTGTTCACTTGCCTTACTCGGGGATTCATAAAATATTAGAATATAAATTTGGAGGAGAGAGAATAAAGAGGGCGAGGCTGGTTTAATTTTTGAATTATTGCAGGTTTAGGTAAAATAGTAAATCTGTCCGAGTAGCTCAAGGTCCTAACGGACTGAGCTCCTGACATGAGGCAAGTATGTCCGAGTAGCTCAAGGTCCTAACGGACTGAGCTCCTGACATGAGGCAAGTATGTCCGAGTAGCTCAAGGTCCTAACGGACTGAGCTCCTGACATGAGGCAAGTATGTCCGAGTAGCTCAGTGGAAGAGCGCTTGGCTGTTAAGTGCGATAATCGCCCATTCATCGATTTTTGAAATCACTGAAACCAAGAGGTCGGCGGTTCGATCCCGCTCTCGGACGCTCAAAAAACATTTAAACCCTGAAAGATTAGAAAAATGACTATGACAACAAAATTCATCTCAATTCAAGACGCTATGAAAAAAGCAAGACTTTCGCAAGCTCAGTCTGGCTCGTCCAAGCTTGGCCAAGCCAAAGGGGAAGTAGCTGTGCGGGGATGGGTTTACCGAGAGCGCGGTTCGAATGTTTTGAAGTTTATTGTTTTGAGAGACTCAACGAATATTATTCAATGCGTGCTTGACAAAAAGGATTTTGAGAAGCAATGGAGCGAGATTGATAAAGTGCAGGTTGAGGCAAGCGTTGAGATCGAAGGAGAGATTAAGGAAGAAAAGCGGGCGCCTTCTGGATACGAAATTCATGCGAAGAAATTTACTCTTGTTGGAGAAAGCAATGAGTTTCCGATAAACAAGGATTTGAACGAGGAGTTGCTTGGAGACAGAAGGCATTTGTGGTTGCGAAGTCGGAAGATGAGTTCTATTCTGAAAATAAGAAGCACGGTGACTGGAGCGCTGCATGAATATTTCAGGAGCAAAGGGTTTTATGAGTTTCAAAGTCCTGTGCTTGTTCCGGGAGGAGCGGAAGACGGACCGACGATGTTTGAGGTGAAGTATTTCAATAAGAAAATGTTTCTTACTCAGACTTGGCAGCTTTATGCGGAGGCGGCGATTTATGCTCTTGAGAAAATTTATTGCATTGCTCCTTCTTTCAGGGCGGAGCAGTCAAAGACTTCGAGGCATCTTACAGAATATTGGCATACAGAAATGGAAGTGGCTTGGGCGGACTTAGATGAGCTGATGAATTACGCTGAGGAGATGGTCAAGCATGTTTTGTCGAGGGTTTTGGAGAAGAACAAGCCGGAACTTGAGATACTTGAAAGAGACTGGAAGAAGCTTGAGCCATCGTTGAAGAAGAAGTTTCCGAGGGTTACTTACGACGAAGTTTTGAAAGAGCTGAAAAGCAAGCACAAGATGAGCGTGCCGTGGGGGAAGGATCTTAGGACGATTGAAGAAGAGAAATTTATGGATAGTTATGACACTCCCGTTTTCTGTACGATGTATCCGAAGGAAATTATGGCGTTTTACAAACCTAGGGACAAGAAAAATCCCAAGGTTGCGAGATGCTTTGATATGCTTGGGCCGGAATCGATGGGAGAGCTGATTGGTGGAAGTGAGAGAGACACAGACCTTGAGGAGCTGAAGAAGTCGCTGAAGGCGAAAGGCGAAAAGCTTGAAGATTATCAATATTATTTTGATGTTCATAGTTACGGAGCTGTACCGCATGGAGGTTTCGGGCTTGGAACAGAACGCTTAGTAAGATGGATTTGCGGGCTTGAAACAATTAAAGACGCGATCGCATTTCCAAGGACGATGACGAGATATTATCCTTAAAATAGCTTAAATTTTCAGGACGACGGTAATTAATAATAAGATGATATAATATTGGTTTGTAATTAAAAGGGTAGGGGATTGGGTAGGAAAAATAGAAATATTTTGAATTGTATTATTCTTTCTTAGTTGTCATCTGTTAAGAGTGGGAAAACTTCTGGGAATTTAGTATTGAAGGGTAGTGTAAAATGGCAGAAAGTTATTTATATCTCAAATGCGTTGAAAAATATAATCGCAGGTAGGTAAAAATATGAACAAAACAATTGCGGGAATCTGCTTGATATTTTCTTTAGTGATAGTTGTCGGGATTGTGAGCGCTGCTTTGGCACTTCCACCGCCACCACCGCCAAGTCCGACGCCGAGCTGGTGCTTCTATAAGGATGCGTGTTATGGTTCTGATGGTTCATCACCTAGTTGCCTGATATGGAATTCGTATGTGAAATATGCGCCGCCGAGTTTAGTTGCGCAGTGCGGACAAGTAGCGCAGGCTAATGATTGCGTTGTCTTGAATGTTGTACTTGGTGGAAGTTGTCCAGAAATAAGTTCAGACAAATGTAAGCATGAGGGCGATCGCGCATGTCAATATTGGTGTAATGCGCAGGGTAAAGTTGAAAGACCTGTGCCTTGTAGTTTTTCACATATGTGCAATCAAAGAAATGACGCTTGTCTTTCTGACCCGGAAATTTACCCTCCAGTAGATTAGAGAAATTTATTTTTTTATTTTGATTCTTTTATTGACGCCCCAGTATATTTTCTGTGCGTGGGAAAGGGGGAAGTAGGAAAGTATTTTTCATCTTGAAGCGTGCTATAAATTGCAGATTCCCAGATGATTTTTTCTAATTCTCCGCCAATTGGAGCAACAGTCTCCGGAATGTCTGGTGAAGCCCATCTTTCATGGAATGTTTCTCTTAGGTCCGTGTCTTTTTGCATCAATTCATAAGCTTCGTGGGTGTAAAAAACTCTCGTTGAATAATCCGGAACGGAAGCGCTTTGCATTAAACACTCGAATGATTGTTGAGTGAATGGCTGGTCTTTTGGAAAGGTTGTACCTCTTGGATTATAAACAACGACTATTGAAGGAGTAAGTTCTCCGCGCCCTAATTCCGGCAGGCAGAAAGATTCTGAGAGCATTGTGAAATTTCTTTCTCTTGAACTGACATCATAAATTACCCTGAAACGTTTTCTTACGGCAGATTCTGCATTTCCGTCTGCAAAGCCGCGCAGGTAAAGCGGGTCTTGCGTTATGTTTTGAGTTGGACGAGAGGTTGGCTGGGTTGTTGGGTATTGTATATGTGAGTGATTTTCTACAGGAAGAGAGTGAATTAAAAGGGCACTTGCTGCACCTACAATTGCTGCTGAACCAAGCAATACTGAACTTCTGCGTGATACCATAAAAATCCAGCTTTAGAGAAGTATTTAAGGATTTCGCTAACCGTCTGCTAAATAGGGATTTTGTCCAGATAAATAACGAGAGATGTCTAATAGAGTTAAGTCGCGTTGAGGATATTCAATTTGCTGTTGAGGTATTTGCCGAGGAGTTTTTGGTTGAGGAGCTGGCTGTTTTTTTTGAGGCTTACCAAAATAAAACCCGAATAAAAATGGGCCACGCATTATCTGCTGGTTTAATTCCCAGACGATTGCTTGATGCATATTCTCAATAAAGCATCTGGTTGGTCGGTCGTGTGGAATGCACATGGGAAAATTTGTTCTTAGAAATATTTAAGTTTAATGAGCTTTGAGTATACAGAATACAAAAGAGTTTTAAAAAAGCTTTTCTTGTTTTTGGGATGAAGATTTTGGCGATTGGCGATTTCCATGGAAAGTTTCCCGGGAAGTTTGAAAAGATAATAAAGAAAGAGAAAGTTGATATGGTTGTAAGCGTTGGAGACCACTCGGCGGTTGAAGAGTGGTACAAATATATTTTGGTATTTTTTAGGAATCTGAAGGCGACAGGTGAGAGAATGTCTGCGGAGGAATATTTTGGAAAGGCGAGATTCAAGAAACTGTTGAAGAAAGATTTTGAAGCGGGGAAAATGGTTTTTAGGAAGCTGAATGAGATTGGAAAAAAAATTCCGACGGTTTTTATTTATGGGAATGGTGACGATGATTGGTATAGGTATCCGTTTGACAGGCGAATAGGAGTTGACAAGAAAAGACTTAAATTTTTGAAGAAGCAGAAGAATCTGATTAGTATTAATTATAGAACTAAAGTTGTTAAGGGTTACAGATTTTTGGGATTTGGGGGATATATGGATACTGATGAAATGTTGAAGAGGCAGTCTTATGATTCGATGGAGGCAACTGTCGGGAGAAGAAAGAGAAGAGCGAGGAGCAAAAAGAAATTGGACTCAATGTTGAAGAATGTCGGGAAGAACGACAAAGCGATTTTTGTTTTTCATTACACGCCGCGAGGGGTTTTTGATGTAATTAAAGACAGGAAAAACGTTTTTCATGGAGAGAATATGGGAATAAGCATTTTTAGCGACGCGATAAAGAAAAAGAAACCGGTGTTTGCGTTGTGTGGGCATATGCATGAGTATCAAGGAATGAAGAAGCTGCACGGAGTGCCTGTGATAAACCCCGGAGATGCCGGGCATGGGAAGTGCGCGGTGATTGAGATTAAAGATAAAAAACTCTTGAGAGTTAGGTTTATTAAGTAATAATTTTTCTGAAAGTCATGGTGAAGAAAAAGGCAGCTAAAGAAGAAGATAGCAAGGGAATGTCGCTGGACGATGCTTTTGCCGACGATGATGATGTTGAATATGCAAAGTCAAAACCTGCGAAAAAATTGGAGAAGAAAGTTGAGAAAGTTGAGAGTTCAAACGAAGAAGTTACGATAAGCGTTAAAGGAAGCAAGCCGATAGGTAATCTCAAGAAAGGAGATAAGATTAAAGTTGACGGCTTGACCCTTGAGGTTGATGCGCAAGTTATTTTGATTGACCATGGCACGACAAAGGAAATGGCAGTCGAGTGTTTTGACCCGAAGACGGATAAGGATTACCAAGTGAGGTATTTTGATGATCAAGTAGATACTTCTGTTGAAGTTTATTCTTTGGAAGAAATTGTTTACAGCCGAATGAGAGTCAAGAAGATTGAGTGGTAATTAGTCTAAGACTTTTGCGTGTTCTAAGTTTTTAAAATGATTGTCAAGAGTAAAAACCTTGCATTTGCTTTCTAAGGCAGTTGTGTAAATAATTGAGTCAGCCATTGGTAGTTTATTTTTTACAGAAATGTCTGCTGCTTTCTCGCATAATTCTACAGAAGGACTCATAAGCAAGCTTTTGGATTTTATGAAATCTAAACTTTTCTTAATGTCTTGTTTAGCGTATTTGTTCAAGAGCATTTTCTTTTTTATCTCAAATAGGGAAAGTGTTGACAGGATGAGAGAAGATTCAGAATCTATTATGTCTTTGAAACCGCCGTTGATTATGTACTCAAGCCAAATTGAAGAGTCTATTAGTTTAGAATCTATCATCTTCGTCTCTTAGGTCTTTTAGTATTCTTTTTCTTGAGAGTTTGCCGTATTTTTTACCCAAAAATCCTGCGATTGATTTTTTTGTCCGCTCAATGGCTAGCTTATTTATTGTTTCTTCGTATGATTTTGCTTCCAGCTCCTGCTTTAATTTTTTTAAGAGCTGCAGTGTTCTTGTGTTAATCTGAATTGTTGTTTTTTCCATTAGGTTATATAGTTATATAGTATATAAATTTTCTGATTTGTTTCTATTCTTGAGGTCGCTATTATCTGTGATAACGTCGTTTACATTTGGTTTATTAATTAGTTTGTCTAAAATTCTCGATGGATAAAGTTGTGCATTTCGAGATTCCTTATAATGATGCAGGGAGGGCGACAAAATTTTACTCGGAGGTTTTTGATTGGGATATTGAAGCAGTTCCGGAAATGAATTATCATATGGTTCGGACAGTTGAAGTGGACAAGAAGAGAATGCCAAAGGTGAAGGGCGCGATAAATGGCGGGATGTTCAAGAGAGATGGGCTGCTGAAGGGGCCGCTTATTACAATAGATGTTAAAGATATCGAAGATACTATTGAGAAGATTGAAGAGAATGGCGGGAAGGTCGTTAGGGAGAAGATGAACATCGGAGATATGGGATATGTTGCTTATTTCTCAGACAGCGAGGGAAATATTGTTGGGCTTTGGGAAACTATGAAGAAGTCTTGAATGGATAAATAGCTTAAATTTTCAGAGACTGATATTGTTAATGATTTTGTTCGGTCAGGGAATGAGGTGGGGTGGGAAGAACAACCTTTGGTTCCATAGTTTCTTTATTGATATATGACTATTGTCAAGTGACTACAAACAGAAGGTTTAAATAGAATAAAAGTTCTTGAGATGTATGAAAGAAAAATCTTCAAGAATGTGGGGCTGGAAGAAAAAGGCGGCTGTAATTGTATTGGCTGGCTTAGCTGCTGCTGGCGCGGCTGCGGTAGTAAATGTTTTTAGGAACGAAGATGCTCGCTGGGCGCAGAGACAACGAGCGGGGATTGTTTCGGCGGTTTGCGCGCAAAATGCGGATGCGAATTATAGAGCAGTTCAAGAAAAGATTTATGATGGCTCGTTGCAAGATTCTTTATCTGAAGAAGTTATTGTTGGGTTGCAAGATAGCCTAAATATTTCTGATTTGCAGGCGCGCTCGCTAGCCCAATCGCAATCAGAATTTTATTCTTTCTTGAGACGGAATTATGCGAGCGGCGTTGACCGTAAAAGAATTGAAGATGATGCGTTGACGAGTCAGGGAAATGCGCTTGAACAACAGCTCGGAAACTCGTTAAAATCTTGTGGCGTATCATTTGATGAAGATGTTTTGGATAGAGCAATGCTTGGGTTTGCAGTGGGAGGTTATAAGGGGCGCTGGACTGGTCAGAAAAGAGTAGGCGACTTTCGTTTTGAAGCTCCAGCGTATAATTTTTATTCAGACTTGCTTAAAAATCCTAGAAGAAAATACTTGTATAATTTGACTTGGCCTCCCTTTAGACTTTCTTTTGAGTATGTAGCTCAAAAAGCAGACAAGAACAACGACAAACTCATCACAGTTAGAGAAGCTATTGATCAACTCAGAGAAGAACTTAAGGGGATAAAATAATCGAAGATGGAAGAAAATCAAAGGCCGGGAACGAACGCATTGGAACGGGAGGCGTCACTTATTCCTAATGCTGAGAAAAGCGAGACGCTCCGTTATGCGCCTGTTAGAAAAAATAGTTTAAAATTTAAATCTAATGTCTTAGCCTGTGTTCTTATCGCTGCTTCGCTTATTGCAGGAGCGTATGCTTCATGCAGGGCTTATGTTAATTATATGTCTGAATCCATAGAAGCGGCAGTAACTATTCCGATTTCTCAATAAGTTATGCTCTGCAGGTTGGAACTCCATTTGCCTGAATTCTGCAAGTTCCCTTAGGGCAGCATTTTGAATAATCTTTACCTTTGCATTTTTCTTCGTTATTATCGTCACAAGTATTTGCAGAACAAACATAACCATATCCTCCACCAATCTCTATCCTTTTACAAGGTGCTGCATTATTTGGGCAGCAGAGTTTTCCTCCTTGTAACGCCTCGAATTCTGTGCATTTGGTTTCTGACGCAGAATCGCAAGATGATTTTACGCAATAGGGTGTTTTTACTTTGGCTATAACTTCTCCAAATAGGCCTTTGATTTCCTGGTAATGCGTACCACATTTTTCTTCGACTTTGCAACAAATATTCCAGGTGGTTGTTGGCCCAGAAGTTTGAACTATCTCTCCAGGACATCTCTGTTTATCTGTTGGACAGTCAGATGCAGTACAGAATCCGCCGAGTGTTACTTTCAGGGCACTAATTACTTTCGTACAGGTTTGTGTGGACTTGACACAGCACATCTTTTCAACACAGCATTCTTCATCTGCCATGCAGCATGTTTTATAAGGATTAAATAGATTTCCTGTGTCGCCGCATTTTATTTTGCCATTACCATCGCAGCCATTGCATTCACATGTAGTTGATTTTGGTTTACAAGTTAATCCATTAAGGCATCTGCCTGCGTTGCACGTGTCTTCTGTATTTGCTCCAGATTCTCCACATATCGGCGGAATATTTGCAGGTGGCGGGGGCGGTGGAGCGACAACTTGCCCGGTTATGGGTGGGGAAGTTAGTGGTTCTGGTGGTGTATAGTTTGAATTTGGAGGTGCTTCCTGAGCTGCAATAACAGCCCCCATAATGTAGATAATATCATCGAGGTTTATATCTAAACCAGGGCCAGGGCATTGCAAATATGACTTGACGATATCTGGAGTGTCAGCTTTGTTGCAGCAATCTAAAATATTTTTCCGAAAGTCCACTGACAGGCGAGAATTATCGCAGACGCATATTTTAGCTTTAATAATTGACGGGGCATAATTGCTTTTACATGTATAATCGTCGGAAATAGTCGGTGCCAAAAATGAGGGTATAAAGTCAGCAGGTTTTGAAAAAGCGAGGAAAAATACCAGACTGAAATAAATTGACAGAGAAATAATAAGCAGGACACCTACCTCTTTTTTCATTTTATCTTAGATTACTTAACAATTATATAGTTTTCGGTTTAAGTTTGAAAACAATTAAGCTTATAACTTAGTTAGAATAGATTTCTGTATGGAAGTTAAGGGAATTAGAATCGAGTATCTTGGGCATTCGGGGTTTTTTGTAAACGGGGGCGGCAGGGATATAGCGATAGACCCGTACAACATTTCAAACAATGCGCCGAAAGCGGATTTAATATTGATAACGCACAGCCATTATGACCATTGTTCGATAAAAGACATACAGAAAATAAAGAAAGATGGGGCAATAGTTGTAATTCCCGCGGACGCGCAATCAAAGATAGCCAAAATAGACAATGTTGACATGCAGATAATTGAGCCGGGAGATGAACTGCAGTTTGGGAATATTAAAGTTGAAGCGGTGCCGGCGTACAATGTGGATAAGGAATTTCATTCTAAACGAGACGGCTGGATGGGTTTTGTGGTTAAGTTCAATGATGTAGTGGTTTACCATAGCGGTGACAGCGATAAAATTCCTGAAATGCAGAATCTTACGGGTTATGGGAAACACGGCATGGAGTTTGTTGCTTTGCTTCCGGTTTCAGGAAAGTATGTTATGAATGTAGAAGAGGCTGTAGATGCCGCTTCGCTGATTTCGCCTGACTTGGTGATTCCGATGCATTATGGGGCGGGAATTGCGGGAACGGTTGATGACGCTAAGAAGTTTGTTGAACTTTGCAGGGAAAAGGGATTAAGGGCGGAAATGCTGGAGAAGATTTAGGAGGCAGCCTGCCATATCGCTCTAGCCAGAATGAACAAGATTATAGCTATTGACGCTATTTTGACAATATTAATTAATGCTTCTGTTGAATCGTTTTGTTTACTCATTTTCTCTTCAATAACTCTTTTTTTATTTCCCTTAGGTCTAGCCGTATATCTTCTAGTTCTTTGTATCTTATAAGTTTTTGCTCAGTCTCCTCCTGATTTAGGCTTATGCTCTTTATCTGGAGATAAACATTTGATAAAACAAATGCCAATATTAATATCAATGAGGCAACTGCGATGAACAGGATATTCAAAAGAGAGCCAGTTGCAGAGTATACATAATAATTAATGTCAAATTCTATTATTGCTATAATTATTCCCCATAGCTCCCAATTTGACTGAGCCATCTTATCAATTGAATGTTTTCAGTTAATAAAAATTTATATATCTTGGAGTTTAGGGATTGAGATGGAACAAATTAATTTTTTGGTTGGAAGCGAGAAGAGATTTTATGATTGGATTTCGGGGTTGAATGAAAAAGATAAAGTCGCTTTGCTTAGTCACGTTGATTCAGATGGGGTTGCAAGCGCGAAGATTGTTAATGAAGTTGTTGACGCAGATATATTGAAATTAGTTAATTATGAAGAACTTAATGATGAATTGATTTTGAGATTAAAGAGTCAGAAGATAAAAAGATTAATTCTTACAGACCTGGCGATGGACGATATGAAATTTGTCAAGAAGGCGGGAAAGGAGTTTGATGTGTTGTGGATAGATCATCATAAGATAATGGAAGACGTGAATTCTGATAAAATTGTTTATTTAAACCCGGGCGGAAATAATCTTTATTGCGCGGCGTATCTTTGTTATTATCTTTTTTCTAAGATTCAGAATTTAGAAGATCACGATTGGCTTGTCGCCTGCGCATGCTTGTCAGATTTTACTGTTTACAAAAATCGGAAATGGATGGAAGAAATTTTTGAGAAATACAACGACAAAACAAAGATAGAACCGATGAGTTTGGAAAATGGCCCTATTCAGAATCTTAAGAGGACGCTTGAGTTTGCGATTATTTATTTTAAGACGAAAAAGGAGCTGGATAAAATATTGAATCTTATTGGTAAAAATATTAATGGTATGAAAATTCTTGAGAGTTATGCGAGAGAAGTAGAAAATGAGATTAATTCTGTTGTTAAAAGATTCGAGAAAGAAAAAGAAGAAATTAATGGAAGATTGGTTTTTAAGTTCGAGCCGAAATTTGAGATTGGCTCACTTGCTTCTACCACTATCAGCAACATGAAATCTCCCGATAAGACTGTGATTTTGATAAGGCCGATTGATGAGAAGATGTGCGCGGTCTCAATGAGAAGACAGAATTCTGGGGAAGACATGGACAAACTGATGAAAAACGCTTTGCAGGGGTTAGAGAATTCGGGGGGCGGAGGGCATATTCCCGCCGCGGGAGGACATTTTTTGAGGAAAGATCTTGAAAAATTCAAAGAGAAACTTAAACGGTTGTGATTTTTCTTATTTCTTGCACAACAATCAAATATTTAAACAGGAGCAACGAGATTTTAACAATAAATTGAGGACGTATGTTCTCGAATAAACAATGTAAGGAGGTACTGAAAAAAGTGGTACTAGATTTTGCAAAAGAAGCCATTGCCAATGCGGGCAAGAACAGCATCAATTTTGATGAGTTGAGAGCTGGAAAAGCGAATATTAAAGTTTTTGGAGTTGGCGGTGCGGGTTGCAACTCTGTAACATGGTTGTTCAATAAAGGAATTTCTGGGGCAACTGTTTATGGTGTTAATACTGACGCGCTGCATCTTTCAATTACGAAAGCTGATGAGAAAGTCCTAATTGGCAAGGAACTAACTCGTGGTCTTGGTGCGGGCGGAAAGCCAAAAGTCGGAATGGAGGCTGCTAAGGAGTCTGTCTCTGAATTGAAAAGAGCGACTGGCGGCGCGGACATGGTTTTCATCGTTACCGGGCTTGGCGGAGGAACTGGAACTGGCGCTTCACCTATCATAGCTCAATTAGCTAAGGAGTCTGGAGCAGTTGTTATTGCGGTTGCTACGATGCCTTTTGACTGCGAGAAAGTCAGACAAGATAAGGCTGAATTTGGCTTACAAGAATTGACAGAGGTTGTTGATACAGCGATTCTAATCGATAATAATCGACTTGTAGATATTGCTGGTAATTTGCCTATGGAACAAGCATTTGCGGTTGCGAACGAATTGATAAGTACAATGATTAAAGGTATAGTTGAGACTATTACGCTTCCATCATTGATTAACTTAGACTATGCGGACGTTTCTGCAATTATGAAGAACGGCGATGTCGCTGTTATTGGTGTTGGCGAGGCTGACACACAAGACAGAGTTGGCGAGGCTGTTCGACAGGCATTGACACAACCATTATTGGATGTTGACTACAGAGGTGCGACAGGAGCGCTTGTCCATATAACATGCGGGCCAGACTTCAAACTTGAGGAATTCGCAGGAGTTGGTGAACTCGTAACAGAGAACATCAGCAACGATGCACAGGTTATTATCGGAGCAAGAATCAACAAAGACTTTGCTAACAAGGTCAGAGTTATTACGATTATGACTGGTGTAAAGTCCCCATATATTTTGGGAAGAGAAGCCTTCAGGAAAGAAGAGAAGGGCGGCATGAAGCCAGAAATGTCTGATCTTGGAATAGAAGTTTTCAGATAAACTCAGTTATTTATTTTTTATTTTTCTTCTTCTTTTTTTATTTTTACCTTCATGAAGTTTTTTACAATAGAGAAAGAGTAAACTGATTATTGTAACCAATATAGATTAAAATTCTGCTTTGTAATACATCTCTTCCAATTAAACAGCAAATATCTTGCCCATCTAATGATGCTCCAATAAATGGCCCTTCATAAATGAGTCCGTGCGAAGGAATAAGCATCCTCATGAAATATTGATAGCGTTCGTGATCTTTTGAAGAAGGAGTATTAAATTAGGCGCGGGAAATCTACACCTTTCAAGGTGGGGATGAGAGCGCCCCAAACTATTTTTAGTAAAAAGATTATAAAAAAGTGAACAAGATTGTTGTTCACTGAAGAAATTCATAGTGATAACTTT
>Ga0209210_1000113_pt1 | contig 100405 bp, 109 predicted proteins | sample RifGroA1_FD_183991 | JGI IMG/M metagenome (GOLD analysis project Ga0209210, IMG submission 183991) | Contaminated groundwater microbial communities from Rifle, Colorado, USA - Rifle Groundwater A1 (SPAdes) (version 2) | ecosystem: Environmental > Aquatic > Deep subsurface > Groundwater >...
CTATCTACTGCACTCGTTGATTCTTGAGGGGGGTTCTTCCTAGTACGAGAGGACCGGAAGGAGGCGACCTCTGGTCTACCTGCTGTTCCGCCAGGAGCACCGCAGGGTAGCTATGTCGTTGAGTGATAAGCGCTGAAAGCATCTAAGCGCGAAGCACGCCCCAAGATTAGGAATCGTTATCAGATCCGTGGAAGACTACCACGTTGATAGGCTCCAGGTGTAAGATCCGCAAGGATTTCAGCCGAGGAGTACTAATAGATCGAGCCGTCTTGTTAGAAAATGTGCTTACGAAATTAAATCTTTTCATTCGGTGGCTTGGCGCCGTGGAACTACCCCTGCCTGCCTGCCGGCAGGCAGGTCTTCCTCCCGCAAAGTCATCAGAATGACTCGCGGGATTGCGATTTGCAGCCACTCGTCCGCCAGCTGGCGGACTTGTGGGCAAATCGGGAACATTCCGACCCGCCCCGCACTGAAATTTTAAAAATTTGGACATTAAGTTTGGGTGGCTTGAGGCAGTGGAACTACCTCTTCCTCGCCTCGCTTCGGCGAAGCGGGCCATTCCGAACAGAGAAGTAAAACGCTGTACTGCCGATGATACTCATTTTTGGGGAAAGTAGGCAGCCGCCCATACTTAGTGTCTAAAATTTTTAGTGCGGGGACAGAGAAGCCCGCTTTGACTCGCGTCAACGCGAGGCAGGTAAAACGCGGTAGTGGCGACCTGCCCGCAATGCTACACATAGCGTTGCAGGCGGGTGATACTTCCTCGGGGGGAGCTAGCCGCCGGTTGAAAGGATTTAATATTTTTTGAAAAAATTCGCGAGGCCCCTATGTGTTGCTTCGGCTAATTCGCGCAGCACAAACGGCCGCAAATCTTTATTTAACAATTTAGATTCGTAAATATACCCGTATTCTATTAATAATGAAACGCCTTCCCGGGAAGCGTTTGAGCCCACTGCGATCAGCTGCTGGTCTTCTATAAGAACATCTTTTTCTCCAGGGAAATTACTTTCTTTGACAATTTTCTCAAGTTCGTTTTTTATAAACCCCGCGATCTCCATACTTGCTTTTCCGTTGGGGAATTGGTTGTCCGGCACGTATATCGCGAACCCTTTGTATTTGCCGGGCATATCGTATGTTCTGCCTGGATAGTCGTTAAAATGTATGTGGAGCACGATATCCATGCCATTGTCGTTTGCCCATTTATTTATGCCGTAAAGAATTTGTGAAATGTTGTCCGCGGCCGGGTTATGAAAAACTTTTGTTTCTTTTGTTACCGCTCCGATTTTGACGGCGTTTTTAAAAATAGTTTTCACTTTTTCTTTAAACGCGGCGATTGCCGTGTTCTGGCTTTTTACGTAATCCAAAATCCAATCGTTGCGTTCTCCGCTGCTGTTATTCGTGATAAAAACGGAAAATTTTCCGTTGTTTCGCAAAGAATCAAATAAATAATTTCCCAGCTCGGCGTTTAAACTTGCTTCGGTTACCCCTCGGTATTGTGCGCCATAATTTTTTTTATCGTGCCCGGGGACTATTAAAATTTTTACCTCGCCATTTTTATATTTTTCCAGAAGCTCTTCGGCGCGCACTTCTTTTCCAAAAAATACTCCCGCCAAATAATAAGCGGTCGTGCCGACGCGGGCGATATCAAAATAATACGCAACTATTAGTATTAAAATTGCCAATATTACTAGTTTTGCGTGTTTAAGCATTATTTTTTATTATAGCAGGTTTGTTATATACTTATTCTATGCCGATTTTTTCTTGGGGACTTAGGAGGCAGCTCTGGGTTTTCGTGCTTTTCGCAGCTGTGATTTTTTTGATTGTCGGCGGGCTGATTTATTATTTCCGGCCGGAGCCAACCTGTTTTGATAATCGCAAAAATCAAGACGAAGAAGGAATTGATTGCGGAGGCGCCGAAGCACGCTGCGCCTCCTGCTCCGAGCAAATTCACGACCTCACGATTTTATGGACGCGTTTTTTCCAGACGCGCCAGGGAGTGTATGATGCAGCTGCGCTTTTAGAAAACAGCAATCAATTTTTAAAAACTGGGAAATTCGTCTACGCTTTTAAGCTTTATGATGAAAACGGCGTGCTTATCGCTGTACGCGAGAACAGCACTTTTATTTGGTCTGGAGAGAAATTTTTAATTTTTGAGCCAAATATTCTGGCGGAAAATCGCGTACCAAAAAGAGTTTTGTTGGAAATGCGCGAAGTTGCTTGGGAAGCAGGAGAAGCGCGGCCATTAAAAATAGATATTTTACAAAGAGATATCTTGCTTCAAGATTCATCTTCGCCGCGTCTGGGGGTAAGAATTAAAAATCAAGAGAACCAAATTTATAAAAATATTGAAATAGGAGCTATACTTCTTAGCCAAGAAGGAGAGGTTTTAGGGGTATCCAAAACTTTGCTAAATCGCTTAGACATCGGCGAAGAGAAAAATATGGTATTTACATGGCCACAGGCCATAAGCGGAGTTTTGCGCGCGGATATTTTATTAAGACAAACACCATGAACCCCAGCCGCATGTGGAGGAGTCTTGATTGGACTCTACTTTTGGCGGCGCTGATGCTTGTTCTTTTGGGGCTTGCCACGATGAAATCATTCGGCGCAGGAGGGCCAGCCTCGCTCGCCTCGCTTGGGCTAAGCGGGCCGAGTCTGGGCGAGGATTATTTTTTTATCCGGCAAATTATTTGGGCATCGGCCGGGGCTGCGGTATTTTTCATGAGCGCGATTTTTATCGATTGGAGTTTCCTTAAAACAAACAGCATTTTTTTGCTTATTTTATATTTTATTTTGGTTGGCGCGCTTATTTTTTTGATTTTGACAGGGTATGCTGTGAAAGGCGCCGCCAGCTGGCTCAAGATCGGCGGAGTGACCATTGAGCCGGTGGAACTCTTAAAACCTGTTTCGGTTTTAATTTTGGCAAAATATTTTTCTAAAAGACATGTTGAGATTGCCAGATTCGTGCATCTCTTTATTTCGTTCGTTTATGTGGCTGTGCCGATGGCGTTGGTGATGTTGCAGCCGGATTTGGGGTCAGCAATTGTTTTGGGAGCAATTTGGCTGGGCATGGCTTTAGTTGGCGGAATAAAACTGCGCCATCTCATTGTTTTGTTTTTTACTGGTTTATTGATAACAACTGTCGCTTGGAACTTTTTTTTATTGCCTTATCAAAAAACAAGGATTACCGCTTTTATAAATCCGCAAGGCGACATCCGTGGAGCGGGTTATCACGCCCAGCAGTCGGTTATCGCTATAGGTTCGGGGGAAATTTTTGGAAAAGGCATAGGCTTTGGCACCCAATCGCGGCTGGAATTTTTACCGGAACATGAAACCGATTTTATTTTCGCGGCTTTCGCGGAAGAATGGGGTTTTCTCGGCGTCGTATTTTTATTGTTTTTTTTCAGTATTATCATCTGGCGCGTTCTGCGGGCTGGAATTTACGGAGAATCAAATTTTGAAAAACTTTACGCGGCGGGGCTCGCGATTTTACTGCTTTTTCAGTCCGCGATTCATATCGGCATGAATTCGGGCGTATTGCCGATAACCGGCTTGGGGATGCCATTTCTCTCTTATGGCGGATCAAGCCTCATCAGCCTTTTTTGGGCGCTGGGAATTTTGGAGAGCTTTTCTTTGCGCAAAAAAGGCATTTTCATCGGCACCGAAAACCGCTTCAGCGAAGGCATTTTAGGGGCTTAATCATCACTTCTCATAAAAACTTTTACACTGGCTAGTGGTTGGAGATAGTTGTTTAGCTGGTTTTTTTGGTAGTTTTCCAATTTGCAATCTGACAGCTATAGCGTTGAAACTATAAATTCAAAAATGGTTCATACTTCAGCGATCGCAAAAGAATGAACCTAAGCAAAAAAGATATACTGGCGCGCGGCTAAAGAGAATTTTATAGAAACCTTGACAGCTTTTTCACCTTCTTGCTACGCTTAATTTGACCCCATATAGAAATTATTGTAGAGTTATTATTAAGCAAATGACTATACGGAATTGATAAACCCCTGTCGCTATTTACATTTTGTATAATTTCTAACGGGGTTTGACAGATTTTGTGAGGTTTGCTAGTATAATTATAACAATTATGAATTATCAGTTGCCGGTTCATCCGGAAGAGGCCACTAAAAGGCTGTTTACAGCTATTCCCAAAAGGACCAAAGATATTTTGGAGCAGCGTTTTGGTTTGGGCAAAAACCCTAAAAGGATGACCCTTGAAGCCATTGGCCAGAAATACGGCATTACCCGCGAACGCGTCCGCCAGATAGAAGCGGACGGTTTCAGCCGCATCAGAAAATCTCCCCAGCTTGGCGAGCTTAAAGAAGTTTTTGCGTCTTTGGAAAATTATTTTGAACAAGAGGGCAGGGTGATAAAAGAAGACAAAATCTTGAAAGCTTTGGCGCCTCATCCCAAACACGAAAATCATATTTACTTTTTGCTTTCTTTACACGCCCCCTTTGAAAGATTTCACGAGTCGGACGAACTCCATGAGCGCTGGACTTACGGCGAGGAGGCCCATGATACCGCGAAGCACGCGCTCCGAGGCGCGGTGGATAAGCTTAGAGCAATAGGCAAACCGGTGACGGAACCACAGCTTTTTGAAATAATTTCTTCTTCCGCTAAAAATGCCGGAGAGTTGGCCTCCGCAAACCAAGGGGTGCTTGCTAATTGGCTGATGCTTTCAAAGATGATTTCTAAAAATTATTTTGACCAATGGGGCTTGGTGGAGTTTCCGGAAATCAAACCGCGCGGAGTGAGAGATCTTTCGCACATGGTTTTGACCCGTAATGGAAAGCCTTTGCATTTTTCCGCGGTGGCTGACCAGATCGGTAAGCTTGTCGGTAAACCGGTGCATACGCAGACAGTGCATAACGAGCTTATAAAAGACGGGAGATTTGTTTTGGTAGGGAGAGGTCTCTACGCGCTTAAAGATTGGGGTTATACCGCCGGAGTTGTTAAAGATGTTATTTCCGATATTTTAGGAAAAGGCGGACCAATGGTCAAAGAAAAAGTCATAACAGCTGTTTTGAAACAGCGTTTTGTAAAGCCCAATACGATATTCATCAATTTGGAGAACAAACAATATTTCAAAAAGCTCGCTGATGGTAAATATTCTCTTAAATGATCCGGTTGTAAGGGAGGTGCTTTATTGGTTGGGAGATACCTGGTTTTTATGGGTGCCGTTTATACTCGCTTTATTATTTTGGGAGACATGGGTTAGGTATGTCCGCGCTTTCGCTATTTTCAAAAGAAATTACATTGTTCTTGAAATTAAAATCCCAAGGGATGTTGCCAAAAGTCCCCAGGCCATGGAAAGCATTTTCGCTGGCATTCACGGCACTTACCGAAAAGGTAATTTGATTGAACGTTACTGGAACGGATGGATCACGGCCTGGTTTTCTTTGGAAATTGTGGGGGATGGCGGCGAAATTCATTTTTATATTTGGGTTCATGATTTTTTTAAGAGAATGATAGAGGCTCAAATTTACGCCCAGTATCCTTCATGTGAAATTAAAGTGGTGGAGGATTACACTAAAGATATGCCCGCGGCTTTGCCAAACCAGGATTGGAGCATTTGGGGCAGCGAATACGTGCACACCATGCCGGACGCATACCCCATCCGCACCTACGAGGATTTTATTTTGGAAGATATCAGCACCAAAGAAGAAGAAAGGAAGATTGACCCGCTCTCGTCTTTATTTGAGTTTTTGGGGCATTTGCGCCCGGGCGAAAAAATTTGGATTCAAGTACTAACCCGCCCCGTCGCGAACGACCGATGGAAAAAACAAGGTGAGGCGCTGGTGGCCAAGATGGCCGGGAAAGTGGTGAAGGCCACCCCCAATTTTATAACGCAAATAGTGGATGTTATTCATGACGCTATTGTGGCTATCTCTGGCGCGGTGGTAGAGCAGTCCAAAAAAAAGGAGGACCAATTCAGGATTTTAAACCTCTCGCCAGGCGAGCGTTCAACTATGGAGGCTATTGAAACAAATATTTCCAAAATTGGGCTGGAAACCTGCATACGCTGGATTTATCTGGCGCGTCCAGATGTCTATAATTTCCTGGCTGTCCCGGCCGTTAATGGTATTTTTAGGCAATTCAGTTCACAATCATTAAACGGTTTTAAGGGAAACGGGGATGTTGTGACCAGCACTGATTATTTGTTTACGGAATACCGCAACAGACTTAGAAAAATCAGATTGTATAAATCTTACCGCCTGCGTTCGGCGTTTCATCCTCCATATAACGGCCGGAGCAAGCCGATGGTTTTATCAAGTTCGGAGCTGGCCACCATCTACCATTTCCCCGGCTTGGTGGTGTCTGCCGCCGCCGTCCCACGCATAGAAGCCAAACGCGGCGCCCCTCCCGCCAATTTGCCGGTTTAAAGTGCTATAATTAAATTCAGTGGATGACGAGCAAAAAACCACGTATTTTGGGGAGACGAACTTCAGGAACCAGCTGAAGAAATTTGGTATCAAAAAAAATGACCGCCGGAAGCATATGTACATCATCGGCAAAACCGGTATGGGCAAAACCACGCTTTTAGAAAACATGGCTGTGCAGGATATCCAAAACGGCGAGGGCATGGCTTTTTTGGACCCGCACGGCGACACCGCCGAACGGCTTTTGGATTTTGTCCCTAAGGAGCGGATAAACGACGTGATTTATTTCAACCCCGCTGACACTTCTTATCCCATTGGCTTTAACGTTATGGAAAATGTTGACCCGACGCGCAGGCACCTCGTGTCCGACGGGCTTATGGGAGTTTTTAAAAAAATCTGGGAGGATGTCTGGTCTTCGCGCATGGAATATATTTTGGCAAATACTATTTTGGCGCTTTTGGAATATCCCGAAGCCACTCTTTTGGGCATCAATCAGATGCTGATAAACAAGGACTTCAGAAAAAAAGTTGTTGAGTATGTAACCGATCCGGTCGTAAAATCTTTTTGGACGCAGGAATTCGCTAAATATACCGATAAATACGCGGCTGAAGCCACACCGGCAATCCAAAATAAAGTCGGGCAGTTTGTTTCAAACCCGTTAATCCGCAACATCATCGGCCAGCCAAAATCCGCTTTTGACATCAGAAAGGCGATGGACGAAAAGAAAATTATAATTATCAATCTCGCAAAAGGCAGGGTGGGCGAAGACAATTCCCGGCTCATCGGCGCGATGCTGGTGACAAAACTTTATTTGGCGGCGATGAGCCGGGTGGATACTTTGGAACCCGACCGACCGGATTTCTTTTTATATGTTGATGAGTTTCAAAACTTTGCTTCCGAGTCCTTTGCCAACATTTTATCCGAGGCGCGGAAATACAGGCTTTCGTTGATTTTAACCCACCAATACGTCGCGCAGATGGATGAAAAAGTGCGGGACGCCGTTTTCGGAAACGTCGGAACCACTGTGACTTTTCGGGTGGGCGCGGAGGATGCCGAAATGCTGGAAAAAGAATTTTCTCCTGAATTTACGGTGGAAGATATCGTAAATTTGGGGTTTGCCAATATTTATTTGCGTTTAATGATAGACGGTGTGGCGTCTCATCCTTTTTCGGCGGCGACTTTGCCGCCGATTCAAAAGCAAGCTCAATCTTTTAAAGAAGAAATTATAGAAGCTTCCAGAAAAAATTACGGCGGCGCTAGAGAAAATGTTGAAGATAAAGTAAATAAATGGATGGAGGAAATTAGCGGAGGAGGCGCGGGAGTTGGCCAGGCGAAAAATTGGCCGGCGAGGGAATCAGCCGCTCTGCCAAGACAGCAAGCCAGCCAGCCGCTTTATGACGCCGTTTGCTCGGTCTGCGGAAAAAAAACGCAGGTGCCTTTTCCGCCTGACCCGGCGCGGCCGGTTTTTTGCAAAGAGCACATTGGAATGGCCGGAAGATTTAAGCAGGCGTTTACCGGTCAGCCGGCTAATCAGCCGAGGAGAGAAGAAACACAACGCCCCAGGCCGAGCGCTGGAGAATTTGTGCCTAGAAAGCCAGAACGCACGCATCAGCCGTTTAAGCGGACGGAAAATATTCAAATGCTGCGCGAGGCCTTGAAAAAATCTCTTGACGCGCAAAAAAATAAGCCCGAACCTATTCCGGCGCCAAAAAACGAATCTAACTCCGGGACTCTCAAACCAGGGGAGAGAGTTGAGTTATAATTATTTTTTCTCGGCGCGCTCTACGTACTCGCCGGTTGAGGTGTTTACGCGGATGACATCACCTTCATTGATGAACATCGGAACTTGGATTTGGAGGCCATTTTCCAGTTTTACGGTTTTGGAGCCGCCGGTGGCAGTGTCTCCTTTGTAAGAGGGCGGGGCCTCAACAACTTTATAGTCAATTTTTACCGGCAATTCTATATTAATTATTTTATCGCCGAATTTGTAAGCCAAAACTTCAGTGTTCGGTTTTAAAAATTTTGCAATGTCGCCTAATTGCTTTTCTTTCATCGAAAAGCGAGCGGTTTTTGCCCGCCTCGACTCGCCTTGCTCGTCAAGGCGAGGCGAGGGATTGCTTTTTTCGCAAAACCAAAATTCCCCACGGGTCGCGTAAAGAAACGTAATCGGCTGTTTTTCTATTTCGGCTTCGGGATACGCGTCGCTCCCCTGGAAGGATTTGGCGACAATTTTTCCGGTAATGAGATTTTTAAGTTTTGTCTGCACGGTGGGTTTTCTTTGCTGCATGCGCAAGAAATTATATTCCAAAACAAGATAAGGCTCGCCCTCCATTTCAAAAACCACCCCTTTGGTTAAGTCCGTATATGAAAGCATTGAGAAATAGTGTATTATATTTTTTATGGAATGGCAAGCAACAATAGGAATGGAAGTTCACGCGGAACTTCGGACCAAAACAAAGATGTTTTGCGCTTCCAAGAACGATCCGAACGAGCAACACCCGAACATAAACATTTGCCCGGTGTGTATGGGGCACCCGGGGACGCTTCCTGTGATAAACGAAGAAGCGGTGTGCCATGTCCAGCTGGTTGGGCTGGCTTTGGGCGGCGAGGTCCAAAAATTTTCGCGTTTTGATCGCAAAAATTATTTTTATCCGGATCTCCCAAAAGGCTATCAAATTTCGCAATATAAACACCCATTGGTTTTGGGCGGAAATTTAAATAATGTAAGGATAACACGCGTTCATTTGGAAGAAGACGCCGGTAAATTAATGCACGACCCAAGTGGGGAATTCAGCTTAGTGGATTTTAACCGGGCCGGGGTGCCTTTGATGGAACTGGTCACGGAGCCGGATATTGTTTCTGCGAAGCAAGCGCGGGAGTTTGCGGAGGAGCTTCAGTTGATTTTTCAATATTTAGGCGCGTCCGAAGCCAATATGGAAAAGGGGGAGATGAGGTGCGAGGCGAATATTTCTGTTTCAAAAACAAATGATATGGGGGCTAAAGTTGAGGTAAAAAATCTAAATTCGTTCCGCGCCGTAGAGCGGGCGATTGAGTACGAAGTAAAGCGCCAGATTGAGCTTTTGGAGGGCGGCAAAAAAGTGGTCCAAGAAACCCGCGGATGGAATGAAAATAAAGAAGAGACTTTTTCGCAGCGCTCAAAAGAATCGGCGCACGATTATCGCTATTTTCCGGAACCGGATTTGCCGCCGATGGAGTTTTCGGATAAATACATTGAAGAGTTGCGTGCGACTATTCCGGAACTTCCGGAACAAAAGAGAAAAAGATTTACGGAGGAATATGGTATTTCCGGGAATTTAGTTGAGACACTGGTTCGCGAACGTTCACTCGCCGCTTTTTGGGAAAAAGTTATTTCTGAATTAAAAGATTGGCTTGCGGAAGAGGAAATAACCCACCCCACAACCCCCTCCCCTACTTTAAGGGAGGGGGAGAAAGGGGGAGGGTTGTCTTTATTTTCTGATGCTCTAAAATTGGCTGCCAATTATTTTACCTCCGATCTTTTGGGATTAATGAAAGAAAAAAAAATATCTGCAAACGAACTCTTGGTTGATCCGGAAAATTTCGCGGAGCTGATTAAAATGATTTATAAAAATGAAATTACCTCGCGCGTGGCAAAAGATGTTTTGCGAATAATGGTTGAGCAAGGCGGAGACCCCTCAACTATTATAGAATCCAAGGGGCTAAAACAAGTGGGTAACGAAAAAGTGTTGGAAGAAATCGCTAAAAAAATAATTTCTCAAAATTCCAAAGCAGTTGAAGATTTCAAAAAAGGCAAACAGGAATCGCTCCAATTCCTTGTCGGTCAAGTGATGAAAGAAACCAAAGGGGCGGCAAATCCGGAGATAATTAGGGGGGTATTGACAAAAATAATAGGGGGAGTGTAATGGGGGTGTTGGGTTAGATTCACGGATGGGGGCAAAGTCCTGGGGCTGTCCGTGTAACAGAAGACTTAACCAAGCCGAAGCGGCTTGTAATTGATCTGGCCCCGAAGCCACAACCAGGGAGGCGGAGAAGCGAAAGACGTCACACTCGTGATAAGTAGCTTCTCCGCCTATACTTCGCCTTTCAGATTTAGGGGTAAAAATTAAAAAATGAGGTTTTTAATTGGCCATAGAAAAGGGAATATGTTGCTCTGAAGGCCTATGAGCAATTCCAATCTCTGCCTCCGCCCGGTCGCAACCGCGACCGGTTATTTATTTATCCAATTAAAACAAACCCACGCTATTGACAAGGTTGCTATAGGGCGCTAGATTCTAAATTAGAAAGGAGGATGTATGGCTGAAAAACACATAGAAGTGGCCGCGAATCGCGCAGTTCCATTGCGAAGGTTGTGTGTATTAGCCAAAAAGAGACTGAGAGCCAGTTCTTTGCGCGGGGTAATGATAAAATCAGTTCCTATGGGTTTGGATACGGTCTTTGTGCTTAGCAAGAGAGCCAAAAAAATTAATAGAGATTAAAAATTGGAAAGAAACCGAACACTTTTTCCTAAGGAGATCCATCTGATCTCCTTGTTTTTTTTGAAGTATGTCATCTGGCGTTTTGCGTAGTGCCATGTGGCGGTTTGTAGTTGAGTAGTCATTAGTTTATAGTCCAGCTTGCTGCGCAGATAAAGCGATGTGTAACGGTATTCTAGCCCCAAATCATAAAGCCGTTTCCAGCTTAGGCCTCCGTGTCTAAGTTTTTTTACTTCGCGGACAATGCCCGGAAGACGGCGAAAAAGCCGTGTACGGATTCGTTTTTTTAATTCCTCCGGCGGGCGCTTTATTCCTAACCAGATTATCGCAATTTTGTTAATTTTGCTTTCCTCGCGACCGCCAAGCGGTCCTCTGGGTTGTGTGCTCGCAAAACCCGCAAAATCAACAAAATGGCTCTTTTCCTTCCACGCGGCAATTTCAATCGCTCTAATCAGCCGCCTAGGATTTTTTTGTTCTATAATTTTTGCGCGTTTAGGATCTATTTTTTTGAGCATTTTTAAAAGTTCCGCCGCTGATTTACCGGTCAGTTTTTTTCGGAGCATGCGGTTGGGCGGCACCCCGCCCAATTTCACGCGGCCGAGTGCGGCGTCAATATAAAAACCCGTCCCGCCGACAATGATTGGAATTTTACTACTATGATATATCATAGTGGTTGCTTTTTGGGCGCATTTTTTAAAATCCAGAGCAGTAAAGACTTTTTTGGGGTTAGCAACGCTTAAACAATGGTGCAGCACCCCACGCATTTCTTTTTTCGTGATTTTGCCGGAGCCAATATTCAACCCTTTGTATATTTGGCGGGAATCAGCTGAGATAATCTCTCCACCGATTTTTTGGGCGAGCGTAACGGCGAGTTTTGATTTCCCGGACGCTGTTGGACCAACAATCACAATTAGTTTTTGCTTGCTTGACATGTCTTTGATTGTTTTGATATGATTTAGTTGGATAAAACTAAAAGAGAAGGGGAGGTTTATATGGTTGTGATTAGAATTCTTAATGTACCTACAATACCAATGGGGCTTGGTGACGCGGAGGGCAATTCGGAGCCCATCATCGATATCAATTCCAGATCAAGATCTGTTCAAAAAACTTTTTTGCGACAAAGGCGTTTTCATACTTCGCACGGGGTGCAGTGCCTTGATTATTATTTAGAGGAAAAGATCGTGCGCATCGAGTGCTTAGATGAGGCAAGTGCCGTAAACGTCTTAGAGGATACGGGGTTAAGCTATTTGGCTTCCCATCTTCCTCCTAGGTTCTCTGACGCAGTTCGTCTTATTGGTTAATGGAACAGTAGAGCGGATAGAGGCGGCTTGTAGAAACAGGCCGCAATTTTATTTTATCATTTTTAAAAATTCATCAATGGTTTTTTCGCCCAAATCTCCTTTGTCTCTTTCTCTAACGGCAACTTTGTTTTCTTTAGATTCTTGTTCGCCAATCACTAGAAGGTAAGGAATACGTTGAATCTCGGTTTCGCGGATTTTTTTGGCGACAGTTTCGTTCCGTGCGTTTAACTCCGCGCGGATATTGTTTTTTTTAAGCTGCGCTGTTATTGTTTCGGCATAATCTAAAACCTTGTCGTTTATAGTTAGCACTGCGGCTTGCACTGGTGAAAGCCAAAACGGCAACGCTCCGTCAAAATGCTCCAATAAGATTCCGACTAATCTTTCAAAAGAACCGAAAATGGCGCGGTGTATAACCCAAGGTTTCTTCTTTTGACCCATTTCATCGATATAGGTTAAATCAAATTTTTCCGGCAGCATCACTAGATCTAGCTGTGCTGTTCCCAATTGCCAATCTCGCTCTTGGCTGTCTTTGATGTGTGCTTCAATCTTCGGGCCGTAAAAAGCCCCCTCGCCTTTGGCAATTTTGTATTTGATTTTAGACCGCTTAAGACCGTCCTCAAGCGCTTTTTCCGCAAGTTCCCATTCTTTTTGTTCGCCCAGCGCCTTTTCTGGGCGGGTAGCTAGATAATACTCGGTTTCAAAGCCGAGGCCTTTGTAAAACTCGCTGATTGTTCGCACTACTTTCAAAATTTCCGCCTCTGCTTGATCCGGACGCACATAAATGTGAGCGTCGTCCATTGTAATTTGTCGCACGCGGAAAAGCCCACCCAAAGTTCCGGAAAGCTCGTTTCTATGGAGCAGGCCGATTTCGGCAAGGCGCAATGGCAAGTCGCGGTAGCTTCTTATTTTTGAATTATAAATATAAGTTGATTCGGGGCAATTCATCGGTTTTATGACAAGCGTTTCATTTTCATCCACAGGATTGTTAAACCAAAACATATTGTCGCGGTAATGCTCCCAATGGCCTGATTTTTCGAAAACGTCTTTTTTTACCATTATCGGCGTAGAAATTTCGTCGTATCCTTCGCTGTCATTGATCTCGCGCGCTTTTTTTTCAAGCTCTCTGAAAATTATCATTCCCTTGGGATGCCAAAAAGGCGCCCCCGGAGCGATTTCATGAAAAGAAAAAAGGTCCAGCTCTTGGCCTAATTCTCTATGGTCGCGGTGCTTCCTATTGCTTTCGGACATACTTTTATGCTAATATTTTTTCAGAAACTTTTCAAGAAAGCGAGGTGTGGGCGACAAATGAACATTGATAACATTCTAACGGTGGCGGTAGAAGCAGAATTTGAATCGGCTTATAGAATTTTCTGCAGCGAATTAAGACGGATTTTTCCAAAACCAAAACTGCTTTTGGGAACCAAACATTTAATAGATTTTTTAAGGGATCGTTTGAAAGCGGTTCCGGCAAGAACAGTTCTCAACAGCAGGGCGCTCTACGATGATAAAACTAATAGTATTATTGTGACCGATCATGAACTCCGTCAAGACGCTGTATACAGGATGTTCTGTTTTTTCCATGAGCTCGGTCATGTTTTGCACGCAAACTTAAACCCTTTTCTTTGTAGCAGTAATTTTTATAAATTGCACGATAGTACGATACTCGCAGACCAAACTAGGGGAATAATTTACTCCGCCGTTTCAGAAGGGATGGCCCAGTATTTGGCGATATCGCTATCTTTACAACATGGCGATATGCAATTACGCCGTGTAGCATTTTCCGAACATCGGGCATGGTCTACGGCGGTCAGTGAGTTTGTATTACATGGTTTAAAGCCGCTCCACGATTTTGACGACAGATGCCGTTTGGGCTATCAATTTGTTTACCAAACGGATCCAATTTTAAAGGAGTTGGAAAAAATGATTTTATGGCCGCCGGAAACGATGGAAGAATTGCGTAACCCAACCGCTTACCGCGCCCGCCTTGGAATATAGGCGGTTTTTTATATCCTCCTAATCTCTTAGGCAAAATGCTAAAATTACAAATTTCAGACTGATCGGCCTCAGATTTTCAAATTCCATACTTTTTCATCAACGCATTGACTTTTTTATCCCATTTTGCTTGGATAGTGGAAGAGAAAGGAGAACAACCATGGCAAAAAGCAAAACGAAGCAAGAGGAGCCCAAGCTCGACGGTATGCGATTGGGGATTGATACACAGCTGACAACGGATGCTTGCGAAGAATTGAAACGCTGGGGGGTTAAAAAACTATCGCCAAAAGACAAGCAAGCGATGAAAGAAGTAATGTATGAATGCGCCGACAAGATTGCTCTGTTCGTCTACTATGCTATTTGCAGGAGCAGGAAAAAGAAGGACTTTTCATAAGTCCTTTTTAAATTTATATTTTCTTAATCTCTTCGGCAATCAGCGAGGGCATGCCGTTGCGGGAGGAATATTTTCCGCGGACGGAAACAAGGCTTTCCTCCAAAATAAATTGTCCGTAATCACGCAAAGTCCTGGGAAATACCACTGCCTCTATTTCATCTGTTAAGTCCTGCAGTTTAATGAACATCATTGATTCTCCCGTTTTTGTGACGATTCTTTTGGTCTGGGTGATGATTGCCGGCAATGTTACCGAGGACGCCATTTTTTTTATTTTAATCTGTTCAATGGTGGTCGTATTTTTATTTTGTCCGCCGGAGGCGGAGCCGCCTTTGGCGGAAAATTGTTCCAAGGGGTGTCCAGAAACATAGAGCCCCAGAAGTTCTTTCTCCCATTTTAATTTTTCTGCCAAAGCTGCTGGCACGGCTTTATTCAGCCGCAAAACAGGCACCGATGAAGTGTCCCTCATCATGCTGAAAAGCGAAGACTGATTTTGGGATTTAGTCTGGTGCGAGGAGTGGGCGTATTCCAAAATTCGGTCCATATTTTTCAAAATCTCGTTTCTTTCAGCAAGTTCATCCAGCGCGCCCGCTTTGGCTAAAGATTCAACAGATTTTTTATTCAGGTCTTTTGATTCAACCCTTTCCAAAAATTCAGCCAGAGATTTGTATAAGCCGTTATTTCCCCTTTCTTTAATAATGGCTTCCACTATGCCTGCGCCTACGTTTTTAATTGATAAAAGCCCAAAACGAATTTGATCTCCGCCGGAATCTCCGGCGCTTTTAATTAAAGTAAAATCTTTGTTGGATTCATTAATGCTCGGCGGCAGCACGGGTATCTCCATTCTTTTGCACTCGGTTATTATCTGGCCGATTTTTTCCGTATCTCCCGCTTCGGCAGTAAGTATGGCGCACATATATTCTCCCGGATAATTGGCTTTCATATACGCTGTTTGGTAAGCCACCCGGCCGTAGCTTGCCGCGTGAGCTTTATTGAATCCGTATCCTTGGAATGGCTCAAATAATTTCCAAACTTTCTCCGCCTCTTCTTTTGCCATGCCGCTGCATTCTTGGCATCCTTTTACGAATATTTCATGCTGTTTAGCCATTTCCTCCGGTATTTTTTTGCCAACCGCCTTGCGGAACTTGTCCACCGATTCCCAATTGTATCCGGCCAGTTCCATTGCGGTAAACAAAAGGTCGTCTTGATATACAAGAATGCCGTAAGATTTTTCAAGAAACTTCGCTACTTTAGGATGGAAGTAACTTATCTTCCGCTCGCCGTGTTTGCGCGCGATATATTCCGGAATGTTATTCATGGGCCCCGGCCGATAAAGCGCAATCATGGCGTTAATGTCGTGTATGGTTGATGGCTTAAGTTCCGTAAGGTGTTTGGTCATCCCGGCTCCGTTTAATTGGAAAACGCCTTCTGTTTCTCCGCGCGCCAGCATCGCGAATGTTTTTTCATTGTCAAAGGGAATTTTTTCAATGTCAATTGCCGCGCCGCGATGCTCTTGCACAAGGCTTACCGCGTTTTCTAAAATAGCCAGGTTGCGGATGCCTAAAAAATCAAGCTTGGTCAGCCCCACGCCGTCTTCACCGACTGTATACATGTCATATTGCGTTATGAGATTGTCAGTTCCTTTGGGGTCATATTGCATGGGCACGTATTCTGTAAGCGGTTTGGGAGCGATTACCACTCCGGCAGCGTGGACCGAAACGTGGCGGACGGTGCCTTCAAGTTTTTTTGCGGTATCAAGTATTTCGCGCGCTTCCGGATTATTTTCATAAAGCTTTCTTAGTTCGGGCTCAAGCTCCATGGCATGTTCAATGGTCATTGGAAATCCCTGGGAGCCTATTGGTATTAAGCGGGCGATCCGATCGCCGGTTTCATATGATTTTCCGGTCGCGCGGGCGACATCCCGCACGGCGCCTCTCGCCATCATGGTGCCGAATGTGCCGATTTGCGCCACTTTATCGGCTCCGTATTTGTTTTTGGCGTAGTCAATGACTTCCTGCCTGCGGTTGTCGGCAAAATCCATGTCTATATCCGGAGCCGAAGGGCGGAAGGGGTTTAAAAAGCGCTCAAAAGGCAGCTGGAATTCTATCGGGTTCACGTTGGTAATGCCCGAAAGATAAGCGACCAAAGAGCCGGCAACCGAACCGCGGACCGTTGTATAAATTTTTGCTTCTCTCGCGAAACGTATGAGGTCGGCTACTACCAAGAAATAAGTTGAGTATCTTTTTTCTTTTATTATGCCGAATTCGTACCGCAAGCGCTCCATTGCTTCGCGGTCGCCGATTAAGCCGTGCTCTTTGGCCCCTTTCAGCGTGAGTTCTTCCAGCATTTGGTCGGCGGTTTTCCGCGGTTCCAGAGGAAAATCGGGGAAAATGAATTTGCCCAATGTTAAATTTACGTCGCACGCACCAGCGATTTTTCCCGTGTTTTCTACGGCTTCCGGAATGTCTTTGAAATACTCATTGGCTTCTTCGGTTGAGATTAAATGGTAGTCGCCGTTTTCGGAAAAAATAGTGGTTTCTTCAAGGTCGGAGTTTGTTGAAATCGCCACCAGGGTTTTGTGGGCAAGTTTATCCTCCGGGTGCGGATAATGCGAATCCTGCGTTGCCGCCAGAGGGACTTCAAGTTCGCGCCCGAGTTTTATTAGAGCACCTTTCCATTCGCGGTGATATTTTAATTCCGGGTGGTGCATGATTTCCAAATAATAATTTTCTTTCCCGAAAATTTCCCGGTATTCTTTTATCACGGCCTCGGCTTTTTCCATGTCTCCGGATTGTATCGCTCGTCCGAGCTCGCCCGCTGGGCATCCGGAGAGCGCGATAAGCCCTTCCGAATGCTTTCTAAGAAGCTCTTTATCAATTCGGGGCTTGTAATAATATCCTTCAAGATGCGCGGCGGTCGTAAGCTTTACCAGGTTTTGGTATCCGGCGTTATTTTTTGCCAGAAGAGTAAGATGGTAGCGCCTGTTGTCCATGTGCGGCTCTTTTTGGAATCTGGAGCGGTTTGCTATATACGCTTCAACTCCGATAATCGGCTTTATGCCCTGCTTTCGGCATTTTAAATAAAACTCAATTACTCCGTACATAGCGCCGTGGTCGGTGAGGGCTATTGCTGGCATCTTGTGCTTTTTCGCGAGCCGCACAATGTCGTCTATTTTGGAAAGGCCGTCCAAAAGCGAATAGTGCGAATGCGTGTGGAGATGAACGAAAGACATAGATAACCCATTCTAGACAATTTTTTTGCGATATGCTAGCTTGGGTTTAGAGAAAAAACACAGGAGAGGAGACATTATATGGATCTTTCAGCTTTAGTTTTAGTTTCGCCTTATGGGCGGAAGATATGTCTAGACGCGGTTGATAAAGGAGACGTGGACGCTTTTGACCAGCTTTACAGCTATTTTTCGGCTCAGGCCCACATGGGGGCGCATTCCGAGTTTGACCATGAAGAGCTTCAAAATCACAGGAAGCTTCTTGCCGAACGAGCGCGCGTTGCGTTTCTGTGCCCATCCGCGTTCCCGACTATTTCGGAGTCGGAAAAAGTGTACAAGGTGGCAATGTGCCTTTGGGGCATCAGTGTTCTTCCGAACATTGAGTACTTTGACGCCTTTTTGAATCTTCTGGAGCGGAAAGAGATCAAGGAAAATGCGCGATTTATGATGGCAAACTGCCTGAAAAAATTCTTGTGTGGGCATCCAGACATTTTCATGCTAGGTTCCTTGCCAGGTTCCTTACACAAAAGGATCACGACGGTGATGGTTGGCGAAACCGGCCGCGTTTTTCGCGCGTTGGACGAACTTCTGTGCGCTGTGAACTGGCGTTGGCCGAAGATGCAAGCCCAAAGCGAGCCGGTTTGAACCCAAGTAGTTTTTCTTTTCTGGGTTAAAGCTATTCCTTTCGGAATAGCTCTTTTTTTATTAAAATTTAAAATATGGCGCGATACATTATTGGCGTGGATGAAGTTGGCAGGGGCCCTTTGGCAGGGCCGGTTACGGTCGGGGCGGTGGTCGCGAAAGGAAGGCTTAATTTTTTGCGCGGAATTAAAGATTCAAAAAAACTTTCGGCGCGCCAGCGCGAAGAGTGGACTCAAAAAATCAAAACATATAACTTGAAACACAAAACATTCAGTTTTTCTTTGGCTTCAGTCGGCCCGGCTTTGATAGATAAAATTGGCGTCTCGGCTGCGGCTCGTTTGGCGGTCGGGCGTTGTTTAGCTAAATTAAATAAAAAAGGTTTCAGGTGCCGCGCCGCGAGCCGCAAAATTTTACTGGATGGCAGTTTATACGCTCCCAGAACTTATGTGAATCAACAAACTATTATAAAAGGCGATGAAAAAATTCCGCTCATTGCCGCGGCGTCCATTTTCGCCAAAATCTGGCGCGACAAAAAAATGGTCAGGCTTCATGAGCAGTTTCCAAAATACCGTTTTGACCTTCATAAGGGTTATGGCACCAAGCTTCATTGCAAGCTTGTAAAAAAACACGGATTATGCGATATTCATCGTAGAAGCTTTTGCGGAAGGTTGGTTTAACTCTCTTACAGTCCTATAACGAAACAGGAGGATTATATGCCAAATGCAGCGGACTCCTTGCTGATTATTTTGTTTACCGTTTTTATTTGGCTTGGAACTGGTCTTTGCCTGTCGTTCTATCTTGATAAAGCTGACGGCATCCAAGCCGAAGAAGATCTTCTCTTGGATCTTTGGAGACAAAAGAAAAGTCGTTTTGGCGAAAAAGACGGGAACTGGGGCGATAGAGGAATGCACTTTGCTCAAAATGTGGTTGATTTTTGTTGGTGCGCCATTGGTCCTCTTATTCTCTCTTGGCGCGTGCGAAAAAAAATCTACAATTTCGGCATCTGGATGGTTCCAAAATCCCGCATGGTTTAGACTCTTACTCTTAAGTTAAAGGAGGTGTTTATGGCAAAGCCACAGAAAGAGAGCATTTGGTTATTGAAAAAGCCGATTGGAGATTCGGAAGTTATACGAAGGGGTAATTTGATGCGGAGGACGACCAGCGCGTTTACTTGTGAGTTTTGCGGAACATATCACAAGGAACTAAATCAAGCCGATGTCGGGCGTACTATTTTTCGGCTTCTAGGCCGCGAAGGCGTTATGGAGTGCTGCGGTAAGCTTGTTGATATCGTTTATAAGGAATGGAAAAATAATTTTGTAGAACATTTTCTTGAAGAGGAATTCTCTGCAGCCCCTCTAGATAACAAGTTTTATGTTCTTCGAGGAACGCTGCTTCACGCTATTGGAAAGTGGAAAGCCAAGGCGGAGAAAACAAGAGAGGAAGCTAACAAAGTGGTGAAGTTAGCAGTTGGTTTAACCAGCTGATAGCTAGGGCAGACCAGTTCGGCCTGCCTCTTTTATTTTTATAAATTCGGTGCTAATATATTCTCATGACTGTAAGAATGAGGCATACGCCTTCGCATACTAAAAACAGGAGGTCGCATCACGCTTTGGCGGCCACGTCTTTAGTTTTATGCCCCAAATGCGGAGCAAAAGCTTTGCCGCACATGGTTTGCGAAAACTGCGGGTTTTATAAAGGTCGTGAGATTGTTGATGTGCTTAAAAAACTTACTAAAAAAGAGCGTAAGGAAAAAGAAAAAGAATTAGCTAGCAAATCGGAATAATTTTTACTAAAAGAGGCCAAGCGTAAAAATTATTCCGATGTGCTTAGCTTGGCTTAACTATTATGGCCAATCGGCACCTTTCCAGATCAATAGCTATGCAAGCCCTCTTTGAGTGGGATTTTCATGATGGCAAAGAAAAAATAAAAGAGATTGTGGAGCGTGATCTCAGCGAATTCGGGCCTGGATTGCGTGACGAAGGTTTCGCCAAAAAATTAGCTGAAGGTGTGGCCAAGCACGAAAAAGACATAGACAACATTATTGAAAAAGCGGCGCCCGAATGGCCCATCCCGCAAATCGCGCCGGTTGACCGGAATGTTCTCCGTATCGGACTTTACGAACTTCTTTTTGGGGACCAGAAAGAAGTCCCGCCTAAGGTAGCCATCAACGAAGCGATTGAAATTGCCAAAACTTTCGGCGGAGATTCCTCGGGCCGTTTTGTAAACGGAGTTTTGGGGACAATTTATAGAGAATTGGGCGAGCCTGGCAAAAATGATACAGGAAAACAGAAATACGAGCTGGATTTGGAAAAACTTCCCAAAGAAAATTTGGGCGGGGCGGTGGTTATCAGAAAAGACAAAAATGAATGCCTTTTTGCTTTAGTCCATGATGTTTTTGGTTATTGGACTTTTTCTAAGGGACATTTGGAAAAAGGAGAGGGGATTGAATTTGGCACGGAGCGAGAAATCAAAGAAGAACTAGGATTAAAAAATCTCGCTATTTTAAAAAAGATTGGAGAAAACGAATATATTGCTTCAGACCCTGAAACTGGTCCCACTAGACGGCATGTGAATTATTTTTTGGTCGAGACCAAAGAAAAAGAATTAAAACTTGAAAGCTCTGGCGGGTTGGATGACGCGCGCTGGTTTACATTAGACGAAATAAGGAGCCTTAAAATGTATTCGGATATAAAACCTATTTTGGAAAACGCCCTTGCAGAATTAAATCTTAAATTATAAAAAATGAAAGACCTGAAAGCATTTGAAAACATTTTAGGAGTAACATTTAAAGATCAAGCAATTTTTACGCAAGCTTTGACTCACCGGTCTTATTTAAACGAAAATCCTTCGCCAACTGGCGGACAGGCGGAGCACAACGAGCGTTTGGAATTTCTAGGAGATGCCGTTTTGGAGCTGGTAATTACAGAATATATTTACGAAAAATTTCCGGCAAAACCAGAAGGTGAGTTGACAGCACTCCGCGCTTCTTTGGTTAATTCCAATATGCTGGGAGCGGTGGCCGCGGGATTGGATTTTAATAATTTCTTGCTGCTTTCTCGGGGCGAGGCTCGGGATGTAGGGAGAGCGCGACAATATATTTTAGCAAACGCGTTTGAAGCGGTGGCCGGCGCGATTTATTTGGATCAGGGATACGGCGCGGTGCGCGATTTTATTATCAAAATTCTCGCGCCCAAGATTTCAGAAATTTTAGAAAAAAAACTTTATCGGGACGCAAAGAGCCTTTTTCAGGAGGAAGCCCAGGAAAGAGCGGGGGTGACCCCGGCTTATCAAGTATCAAAAGAATGGGGACCGGACCACGATAAACATTTTATAGTAGGAGTTTATTTGGGTAGCGACTTGGTGGCTGAAGGCGAGGGAGCATCCAAACAAGAAGCTCAACAGCAAGCCGCCGAAGCCGCTCTTAAAATAAAAAATTGGGAATAATATGCTGTTAAAACGTCTTGAGATGTCTGGTTTTAAATCATTCGCCAAAGCGGTCACTTTGGAATTCCCCACAAAAATTACTTCCGTAGTCGGGCCAAACGGCTCGGGCAAATCAAATATAGCGGATGCCATCCGCTGGGTTTTGGGCGAGCAGTCAATGAAGTATCTCCGTGGGAAAAAAGGCGAGGATTTAATTTTTGCCGGAACTTCGCAAATTGCTCGCCTTGCGAAAGCATCGGTATCTTTGGTTTTTGATAACAAACAAAAGGTTTTTCCGGTGGAGTTTGACGAAGTCGCGATGTCCCGGAGGGTTTATCGGGACGGCGCGAACGAATATCTTTTAAATAATTCGCAGGTGCGCCTGAAGGACATTATTGAGCTTTTGTCCAAGGTCGGGTTGGGGGCGTCCCAGCACCATATTATCGCCCAAGGAGATTCCGACCGCATACTTTACGCTTCGCCTAAAGAAAAAAAATCAATGGTGGAGGAATCCTTGGGCCTTAAAATTTTTGAGCTTAAAAAAAACGAAGCCTCGCGCAAATTGGAAGCGACCGAAAGTAATATAAAACAAGTTGAAGCCTTGAGGTCGGAGCTTAAACCGCATCTTAAATTTTTGAGTTCCCAGGCGGAGAAGATGAAAAACGCCGAGGAATTAAAAAAACAGCTAGAGGCGCTTTCGGAAGAATATGTTTCAAGGGAGTTGAAAACTTTAGCCGAAGAAACGGAGGAGATTAAAAAAAACAAAACGCCGCTTTCTAAAAAGGCAGCCGATTTAGAGCTTGAAATTAAGGAAAGCGAAACGGCGCTGGGCCGGGAAACAGACGCCGAAAAATTTTTTGAAGAATTAAAAACTATGGATAGTGCGCTGGAGACGATTTTTAAAAAGCGTAGTTTGCTTGAGCGCGAAATCGGTCGATTGGAAGCCGTGTCGGAGGCCGCCCCTTCGACTGCGGCTGGGGCATTGCCGAAAGAGAAAGTAAAAGCGGTGCTTATGGAATTGGCGAAGGATTTGGAATCGGTTTCCCAATCTGGCACTATGGAGGCCGTAAGGAATATGGTTTTTTCAGCCACCCAGAAAATTTACAGATTTTTGGAAGAGATAAATGGCGAAGATAAACATAAAATCCCAGCTTTAAGCAGAGAGTTTTCCCGGGCCAAAGAAGCAATTTCAAAGCTGGAAGCCGAGGAGCTGGAAATCGCAAAGAAAAAACAGGCGACGCAGAAAAATTACGAAACCCGCGCGCTTAAAATTCACAAGGAAGGAGCCATGCTAAGAGAAAAAATGGAGGAGCTTGCTCGCACCAAAGACGTTTTGAGAAATTTCGCAGTGAAAGAAGAGCGCGTAGTTTTGCTTAAAAAAGAGCTTGAAATTGATTTTCCTCCGCCAGCTGGCGGATGGATAAAAAATGGAAAACCGGCCGGCGAATTGCTCACGGACATTCTCCGCGCGGAGTTCAGGAAAAAAATTGAACGGTTCCAAATACGGCTGGAGGAAGCCGGCGGGGTGGACGACAGCATCCTTAAAGAATTTGAGGAAACTAAAAAACGCGATGAGTTTCTGGGCAAGGAATTGGAAGACCTCAAAAATGCCGCCCAAAGCTTAAAAAACGTGTTTAACGAACTGGAAACCAAAATCGCCAAAGATTTTAATGAAGGGCTTTCCAAAATAAATAAGCTTTTTGGGGAATTTTTCCACGAAATTTTCGGCGGCGGCAAGGCCGAAATAAAAATGGAAAAGTCGCGCCCAAAAAAATCCGCGGAAGAAATCTTAGAAGAGGGCTTTGGAGAATTTGAGGAGGAGGAATCGGAACCGGGGCTGGAAATTATGGTGGATATTCCAAGAAAGCGCATAAAATCTTTGGCTATGCTTTCCGGGGGTGAGCGGGCGCTTTCGTCCATTGCTCTGCTTTTTGCGATGTCCACTGCCAACCCGCCGCCGTTTCTGGTTTTGGACGAAACCGACGCTGCCTTAGATGAAGCCAATTCGACGCGCTATGCTTCAATGCTTAAAGAACTCGGTAAAAAAACCCAGCTTATCGTCGTTACCCATAACCGCGAAACAATGAAAGCAGCCGACGTTCTTTACGGCGTCACCATGGGAGGGGACGGCATTTCCAAACTGCTTTCCATAAAATTTGAAGAAGCCGAAGGTGTTTTAGCTAAAAGAAAAGCTACTTAGGCACTTGGCGGTTATTGGCGGTTAAACCGCCAAGAGTGATTTATTCTAACAGCATTTCATGAAATTCCCTATCTCGTTTTTTTCGTTCCGCAATATCTTTTAGTGAACTTTCTGCAAATTGTTTATACTCACGAACGTTTCGAAATTGCTCCAGTATAATATTTTTGTTACAAAAACTATTTGCACTGCCGTCTATAAATTCACCCCAGCTTGATTTACACAACTTGGCGGTTAAACCGCCGAGTTGATGAACCCGATAGTTCAGATTTACATATGCACTTAAATGCAGTAAGTATTCATTTGAATCAATATGCTTGGCTTTGAAAGTGCCTTGAAATAAAGATCCGCTGCGATTGTGTTTTTTATTAAAATACCATGTATAGCCACCAAATAATCGTTTCATAAGCTCGCTTATTCCTCCTTTCCGCACTTGTTGTATTATAAAGTGGACATGATTCAGATTAAGACAATACGCTATAAAATTCACAAGGCGTTTTTTCTTTCGTTTTGATAAGATGCTTTGATCTAAAAAAGATGATTCGTAAATGCTACCTATTGGTTCAAAAACATTAAATTCATCAATACTTTGTAAAAATCTTTGTAAATCATATTGGTCAGAAAAAATTTGCCTGCGGTCAACCCCCCTGTTGTATACGTGGTAGAATTCTGTATTAACGAAAGGCGGATGTTTCATAACGAGAGCATAGCACTTGGCGGTTAAACCGCCAAGTGGCCGCCAAGTGGATAAGATTTATCTAAAATTTGAAGAAGCCGAAAGCGTTTTGACGAAGAGCAAACAAGACTACCTTTTAGGTTCCGGCTTGTAAAGATCCTTATCAATTTTCCGGTCAAAACAGATTTGGCCGGTGCCATGCGTCCAGTTTTCGTTGCCGTAGTAAATATTTTCAAGCGGATAGGCGGCTGGGATGGCACGTTTCGGGGCGTTAGCGGACATTTGGTCTAAACTCGGCAGATTAAATGCCGCGCAGAGTTTGAAATTCTCTTTATCTATAATGTCATAAGTGTATTGAGTGCCGGATTCGGGGTCTTTAGGAATGGCGATGCCGCGGATGGGGTCGTCCAGCTCGCCCAACGTTTTCGGGAGCGCGGCTTTTTTAATCCAGAAATTAATTATTTCAGATTGGATAAGCTGGAGATGCTGGACTCTTTGGTCGTCAAATTTTCGGGCGCGCTCTTCTTTCGGAGAGCCGACAAGGAAAAACCCGGTGACAATTGCCGCGATCATTATTAAAGAAGTCGCGTAGGCAAAACTTTTATGCGGCGCCCTGTTTTTTAAATCCAAAAGATAATACCAAAAGATAATCGCGGCCATTGCCAGTACTACCAGAATTTTAAGCAAAAATCTTGCCGTCAATTCGCCCTGTAGAAGGTTGTAAATCAACGCCACCAAATCGCCGATGATTATTATCCCAGCCAAAAAAAGAGTGAAATAAAGAAGCCATTTTCTTATTTTCATCTCGCGCTTTTCCGGCATAGCGGCGTAGCCTTTGTTTAAAAACCAGGTTGCCCAAATATAAACCGGGAAAATCACAATCAAGCTCGCTATCGCCCAGCGGACGGACGAGCGCGCGGCAAGAAGTGTGTAATAATTTTCCGAAAGAGCGTCCGGAAGCCAGATGTTGATATAGCTGAAAATTAAATTTATAAACATCCCCGCGCTCACATAAAGCGCGATTATATTCAAAAGCTGTAAAAACACGTCTTTCGGCCCCGCCTTTTCGGCGGGCAAGCCTGTTTTTTCATTCATAAGCCAAATATAACACTTTTTGCCGAGGCTCTCAATCCACAGCTTGTGCGTTGCGATACTGAATGTTTTTGTGCTATACACTAAGGTGGAGTAGAAAGGGGGACTATATGAATTTAACCGATAGGGAATTAAAGGGCTTACAAAAAGCACGCGAAGCAATTCTAAAGAGTTTAAATAATGGCGCTTATTGGCGCCCCGCGCGTTCTGCGGCGCAATGTGTTGTTTGTGCGGGAGCGATGCTTGATTCTCCGGACGGCCTTACTTGCGGATTGCCTAGATGCCGGGACGGTTTGATTGATATGACTATTGACGGCGAAAGCGAAGCGTGTGAAAAAGTTGAGAAACTTCAAGAACAGGTTGAAAAGCTTCAAACAACACTGGATGAATCTGAAAAGCTTAACAATACTCTCGAAAACCAATTGAAGTCATCATACACGCCAGAAAAGTACAAAGAGCTTAAAACCAAAGCTGATGAGGCCTGCGAGATTCTCCATCAACTTTTCCCAACAGTAAACGAGGACGACCCCGCCATTGGCATCATCGCACGCACTATACGAGATATAGAAAATATGGATGCCTGACTTGGTGGATGAGCACAATAGGAAGAGTAGCTTATGAGGGTTCATGAGGGTAGATTTATACTTGCCCTCTTTTTATTTTTATCTAAATTTTTTGCCGAGGCCCCAGAAATCGCCGGCGCGGAGGCTCGCTAACGCCAAGAGCGCCGCGGCATAAATTATATGCTCGTCAACTATAAAAGCGTGCGCGCTGGGATAAGGAAAAGCGAGAATCGGAAAATAGTAAAACAACATAAGAATCGCGCCAAGCGGCGCACTGAATCTGATGAACACGCCGAGAATCAAAGAAACGCCTAGCAAGGTCAGGCCCCACTCGTTTACGAAATTAATGACCGGAAGAGTTCCGGGGCTTGTCAGCCTCTGGTAAAAATCGGCAAAAGTTTTCGCTCCTTTCAAATATCCTGCCGCTGACCATTGAGGGTCAAGCACTTTCGTTATGCCGGCGTAGAACATTAGCCAACCAATCGATATGCGGAGCAGAAATAATGATATTTTGTGAAGCTGTGCCATATTATTTTTTTTAAATTTTTAATTAAGCGGCCAGCCAGCCCCCGTCCACGTAAAATGTGGAGCCGGTGATGTAGCTCGCTTCATCCGACGCTAAAAAAACGACCGCGGCCGATACCTCTTCAGGCCTGCCGATTCTTTTTAGCGGAATTTTTTCTATATATTTCTTCAACTCTTCTGTTTCTGCTCCGGCTCGGAGCATGGGCGTATCTATAGCCCCCGGGGCAATAGCGTTCACATTAATGCCCAAAGGCGCCAATTCAATAGCTAACGTTTCGGTCATACCGATTATTCCTCCTTTGGAAGCGGTATAATGCGCACCCCATTCAATTCCTATGCCAACTTGCCCTGAAGCAATTGAAGAAATATTAATAATCCGCCCTCCGCCAGCCGGCGGATTATTTTTCGCCATTTCTTTTGCCGCCCGCTGGGCACAGAGAAACTGGCCTTTCAAATTTATATCAAGAGTTTTGTCCCATTCGTTTTCCGTAATTTCTAAAAATGCTTTGGGGTTAAAAATTCCGGCGTTATTCACCAAAATATCCAATCGCCCGAATTTTTTTATAACTTCGTCAAAAACTTTATCTACCTCTTCTTTATTTGAAACGTCCAGTTTAAAACAAACCGCCTCGCCCTTGCCGGATTTTATTTCATCCGCCACCGACTGGCATTCCCCGGCGTCAATGTCGGTTATGACAACTTTCGCGCCCTGTTCTGCCAAAGCCAAAGCGTGAGCTTTTCCCATTCCGCGGCGCGCCCCTGTGACCAAAGCGACTTTATCCGTGAGGTCGAACATATTTTTATTGTATTATATTTTCAATTTCCGCTCAACGCGCTTTAAAAGCACGGCATTAGCGGCGACTATGATAGAAGAAGCGGACATTAATAGGGCGGAAATTTCGGGGCGCAAAGACCAGCCGAGCGAAGTATAAAAAACGCCCGCCGCGACGGGAATCGCAAGCACGTTATAAATCGCCGCCCAAAAAAGATTTTGTTTCATTTTTACCACAGTCGCTTTGCTTAAGCGGATGGCGGCAACAATGTCGTAGGGGTCGGATTTCATTAAAACAATATTTCCGGTTTCAATCGCCACATCCGTTCCAGCGCCTATGGCGATGCCGATATCAGCTTGCGCCAAGGCCGGCGCGTCGTTTATTCCGTCGCCGACCATGGCCACGAATTTTCCCTCCTCTTGCAACTTACTGACCCATTTTGCTTTATCAGCTGGCAGGACTTCGGCGAACACCCGATCAATTCCAAGTGCTTTGCCGATGCCTTCGGCTACTTTCGTGTGGTCGCCGGTAATCATCACAACCTCCATTCCAAGATTTTTGAGCGCTGAAATGGTTTTTTTGGAATTTACGCGCGCTGGATCCGCGGCGGCGACAATGCCTGCGAAAACTCCGCCGACCGCGAGCAAACTCAAAGTTTTTCCTTCTCCGGCGAGCCGGTCAAGGGCGCCGCGCCCGAGCTCGGTAGAGACGCCGTTATCTCGAAGCAGTTTTTCCGTCCCAGCTAAGATTATTTTGCCGCCGATCCGCGCTTTAAGCCCGTGACCCGCGAGCGACTCAAAATTTTCCATGGGTTTTAGCGGCAAAGTGCCACGTTTTTCAGTTTCTTCAAAAATAGCTTTCGCAAGCGGATGATTGGATCCAGCTTCGAGGCTGGCTTCGTAGCGCAAAATTTCATGTTCGCTAAAATTATTAAAAGCAACAACATCGGAGACTTTCGGCTTCCCATCGGTAAGGGTGCCGGTTTTGTCCAAAATAATTGCGTTGATTCTTGAAGTATTTTCCAGGGTCGCGGCGTCTTTTATTAAAATATTATGCTTGGCGCCAATGCCAGTGCCTACGGCGACCGCGGTTGGAGTCGCGAGCCCCAAAGCGTCAGGGCAGGCGATTACAATCGCGGATATCGCGAAAGTCAGCGCTGTCAAAAGTGCCGCGCCCGCTATAAAATACCAGCCCAAAAACGCCGTGATTCCAGAGCCGACGGCGACCAGCACGAGCCAACCGGCGGCTTTATCGGCGATGCGCTGGCCGGGCGCTTTGGAATTTTGTGCGGTTTCGACCATTTTGATTATTTGAGCGAGCACCGTCTCCGAGCCGACTTGTGTTGCTTTGAATTCAACCCTGCCGGTTTGGTTTACCGAGCCACCGATGACTTTATCTCCGATTTTTTTCGCCACAGGAATTGATTCGCCGGTGACTAGCGATTCATCAATTGAGGATTCTCCTTCTGTAATAATTCCATCCACCGGCACTTTATCGCCGGGTCTCAACACCACAATATCGTTATGGACAATTTCAGCGCTGGGAATCGCGATTTCCATACCACTTCGGATGACTTTCGCCTGCGGCGGCACAAGGTCAAAGAGCGCGCGCAATGCGTCGGATGTTCCGCGGCGCGATTTCATTTCCATCCAATGGCCAAAAAGAACAAAAGTCACCAAAAGCGCGGCGGCTTCGTAGAAAGTTTCATTTCCTCCGATTATAGTGAGCAAGACGCTGAAAAAATACGCCGCGAGCACGCCGGTCGCGATTAGAACCGACATATTTAATTTACGGGCTTTGAGCGAATAATAAGTTCCGGTGATGAAAATGGAGCCGGTCCAAAAAACAATCGGCGTAGTCAGAATCAAAAGCAGCCAGTTCGCCGGAATAAGGGTAGGAAGATTAAATTTAAAATAATTAAGCCCCAAGGGGGAATACAAAACGATGGGGATGGAAAGAATAAAAGAAACCCAAAACCGGCGCCGCATATCTGCTTCCATGTGCTTGGCCATATGCGGGCTAGCCATTGAATGATTATGATTGTGATTCATAGTAATGCGATTTTAATAGTTGCCAAAAAGAAATAATGCCAAGAGCGCTGAAAAGCAAAATTGGGAACCACACAGACCCGATCCACGGCCATGGAATTAGAAAATACACGTCAATAGCGCCGAGCGAAGGCGGCCAGCGCAGAAAGGTGTACAAAAATAAATAATATCCGATATCCCAAAGCGAGAAAGCAAAAATAAACACCCACAATTTTTCTTTCAGCCGGTCAAAAGCCAAAAAACTAACGGCTGCGAGCATAACTATTGTTGCCGCCTCGCGCCACATTTCCACCCGCAGAATTTTCCACGGAATAATTTGAAGGTCCGCCGCGGTTTGTATGAAAAACCCTTTCGGATAGTATAGTTCGCGGAGATACACCACCACTGCGGCTTCAACCAAAGCCATGGCGAGCGCGTATACAGCAAGCGTGATAATTTTTTTAGTTTTCATTCAATTCTATTAGGCGGTTTTCATGAAACGGTTATGCAGCCACGCGAATACATACGCGGTAATATAGGCAAGAACAACAACTTCAACAAATCCGTAAATAACTTCCGGAAAACTTACCTTAGCTTTCAAATCAATAAGATGGACTATCCAGCTGAAAAGTTTCATCGCTAAATCCGGCACTATAGCGACCAAGGCCGCGCAAATAACGTACCAAACGCCCATAGTCGCGCCGGCCGCCAAAGCGAATTTATTTTTATCAAGTTCCATAATTTTTAATTCTAATTTTAATATTTTTTTCGACCTTTATTTTAATTATAACCCGCAGCCGCCGCTTTTTGGCTGTTCTTCTTCCAGCCCGCAGCCGCTTCCTCCTTGAGATTTCACTTGCGGGACCAAAGCCGCGATCCTGCGAAAACCTGAAGCGCTTGAATAATCCAGCCCCAAGATTTCTTTTGGATCAATTGCGGAAAGTGTCTGATTTTTTGAAGCAAAGTAGCGCGCGATTGTGGAGTATTCTTCCGGAAACCAAAGCGAATTAACTTGCAAAGCTGCTTGATACATCTGCTTTTCGTTAGCGCCTCGGGAGGCAAGAAGCTCCAGAAGCCCTAGCATTGCCATGCCGTGGTTGCAGTCCGGAAAATGGGTTGGATTATTACAGCACGGCCGGTAAATATTTTTACTTACGTTTTCCACCAGCGCTTGTTGCTCCGGAGTCAGCTCAAAAAAAACGTGCTTGCTGTAATGATCCATCGCGCCGCCTTTGGTAATGGTCCAGCCGCCGGTAGAAGCAAAATTTCCAATGTCACCGTATTGCGTCATTGGTCCCGCTTCTAAAATATCATTTTTCGCGCCGAGTCCCAACGCCCAGAGTAGATTTAAAATTATTCCAGAATTTTCCGAAGTAACTTTAAGGTTGCCGTTGTTTTCTCCGTAAAGTAATTCCTTAGTTTCTTTAGTCAATCCGCCTCGGTTTGCGTAAATCTCTTCAAATCTTTTCGCGTCAATCACGCCAGCGTTTATCATCTTCTTGCCCAAATCCCCCCAGCGGACCGGCAAAACGATCCCCTCCGATGTTTTTTGCTGCGGTTGAGTCTGCGGCTGATTTTGGCGATCTTGAGCGCCGCTTGTATAAAGCCATACCATCGCGAGGATGATCGTTGAAGCAAGAATGCTTGCCGGCAGCAAAGAATCTTTTTGTTTTATTTCGTTTTCCATAAATTTATTAATTTTAATTAACAGCAATTTTTCATTTTTTCTTCCAATAATTCGCGGGTTTTCGAGTCTTGAGGCAGAGCCGGCTTATCCCCACCGTTTCGTTTAACGAATAATAAATAAGCAAGCATTGCAAGAACAGCAATCTCCAAAATAAACACTTTAAAGCTTAAAATGCGCACTGCCCAGAAAGCGAGCAGCATGCCAACGCTGATTACGACCGGTTTTCTTTTGCCGATTTGGTAAGCGACGCCCACAACTGTCCCTCCCATGAGGAGCGTAATAAGTGGCAGAAAAATTTCGGGATTTAAATACCCGGATAAAACCAGCGCAGTCAGGAGAAGCCATGTTCCCGCGACCGCCGCGCAAATTGGGCAAATTTCCAGGCGCATATTTTTAGATAAGGAAAATAATCGCGCCCAAAATAATCATCGCAACCCCTCCGCCAAAGCGCATCAGGCGATTTTCTTTTTGCTGCCAGGCGCGGACTTTTTCAAGCAATGCTCCGTCGCTGGCCATAAGCAAGATGATTGCCAGCGGCAAAACGAAGACGACATTGTAGAAAATCAGATAACCCACGCCTTTAAGATAAGTCGCTTGGTCGTGTAGCAATCCCAAAACCATGAGATACGGCCCACCGGTGCATGGAAATTCGCAGAGGCCGACAAGCCCGCCCAAAAGAAACGCCGTCGGCAACGATGCTTTTTCCATAAGTTCAGCCATTTTGTGGTGAGCCGCGTGCGGAATGCGGAGCTTGATTGGAAAGGCCGGGAAAAATTCATTTATCACGTTGATGAATCCAAGCGCGACCAAAAGCCCTGCGCCGAGCTTGGCCATAAAATGAGGTGTTGAAAAGAGATGCAGGGTTTGCAGAAGCCCCAATCCTATGAGGAGGTAAACAAGAAAAATGCCGAAAATGTACGCGCCTCCGATTTTAAGAATGCCGGAGCGGAGTTTCCCGATGCTGAAGAGAAAAGCGATGGTCAGAAGCAGGATAGAAAAAGCGCAGGGGTTAATGCTGTCAATTAGCGCAGAAACTATTACGAGCGGTAAAAGCCATTTTCCGCCATTGCTCAAATTCCAGACGAAAGTTGTTCCAGCGCTGTCTGTTTTTAGGAAAAATACCAAAGCCAAGAGCAGGACGGCGATGCCCGCGAAAATAATTAAATTTTTGCTCATGGTGTTAAGGAGTTACCGTCGCCGAAAATTTAAGTTGAAGCGCTTCGCTGGCGCTATTTTCCAGATACACAGCCCGTTCTATCCGGCCGACTCCAGCGGGCCCGTGCGCGGCCGGGTCAAATACCACCTCAACTGCCGCTTCTTCGTTTGGCCTTATCGTTTCACTAATGCGTTGGGCGAAGCCGTGCCCCGGCATGCCGAAGGGCCCCGCGGCGCGGCTGCCGATTTTAAGCGTTGCTTCGGTGCACATGCAGGAAGTGTAAAGCTGATTTACGGCAAGAGGGTCGGAGCCCGTATTTTTTATCGCGAATGTTTTTGACACTTTTCCGGCGGCCATGGAAATGGAGCCGAAATCATAATTATTTTCTTGGGCGGTTAACGCGCCGTTTTTTCCCAAAACGGGCGAGGCGGGAGTTGATTGCGAAGCCGGGCGGGCCAGCCAGATGAAGCCGATAAGCACCGCCAGAATTACTCCGGCCCAGATGAATTGATTTTGGTTTTTTTTCATAAGAATTAAAATAATAAGAATAAAAACTGCAGAGTTTATATTTACGTCTTATGAAAAACTCGGACTATTTTCGTGAAGTGCGAGCCAGCTGATGAGCAGGCTTTTTTGAGGCAGAGATAAAACTGGGGGATTATACCATTTTAGGTATAGCGCCGGAAACGGCATTTTAAAATCAAAACTAAAGAGCAGGGCCAAAACGAATAGCGCGAAACCGAATAACACGGCCAAAGAAAAATTTCTGAAAGCGTCGGAATGAAAACTGAACAGTCCGGCGCGGCCGGTTTCACGCGCGCAATCAACGCCGTTAGCCGCGGCGGCGATACATCCGCTGTGCCCCTCGCCATGGTTCATCGCTAAAAATCCCAAAACAGCCACGCCTAGCAGACTGAATATTAAAAAGGTAGCGAAAGCCGATTTCATGATTAATTTGAGTGTAGCATATGACAAAATGCTTGCAAAGGTATAATATAGTGTTGTTTATGCGCAAAGTTTTGAATAAAAAGGTCTTCGTGGCAATGTCAGGCGGAGTGGATTCGTCCGTGGCGGCTTTGTTGTTGCAAAAACAAGGTTATGACGTGACCGGGGCGCATATGATTTGTTGGGAAGGATGTGAAAATAACGAAGATAAACAAGACGCGATGCGCGTTGCGGCGGTTTTAGGCATTCCGTTTTTGGTTTGGGATTTTAAAAAAGAATATAAAAAAGCCGTTTACGATTATATGATTTGCGAATATATGGCTGGCCGCACACCCAATCCGGACGTTATGTGCAATAAAGAAATAAAGTTCGGTATTTTTTTGAAGCGCGCACTGGAGGCGGGAGCTGACTTTATGGCGACAGGACATTATGTAAGAAAGTTTGGAAGCAAATTGTTTGCGGCCAAAGACAAAAATAAGGACCAATCCTATTTCTTGTGGACTTTGACGCAAGACCAGCTTAAACATTGCTTGTTCCCGATCGGGAATTATTTAAAAAGCGAAGCACGAGATCTCGCGCGCGGTTTTGGTTTGCCGGTGGCCAATAAAAAAGATTCGCAAGGACTTTGTTTTGTCGGCAAAGTTAATTTTGCGGATTTCATAAGGGAAACATTGCCTCAAAAATCAGGCGTGATTATGACGTCCGATGGCAAGAAAATTGGCGAGCATGATGGCGCACATTTTTATACCATTGGCCAAAGGCACGGTTTAGCGCTGGGCGGGCAAGCGGAGCCAGTTTATGTAGCAAAAAAAGATTTGGCAACGAATACTATAATGGTATCTCAAAAACAAGATTCAGCACTTTATAAAAGAGAATTGTTCGCGGAAAATTTTAATTGGATTGGTAATCCGCCGGCTGGCGGACCAGAAATGCCTTTTCCATGCCAAGTTCGTATTCGCCACCGTCAGCCGCTTCAGGCATGCTCTCTCTTCGGCGATGGGCGAGTCGTTTTTGATTTTCCCCAGCGCGCTGTAGCCCCTGGACAGTCGGCTGTTTTTTACCTGCCCGACGGCAAGCCGGGCAAGGATGAAGAAATGCTCGGGGGAGGCGTCATAGTCGTATAATTATCCTGCCTCTTGATTTTTTTCTTAGCTTGTGCTATGGTTAAAAAAGAAAGAAGGAGGACGTAAACATGGAAAATGGTCTCTCGGTAGATGAAAAAGTAGGGTCTTTATTTCAGTCGGATACCCTTATTCCGGCTCAATATTTTGAGACCTTGCGCAGTAAGGCCCAATTAGAGCCGGAAAAGGACCTCATGCTGGCAGTGCTGAAGGATGCGGTGACTTGCTTCCAGAAATATGTCGCCGCCCGCATCGGCAAAAGAAAGAGGATGTTTCGCGACGCGGAGGAGTGGGTTTTGGAAGAGGAAAAGGATTGGCTTTTTTCCTTCAATAACATCTGCGGTGCTTTGGGGTTTGACCCCCAATATATTCGCAAGGGGCTGGTGCGTTGGAAAGAGGAGCGGCTGGCGGGGAAAAACACCGCTAGATTGAAGCATTCGCGCAGGTAACTTTGGCGGCAGACGCAAAATTAGAGTGGCATAAGCGTCTGCCGCTTTTTTATTTTGAAAGCTTTAGCTTTCATCCCGACGTACGTCGGGATCATTGCTAAAGCAATGATTTTAATGCTAAAATAGCCCTATGTCTTCCGCAGAGCTTCGAGAAAAGTTTCTGGAATTTTTTAAAGAACGCGGGCACAAAATTGTACCATCTTCTTCTTTAATTCCAGACGACCTATCGGTGCTTTTGACCACCGCAGGAATGCAGCAGTTTAAGAAATATTATACCGAGCCGTCGCTTGCGCCCGCGCCTAATGTTGTTTCAATTCAAAAATGCTTCCGCACTTCCGACATTGATGAAGTAGGGGACGAATCGCACCTTACTTTTTTTGAGATGTTGGGGAATTTCAGTTTCGGAGGATATTTTAAGGAAGAGGCGATAAAGTACGCTAAAAAATTTTTGGAATCACTCGGGCTTAAAATTGAATACGTCACGGTTTTCGCGGGTGATGAAAAGACGCCGTTTGACGAGGAATCTTATAAAATCTGGCAATCGCTCGGCGTGAAAGACATCCGAAAAGCCGGCCGCGAGGATAACTTTTGGGGGCCGACCGGCACGGAGGGGCCTTGCGGTCCAACGACAGAAATTTACATAAACGGCGTGGAGATGTGGAACATTGTTTTTAATGAATATTACAAAAAACCTGATAGTACTTTTGAAAAACTGAAAACGCTAGGCGTGGACACCGGCATGGGGCTGGAGCGCCTCGCGATGGTCTCGCAGGGCAAAAAAACTATTTTTGAAACTGATTTATTTCAAAAACCATTTAAACTCCTTCCTGCTTATGGTATTGATGGCAGAGTTCTCGCAGACCATTTAAAAGGTAGTGTCTTTTTAATAGCTGATGGAGTCAGCCCATCCAATAAGGAGGCTGGTTATATTTTAAGAAGATTGATTCGACGTATTGCGGTAAGATGGAGGACAATTGGTCATAAATCATTTGAGTTGTTTATTCCAGAAATTGAAGGAGTAATAAATTATTACGATTTCTACAAAGAGTTAATGATAAACAAAGAAAAAATCATTAAAGAAATCAATGCGGAAATTAACAAATTTAATAAAACTTTAGAAAATGGACTGAATGAGTTTTTAAAAAAATATCCGGAAATTGAAGCTCAAATTAATGCCCCGAAAGAAAGAGGGACTTACAAATCTCATGACTTAAAAGTTATTTCTGGTAAAGATGCTTTTTATTTTCATCAAACTTACGGGTTAACAATTGATATTATAAAAGATTTAGTTCGGCAAGGCGGGCATTCTGTAGATGAGGAGAGTTTTAATAAAGAATTTCAAAAACATCAGGAAATATCCCGCGCTGGCATTGAGAAAAAATTCGGAGGGCATGGGTTGCTGCTGGATACGGGAGAATTGAAAGCCGCGGACGAAGCAGAGTTGAAAAAAGTAACAAGATTGCACACGGTGACGCATCTTTTGCAGGCAGCTTTGAGAAAAGTTTTGGGAGAAGGAGTAAAACAGGCCGGTTCTGACATCACGGCCGAGCGGACAAGATTTGATTTTTCGTTTGACAGAAAACTTACGGATGAAGAAGTTAAAAAAGTTGAAGATCTAGTAAATTTTGCGGTTGGTAAAAAATATCATGTTGAGATGAAAGAGATGGCTTATGAAGACGCCTTAAAATTGGGCGCGCAGCATTTTTTTAAGGAAAAATATCCAGCAAGAGTTAAAGTTTATTTAGTGGGGGATTTTAAGGTCGACCCGCCGGAAATTTTCTCAAGAGAGCTCTGCAGTGGCCCGCACGTCAAAAACACTTCCGAAATCGGCCGGTTTAAAATATTGAAGCAGGAAGCCGTCGGCTCCGGCATTCGCCGCATCCGTGCAACTGTGGAATAAGAAATTTTCTAATTTCAAGATTTGCATTTCTTTTGCTATCGCAAAAGAAAGTAAAATTAGTAATTGAGTGAAATTAAATGAAATTGAGTAAAATAAAAAGCCCCGTGAAGTCGGGGCCGATTGACCGGAATCTTAGACGGATTCAGCGCGGCTTAAGAAACACTCCGGATTGTATCTGTGTCGCCGAAGATGCTCTTTATAGACACGCTCGAGCGGGACCTTTCTGTTTTCAGCCTCTTGTTTTATCCCTTCACGCGTCCACCCGCCCATTTTTAGCCAAGTTATAAACCCTCGGCGCCTGTGATGGCGATTATAGTATACTCCGCATTTCCAAGGGCGACTCCAAAAATCGCTAAGCACATTGTCTACCGGCATGGTTTTTGTCCTCCTTCCCTGCCCAGCATCATAGCAATTGCTTAAAATTTGTAAATGGCGTGTTATAATACCTTCATGCTCTCATGGCTTTTTGGGAGAGAAAGAGGAAAAACGCATATCTTGGCGATTGACTTGGGGACAGCCTCCATTTCGGCTGTTGTCGCTGTTCGGTATGAAAAAAATTATCCTAAATCCATTGTTGACCCCTGCGAAATTTTGAAAGTTTTAAGGTATCCTATTGATTTATTCGGTTACAAAATAAATGGCGACGAACAAAAACTTCCCTATATTTTAAAAGACGGTTTTTTAAAAATATTCAAGGATGCTTACGGCGCTTCGCATCATGTTGACGCTGTCTTAATCGCTCTCTCTGATCCGTTCTTTGCGTATAAAAAAGCGCAACAAAAGATTGAAAGAGCCAATCCTGATAAAATTATTTCCGAAAGCGAAATTGACGCTATGGTAAAATCAATTGGAACGGACGTTGCGACCAAAAATCTTTTTGTTGTGGGGCGTGAAGTTTTGAGCGTCAAAATTAACGGCTATAGTATTGAAAACGCCGCAAGTTATAAAGGACGCGTGTTGGAGACTGAAATGATTTTTACTTTAATCAGTAGAACTTTAAAAGATTATATTGAAAATGCCAGAGAAAAATTTTTTCCGAAAGCAGCAACGCGCTATTATTCGGACTCAAGGGCTCTCTGGCGGTTGCTTAAGGCGACGGAGAATTTTACGGACCCGGTTTTAGTTGCAGATATCGGCGGGGAGGTTACGGAAATTTTCTGGGCTGACAAAAATAATATTGAGCACGCGGGGGCCTCGGCTTTCGGCATTCGCACTTTATCCAGAAGAATTTCCACTTCTTTGAAAATAGATCAGAAAGATGTGGAGGCAATTTTTAGAAAATACACTTCAGGAACTTTGGACGAAACTTTAAGAACGAAATTGGAGCGGGCGCTTTCTCCGGCGCTTGCCGATTGGTGGGCAAGCTTGAAAAACGTTCTTAAAAATACTTTTACGTCGATTTCGGCTGGGATTGTTCCTAAAAGAATTATAATTTCCGGGGGCGGGGCGGATTTCACTTTATTTTCCAGTTTTTTGAAAGATAGTTTTAAGAAAGATTTCGGCGCTGATATCGAGCCCCAAATTTTGCGAGCCGAAGCTTTTCAAGACATGCTTTACCCATCAGACCAGCTTGTGGGAGGAGGAGATATTATTTTATCAGCCCTTATTCTTTTCGCGGATGCAAAAAAAATCTAAAGAAAATTTTATAGACATAGTTCCCGCGAGCGGCAAACGCGTTATTTCAGATATCGTGTCGGCGCCAAAAAAAGAAATAACTTCTCAGTTTTTTAAAGAGCCATCACCAACCATCAAGGTTTTAAAACAGCGCGGGCGCCGGGGAAAAAGAGGCTGGGTGACTTTTATTATCTTGGTAGTTTTAACGGTTTTTATTTTAGGCAGTATGTTTTTTGCCGAAATGGAGGTGACGCTGACGCCTAAAACCGCTTCTTGGCAAATAGAAAAAACTTTAATTTTAAAGAGATACCAGGATCAGGCCCCCCCGGTTTTTAGGACTCTTACTTTGCCGGATATCAGAAGCGGTTTGTTTAAAGCGACGGAAAAAAGAACCGAGGACGCTAAAGCCGGAGGAGTTGTGGTTATTTTTAATAAATCAAGAGACGCGCAAGTCTTGATCGCTTCCACGCGCATGGAGGCTCCCAACGGAAATATTTACCGGATTCCCAAAACCATAGTGGTGCCGGCGGCCAAATCAGAAAGCGGGAAGCTGACACCTGGTTCCAAAGAAATCGCTGTTTTGGCGGACAAGCCTGGCGCTCTTTACAATTTAGGCCTTGCGGATTTTACTTTGCCAGGGCTAAAAGGAACTCTTAAATACGAACTGATTTTTGGCAGATCAAAAACAGAAATCCAGGGTGGTTCCGAGGGAGAACAAGTCGTTGTCGGAAAAAACGACCGGGACGCGGCGCTAGCCGGTTTAGTAAATGAAGCCCAAAAAGAAGCAGTTTCTATAATTTTGAAAAAGATTCCCCAAGAAGAATTTTTGCTTCCGGCATCCGTTGAATACATCGCGTTAAAAGAAGAAAGTAATCCGGTCGCCGGCGCTGTGGCCGACAATTTCACTTTCGATATGGAAGGCGAAATTAGGGCTGCGACTATGTCCAGAAGCGAACTTGAAACGGATTTACTGAAAGATAATCCGCGATTGGCTGGTTTTAACGGCGCGACGGTACGAATTAAAAATTTAGAAAATTTAAATATTAAATTAATCAATTATAAATTTGATGTTCCCAGCTTTACCATTCAGGTTTTTGGCATGGCCGAGGTGGAGGTTGTGCTGGACCAAGTAGCCGTTAAAAATAAAATAATAGAAAAAGACATTTCATCGGCCAGCACGCTTCTGGGCGAATACCCCTATATTTCGCGGGCGGAAATAAATTTTAAACCCTTCTGGATAGGCCTATTTTACAAAAAACCTCCTAAAGACCCCAGCCGCATTGACATTATTTTAAGGTAATGCTAAGGTTGCGATAGATATACTCGTTAGTATCCAAAACTACTTCAAGGAGGATATATGAACTTTCTACTTAAGGGATGGAATCCATGCCTGGCTTTGGGCTGGAAAACTACTACAGAAATTAATTTTCCAGCGGAAGATGAAGACGATGCGTGGAAAATTGTCAAAGAGCAACATCCGCATATCCAAGAAAGAAGACTGTTTCGAGAGGTAGAACCAACGAAGTAAAAATGTTTTGGTGCGGACAATCAGCAGGAAACTTCAAAATTAAAATTCGATAGGAGGATTGATGAAAAAGAAAAGGAAGCAATCTGGAATAAAAAAGAGCAAAAAACAAAATGTCAGTTTTGAAAATAGACATCAAATCACTTTTCAATCTTGGGATTCCATACTCAAAGCCCTAAGGCCGCTAAAGGACCCAAAGGGTGGTTATGTACGCTGTCCAGAATACGATCATTGGTAAAATTTTGAAGAATCCTCAGAGACTATACGTTGAACATAAATTAAATAATGGGCGAACAAGTTTAAACTTTAGTAGCCCACCATTTTTTCTTATGATTATATAGTCCGAACAAGTTTAATTGACTATCCAGGATAGTCAATTTTTTTATATTGACAGCTTTTTAGGCATCATGCTATTTTGGATATATGGCAACAATTACTATTCCAAAAGAACTGGCGCAAAATAAAGATTTAATAGCTGTACCGCGCAATACCTACGGCGAGTTTTTGACATGGCTTAAAAAAATAAAATCAGCAAGGACTTTCAAGCCAACTAAAGCAGAATTGAAAGCATTAGCGCGCGGCAGAAAAAATTTTGCTAATGGAAATTACGTTACTCTGAATCAATTGGATAATGAACTGGATCGTAATAGTTGATAGTTATGCGAAAAAATTTCTTAAGCGAATGCCTCGGCACGATGTGGAACGGGTTCGTGCCGCGCTTCAAGAGCTAATCTACAATCCTTATGCTGGGGATATCGAAAAAATGGAGGGTCGAGATGCTTGGCGGAGACGTGTTGGTAATTATCGAATTTTTTACGAAATACATGAAAAGAGATTGCTTATATATGTTTTTGAAATCAAACGCCGTACTAGCAACACATATTGACATTGTTTTAAAGGAGAGCTAGTATGGGAGAACATTCTTGTCCGCCGGCAGGCGGGCGCCTAAAGGGTGATTTTTAATGCCAGCTTCGTCAAAAGACACAGAGGTCAAAGAAGGGCAGGTAATCGAGGCGTTGCCTTCGGCAACTTTCCGTATTTTGCTCACGGATGGCCGCGAGGTTTCGGGCTATCTTTCCGGCAAGATGCGTGTCAATTATATAAAAGTGCTGGTAGGCGACAAAGTGCTGGTTGAATTCAGCCGGTACGATGACTCCCGCGGGCGAATTATTAAAAGATTATAAGTACGCGCCCCGTTAGAAATCGCGGACGCAAAAATAAAAGCATGATATATAACAAAAGGTCAAAATTTATAGGCAATAATCCAGTACGCGACGCGCTTTTTGCGTCTGCGTCCTATTTCTAACGGGGTGAGAGTAAGAGCTTCCGTAAAACCAAGATGCGCTAATTGTAAAGTCATCCGTCGGGGTGGCCGCATCTTTATTACTTGCAAAAATCCGAAGCATAAGCAAAGGCAAGGTTAAATTTATTTTATGGTAAGAATCGCGGGAGTAAATATTCCGGACAGCAAAAAAATTCCAATATCCTTGACCTACATTTATGGTATTGGGCATCCTTTGGCCGGGAAAATTTTAACCTCTGCCAAAGTTGACAAAAGTAAGCGGGCCAAAGACTTGACTCCGCAAGAAGTCGGGAAACTCCGCGACATTATTGAAAAAAGTTATAAAGTTGAGGGAGAATTGAGACGCGAGCTCATTTTGAATATTAAAAGATTAAAAGACATCAAATCCTACCGTGGGACACGCCACATGCGGGGCTTGCCGTCGCGAGGCCAAAGGACCAAAACCAATTCCAGAACGCGCCGAGGTAATATCAGAAAAACCATGATGTCCGGTAAGCGTAAAATGGAAAAGAAATAAAATGGGCAAAAAAAGAATCATTCAAAAAATTGATTTGACTACCGATGATGGTAGAGCTTCAGCGATTAAATCCACGCAATTGAAAAAGAAATTCTCCGATGGCGTGGTTCACATTCTTTCAACCTACAATAATACGATTATTTCCATAACTGACCCGAAAGGCGATATAATTTTATCTTCCAGCTCCGGAGCTTTGGGATTTTCTGGCGCCAAAAAGGGGACGCCTTACGCTTCCACAAAAGTCGCCGAGTTTTTGGGAGAAAAATCCAAAGCGGCCGGCATTAGAAATCTAGGAATATTGGTAAAAGGCGTGGGTTCGGGCCGTGACGCGGCTTTGCGCTCTTTCGCCGCCCAGGGCTTTGAAATTTACGCTATCCGCGATATTACCCCCATACCGCATAACGGCCCGCGGGCGCCAAAGCCGAGGAGAGTTTAAAAATAAAAACAATGAGAACCACGATTACTTGTAAAATGTGCCGGCGCTTGGGAATGTCAGTGTGCGGACGCGAAAAGTGCGCCTTAAAAAGAAAACCTTATCCGCCCGGAGTGCATGGCAAAAGTTTTCGAAGAGGCCTTTCGGAATTTGGCCAGCAGCTTAAGGAGAAGCAGAAAGTGAAATTTCTTTACGGCCTTCGTGAGACGCAGTTTAGAAATTATATTGACAAAGCCGTGGCCCAGCGCGCTACTCCGTCAGGGGAAGCGATTATCAGAAATTTGGAAATGCGTTTGGACAACGTTATTTACCGTTTGGGGCTCGCGCCGACTAGAGCTGGCGCCAGACAGATGGTAAACCACGGGCATATTATGGTAAATGGCAAGCGCGTGAATATTCCTTCTTATCAATTGAAAGTAGGAGACGCTGTGAATATTCGGCTGGGAAGCTTGCAAAAGGGCGTTTTTATGAATTTGGCTATGGCTCTCAAAAAGTATGCTCCGCCGGGATGGCTGGAATTGGATAAAACAAATTACACCGGCAAAGTAATTGCTTACCCTCCCGCAGATGATTTAATAAGATCTTACAATTTAAGTTCAATCGTCGAATATTATTCGCGTTAATCATTATTATTAATAATATTTAAATAATTTTTTATGGACCACAATATTGTTTTATCGGCGCACACCAGAATTGTTTCCGAAGAAGACACTAAAGGGACGTACGAAATAGACGGTCTCTATCCGGGTTACGGGCACACTTTAGGCAATGCTCTCCGCCGCATCATGCTTTCTTCTTTGCCGGGCGCAGCTGTTACTAAAATAAAGATTGAAGGAGCTAACCACGAATTCGCGACTCTGCCAGGAGTTTTGGAGGACATGGTTATGATTTTGCTGAATATCAAACAGCTTCGTTTCAAGCTTCACGGCAATGAACCGGAAACCGCGACTGTGGAAATTAAAGGGGCTAGAGAGATAAGAGGCAAAGACATAAAATGCCCTACCCAGCTTGAGGTGATGAACAAGGATTTACATATTGCCACGCTCACCGCAAAAAACGCACAATTTTCCGCCGAATTTACCGTGGAAAGGGGAGTCGGTTTCGTGCCTTCCGAAGAATTGGTAAAAGATAAAGTGGCTGTGGGCGTGATTGTTTTAGACGCCATTTTTACCCCCATCAGGCGCGTGACATATGAAGTTGAAAACATGCGAGTAGGCGACAGGACTGATTACAACCGTTTGCGACTTTTTATTGAAACGGACGGCACCATCTCCGCGAGGGATGCCTTAAAAGAAGCCATAGCCATCATGAGGAAGCAGCTTACTGAGATGGATATTTTTGAAAATGAAAACGGTCAGGCAGAAACGTCGGTTAAAGAAAAAGCCGGCGAAGATTCTTTTTCTGAAATGAAATTATCCGCCAGAACAAAAAACGCGCTCATAGCCTCCGGTCTCGGGTCTCCGCGGGAGCTCGCGGAAAAATCGGAGGCGGAATTGAAAGATTTTGACGGCGTAGGAAATAAAGCTGTATCCGAAATCAAAAAAGCTCTGGCTAAGTTGGGATTATCATTACGCGAATAAATGAAAAAGAAACGGAAATTCAATAGGGAGCGGAACCAAAGGCGGGCGTTTTTAAAAAGCCTGGCGGTTGCTTTGATAATGAAAGGGAAAATAAAAACAACCATAGCGCGCGCCAAAGAATTAAGAAGTGTCGCCGAGAGGCTGGTAACGCGCGCCAAAAGGCACCAAGCGCATTCTGCCGAATACCGCGAGTTGAGAAAAAATTTGCCGAAAGCTGCCGCCCAGAAACTAGTTAAAGATATCGCGCCGAAATACAAAGAAAGAAACGGCGGGTACACCAGAATTATTAAACTTCCTCCCAGAAAAGGGGACGCCGCTAAAATGGCCTTTATTGAATTTATATAAAATTATGAAAAAAGAGATAATCATAAACGCTAAAAATAAACGGCTGGGAAGAATTGCGTCGGAGGTTGCCAAAGCGCTCCGCGGAAAAACCGAAGCGGATTTTTTGCCAAACCGGACGGTTTTGCCGAAAATAATAGTAAAAAATGTGGATTTGGTTGATATTTCAGAAAAAAAATTAAAAGAGACAGAACACGCGCGCTACTCGGGATACCCGGGCGGCAGGAAAGTTTCCAGTGCTTGGGAGGTGGCCAAAAAGGACAAGCGCCTGGTTTTCCGGCACGCTGTTTTGGGCATGCTTCCGCATAATCGCTTGAGAAAAATTATGATTAAGAATTTAATAATCTACCATGGCGAAGATAAATAAAGATAATAAATATTTTGAAGCGGTAGGGCGCCGAAAAACTTCGGTTGCCCGCGTGCGCCTTTTTAGTGAGAAAAATTCTTCGCCGAATATTTCTGTAAATCAAAAGCCATACGCAGTTTATTTTCCAACTGCGGAGCTTAAAAGAATCGCCGAAGACGGCTTCAAAATAGCGCGCGCGGAGAAAGAATACAAAGTTGTGGCAAAGATATCAGGCGGAGGAATTCATTCTCAAGCAGAAGCTCTAAGACACGGCGTCTCGCGCGCTTTGCTTCTGGTTGACCAAAATCACCGCAAACTCTTAAAATCCGCGGGCTTCCTAAAACGCGACCCGCGGATGAAAGAACGCCGCAAATTCGGCCTCAAAAAAGCCCGCAAAGCCCCCCAGTGGGCGAAGAGGTAAGGGTAAATAAAAATAAAAAGCCCCGTCGCGGATGGCGGGGCCTGCTCAATTTTGCGAAGATATGAAGTCCGGAACCCGTCGCCAGGTTATGATGTAGACGGAATCATACCCCTCTGGCGATTTAACCCTACGTTGCGAGCAGTGTGGATTAATATGTCTCTTGTCTTTGCTATCACAAACGAAAATAACGCCTTCAATATTCAGAGTTTCTTCGCAATTTTGAGCGGGTTCTATTTGTGCTTTTTTAGCCATAGAGCCCTCCCTTCCGCTTCTATTATAAGCAGATAAAGAGTGGCTTGTCAATGATTGCAAAATAAAAAAGGGTGGTAGGATTACCAGCCCTTAAAACAAGAATTCGCTCTTAGGTCAAGCGGAACGAAATACTATCGCGACTGCCTGATGCACGATGTCAGGGATTTGGCTAATGTTTCTTATTGATTCCTTGGTTTCATCCCCAATATCGAGAACAGTTGCGACAACCCGTCGCAGGAAAGTGCCGATATCTACCCCGAGCTCCCTGATTGTGTCAATGGGCACAACAAATTGTTGCTCTTCAGTTGTGTGCACAAGAAACAATCGGAAGCCGTTGTCTTCTCTAATCCGCTTCTTGATTGCAACCATCTCCTGCATGGTAAAATCACCATCCAGTTTGATTGCAATCTCTCCTTTCGGGTACACCATTACTTTCATATTCATCCTCCTTCTAGGTATAGATTAATTTCATTCCTGCTTTTCGATCCTCTAGGTTCCGCTTGGCTCGCCGGAGATTTTCAATGGCACTGTCAATCATCCATGCGAGTTTTTCTTTATCCACTGTTTCTCGAGCTTTCCTCAAAAATAGTAACCGTTTCCATAATCCTCTAAGGGAAAAGCAACTTGGCTTCTCCCCTATGACGACAGCAACTTCTTTTGTGTTAAGCTCTTCTATGCATATATGCATATGGCCCTCCTTTTTGGAGCTTAAAGCTCCTCTGATTTCAGCTTATGCAGAAAAATTAAAAAAGTCAAGCCTGCCTACCGGCAGGCAGGCGGAGAAACCAACGGCCTGATTTTGCGTTAGCACTCTTGTATAGAGAGTGCTAATTTGCTATAATTTTTTATTATGCGTTTAGACAGCAGAAAAGAAAATATTTTGGATTTTATCGTGCGGGATTATGTCCGGACGGCCAGCCCCGTGTCTTCCGAGCGTGTCAATAAAAAAGTGAGCTTGGGCGTGAGCCCGGCAACTATCAGAAATACCATGCTGGAGCTGGATAACGGCGGTTTTTTGGAACAGCCCCACACCTCCGCCGGCCGGACCCCTACGGATAAAGGTTATCGTTATTTTATTCAAAATCTAATGCGTCTTAAGGAGCCAGAGGCCTATATCCGGCGCTCAATGGATAAAATTTTTGTGCAGCCTGGCGAAATATTTGAGGAATTAAATAGCGCCATCTCCGGACACCTCGGGCTTTTTTCGGCGATTTTTTTGGAAGACGAAAACAGATTTTTTAAGCACGGCTTGTCGGAAGTTTTGAAAGAGCCTGAATTTATGGAACAAAACCGCGCGGTTGATTTTGTTAATTTGACCGAGCATTTGGAAAAAGTCGTGTCGGAAATCTTCGGCGGACAGAACAAAAAATCGGAGGAGCCAGAATTCACGATTGGTGAATTCGGAATGGCCGGAATGCTTTTTGAAGATGAAAATTGGGGGAGGTTTGCCATGATATCTTTGGGCCCCCGCAGGATGAATTATGAAAAAGCTGGGTCGGTTTTAAAATATGCAAAGGGGGATGTTTCCCGACGTAAAGTCGGGACCCCGACTTCGTTATTAAAAAATATTATTAGTGCGTCGGGGAAAAATAAAAGAAGGAAATAATATGGATGATGACGTGGAAATTATTAATGAGGGAGATGAGGAAACGGCCAAAGACAAGCTGACGAAACTAAAAGAAGAGCTGAAGGCGGTGAAAAACGAGCGGGACAATTATCTGGCTGGCTGGCAGAGAGCGAAAGCAGATTTTATAAACGCGAGGAAGGATGAAGAAAAAGCCAGGGCTGAATTTGCCAAATTTGCCGCAGAGAAAGTTTTAAGAGAAATGCTGGCGGTGGCTGATTCGTTGCTTGCTCGCCGAAGCTTTGGCAAAGACGGGGAGGATCCCATCCATAATCAATTAGTTGATATATTAAAAAAAGAAGGAGTTCTGCCGATTGAGGCGCTGGGGAAACAATTTAATCCGTTGGAGCATGAAGCGCTGGAGAAAAAAGAAGTTTTAGACGAAACAGAAGATAATGCGGTGGTGGAAGAATTACAGAAAGGATATATGATTTATGATCGGGTCTTGCGACCCTCCAAAGTAAAAGTCGGGGTTTATAAATCTCAAAATTAAAAGTTAAAATATAATAAAATATTATGGCAAAAATTTTAGGAATAGACTTGGGAACGACCAACTCCGCGATGGCGGTCGTGGAAGGGGGAGTCCCGAAAATATTGGAAAACGCGGAGGGCGCGCGCACCACGCCCTCAATGGTCGCGTTTTCAAAAACAGGCGAGCGCCTGGTCGGCCTTTTGGCAAAAAGACAGGCAGTGACCAACCCCAAAAACACCATTTTTTCGGTAAAACGATTGATTGGCAGGAAATTCGGCGATACGGAAGTTAAACGCGATAAAACCTTGTTGCCTTATGAAATCAAAGAATCGGCCAACGGCGGAGTGGACGTAAAAATAAATGAAAAATGGTACCGGCCGGAAGAAATTTCGGCGATGATTTTAGCGAAATTAAGAACCGACGCCGAAGCCAAGCTGGGAGAAAAAATTGAAGAAGCCATCATTACCGTGCCTGCTTATTTTGACGATGCCCAAAGACAAGCAACCAAAGCGGCCGGCGAGATTGCTGGTTTGCAAGTTCGCCGGATTTTAAACGAACCCACAGCCGCGGCTTTAGCCTACGGATTAAATAAAAAGAAAAATGAAAAAATAGTGGTTTACGATTACGGTGGAGGCACATTCGACCTTTCCGTTTTGGAAATTGGGGATGATACCATTGAAGTCCGTGCCACGGGAGGCGACACGCATTTGGGAGGGGACGATTTTGATCAAAAAATTATCCAATATATCGCTGTGGAATTTAAAAAAGAATCGGGCATTGATGTCACCAAGGATGTTTTGGCTCTTCAGCGCCTGAAAGAAGCTGCGGAGAAAGCCAAGCACGAGCTTTCCACCACGGTTGAGACGGAAATAAATATTCCTTTCATCACATCCGACGCCTCCGGCCCGCGGCATCTTTTGATGAAATTCACCCGTGCCAAACTGGAAGAGCTGGTAGGAGATTATTTAAATAGGTCTTTTGAGATTACTAAGAAAGTGGTGGATGAATCGGGTTTTAAAATGCAGGAAATTGACGAAATAGTTTTGGTCGGGGGCCAAACGAGAATGCCAGCGATTCAAGCGGGCATTAAAAAACTTTTTGGGAAAGAAGCTAATCTTTCCATAAATCCGGACGAAGTTGTGGCAGTAGGCGCGGCGGTGCAGGGCGGAATTTTGCAGGGCGACGTGAAGGACGTTTTGCTTTTGGACGTCACCCCGCTTTCTTTGGGTATTGAGACCTTGGGGGGAGTGATGACCAAAATTATTGAAAAAAATACTACGGTGCCAGTAGCGCGTTCACAGGTTTTCTCGACCGCCGCAGACAACCAAACTTCCGTGGAAATTCACGTTTTGCAGGGCGAGCGCGAGATGGCGGGAGATAACAAAACCCTCGGCAGATTTATTTTGGATGGGATTCCTCCATCGCCTCGCGGCATGCCGCAGGTGGAAGTCAGCTTTGATATTGACGCAAACGGAATTTTATCCGTAAAAGCCAAGGACAAGGCGACGAATAAAGAGCAATCCATCAGGATTGAAGCTTCCACGGGGCTTTCTAAAGATGAAATTGAAAAAATGAAAAAGGACGCGGAACTCCACGCCGAAGACGATAAAAAGAAAAAAGAATTGGTTGAAGCCAAAAACCGCGCGGACGCTTTGGTTTACACCGCAGAAAAGTCGTTGCGCGATGCGGGTGACCTGCCTGACGGCAAGGCAGGCAAAATTGAACAGGGGATAAAAGACGAAGTTAGCCAAAAAATAGAGGCACTTAAAAAAGTTAAAGACGGAGACGATGTCGCTGGAATCCGCTCCGCTGAAACGGAGCTCGCCCAATCTCTCTCCAAAATCGGCGAAGCGATGTATAAAAAACCGGAAGATGGCAGTGGCGGAGATAAATCGGGCCCTGACATCAAAGACGCCGATTTTAAAGAAGAGGGAGAGGATAAGAAATAAAAATGTCTAAAGACTATTATGAAATTTTGGGGGTGCGAAAGAATGCTTCTCAAGAAGAAGTAAAAAGGGCGTACCGAAAATTGGCGCATCAGCATCATCCTGACAAAAAAAGCGGGGACGAAAAAAAGTTCAAAGAAATCAACGAAGCCTATCAAATTTTGGGGGACGAGCAAAAACGCCAACAGTACGATCAGTTCGGTAAGACTTTTTCCGGACAGGGCACGCAAAGCGGGTTTGAAGGTTTTGATTTTTCTGGTTTTGAAGGTTTCTCCGGCCAAGGCGGATTCGGCGCGGACTTGGGCGATATTTTTGAAGATATTTTAGGCGGTTTCGGAGGATTTGAGCGTGGCGGCAGAAGAAAACAATCGCGCGGCAGCGATATTTCTTTAGGCATTGATGTTTCGTTTAAGGAATCAGTTTTTGGCGGACGGAGAAGCGTGGTTATTGAGAAATCAAAAAAATGCGAAATTTGCAAAGGTTCCGGCGCGGAGCCGGAGAGCTCGCTCAAAAAATGCCAGACCTGCGGCGGCACAGGAACAGTGCGCGAGACGCGCCGTTCGCTTTTCGGCTCATTTACCGCGCTTTCGGAGTGCTCGCATTGCCGCGGGCGAGGGGAAGTGCCGGAGAAAATCTGCAGGCACTGCCGCGGCTCCGGTATTTTTAAAAAATCGGAAACCATTGATATAAATATCCCCGCGGGCATCCGCGACGGCGAAGCAATAAAATTTACCGGAGCAGGGGAAGAGATTGCCAATGGGCAGGCGGGAGATCTTTATGTCCGGATTCGCGTTTTACCGCACCACGCTTTGCGCAGAGAAGGTTTTGATATTCTGATGGACTTATATTTGCCTCTCACAAAAATGCTTTTAGGCGGAGAGGAAATTGTTGAAACGCTGGACGGGAAACTTTCTGTGCGTATTCAGGAGCTTTCCAAAACAAGCGACATTTTACGCCTTCGCCAAAAAGGCGTGCCGAAGGCGCGCGGAAACCGGGGCGACCTTTTGATAATTCTCCACCACAAGCTTCCCAAAAAACTTTCATATGAAGCAAAAAAATTACTTTTGGATTTAGAGAAAGAGGGATTATGATAACCCCTCTCTCTTGTGTTAAAATAGTCTCATGCAGTCAATTTTATATTTATTGAAAAATCCGCAGTGGGACATGGTGCTGATGCTGTTTTTAGCCGCGGGGGGATTTTTTTGGGGGATTTCGGGGGGCAAGAAAAAAATGGCTTTTATGATTTTAGCCGTTTACGTTTTACTCGCGCTATTCCCATTCTTGCCAGTTGATAAATTGACCGCAGGCAGGGCGGAGACGGAAATTTTTATGTGGAGAGCCGGAATTTTTCTGGCGCTTTTGATTTTGCTTACTCTTTTTTTACTGCGCGCTTTGCATGGTGCGGCGTATATAAGTGGCATTTGGTGGGAAGTTTTGATACTCGCGATTTTGACGGCGGGATTTTTGATGGTTTCTTTATTAAGTTTGGCTCCGGCGGTACTAATAAAAAATAATTTACTGAATCTTTCCCCGCTTACCTTGAAGTTTTTTTCTGACGCCGCTACCGCCAGATGGTGGACAATCCTCCCTATTTTCGGAGTAATTTTTCTATAAAATAAAAAAATGCCCCGCCGGTTTTATCCAGAAGGGCATCGCGTTAAGGCTTTTTTATCCGCTTTATCCATTTTCTCCATCGCTTTCGACATTGAGTTTTACCTCAATTCTCGGCAATGAAATTCTCGACAATGAAAATGCGCCCCTTCAGCATGTCGAATGACATCGTCAGGTTAAGCAAAAATGGAAAACAGGAAAAAGGTCTATGCTACATTCTCCTCGGGCTCCTCGGGGCTCTCTTCAAGGCTCTTTTCGCCCTTGAGCTCGCGGGCGAGGTGCCGCATTATGTGTTTGGCGAAGATTGGTCGTTTGCACCCATTCGGCCAAGGACACATAACAAGCGGACGGGGCACTTTCTTTTCATCGCGCGCAAATCCTGCGCGCTCGCATTGGTATTCCTTCCCGTCAAACTTGAGAGTGAATACCCCCGGGGAAAATGGCTCCAAATATCTCAGTTTTTCTTGGAGCTCTTTGACCGCTCTGGTTTCGCCATATAGTTTTAACTCAGCTTGCTCAAGCTCAAGCGTTTTTTGCTTAAGCTCATCATCGAAGTGTTTTACAAGGGCTTTTTTCTTCACGACCCAACCCTGCACCAGGTTTATAACTTTTGAGCCCCGCCGGTGCCTTTCAGTGGCTTGCGGGTGTGAGGGTTCTGTATTGCCGACATCGCCAAGCTCAAATTCTGCGTCAGGTCTATTGCCAGACCAATTCGCTGGCTGCGTCCTCTTTCTCGCAGTTAGCTTAGGGAAAAGATAAACCACTATTCCGGTCACTAATGCGATAAAGATTCCGAACGCGCCCGTTATCCAAGTTATTGTCCAAAATTCATTGTTTCCTACCTTTGCTGTTGCTGCTGTCGCCATGGCATCGTCCTTTCTCGCCGGTTTTTCTGTCTTAGTAGTCGCTTGCGGAGCCACCGCTGGAGCTACCGGTGCCGGAGCGACCATTTGCGGTTGCGGGGCAGATTTTTGGGCCGGTTCTTTCTGGACAATTGCAGTTTGAGATGTTTCCGTCTTTTGCCCAGTTGTTTTTGCCGACGCCGCTACCCGGGAGACCTCTTTCTCCTCTTTTGCCACTTTCCCAATCTCTTTTCCGGCCTCTGTTTTGGTACTTTGGGTTTCTTTGCCTACAGGCTCCGGCGACTGGAGGGGCATTGTATACAACTCTCCAGCCCTTATAGTCCTGGCCATAGCCAGCGACTTTTCCTTCGGGGGTCCGAAGGCGTTTATAGCCGTTCTAACCCCACACTGGCCGGCATTTTTTATGCCGATGGGGACGAACCCTCTGGACAATAATTCGGCACACACTCTTTCAAGCATGTCGCCGTCCTCGATTGCCACCGTCACTTCGGGTTTGGTTGCCCAGACCCGAAAGGCATGACTTTCCGGGACTACGACTCCCAATCCCAAAAACAGGAACACAGCGGCTAGTATTCTCTTCTTCATCGCTCTCTCCTTCCTTTCCTTCGTTTAAGTTAAAATCCTTTGTTTTTAGCCTTATTTTGTTGGTTTCGGACTCTGTTTCGGAGTCTAGCAAATAACCTGTAAGAAGTCAAGTAGCAAATATAAAGCCAAGGTTATATTGCAATAAGGCCAAAAATGGAGTAAAATACAAAAACCGTCTATAGCTATAAAAATTTTATTGCGGATAAATTCAAAACCCCGCTCCGCCCATAGCTCAATTGGTAGAGCAGCTCCCTTTTAAGGAGAAGGTTCCAGGTTCGATTCCTGGTGGGCGGAGCGGGGGTTGGAATAGAACGCGTGATATAATACAATCATGAAGAAGTTGTTCTCGGCGATTGTTTTTGTCGCAACGGTTTTTTCTCCTTTAATTTCACTGGCTCAAAATCCGGCGGTTGCGTCGTTTACGGTTTCTCCGGCATCGGGTCCATCCGGTTATCCATTTGCTTTTGTATGGTCTTTAGAGAATGCGTTCGGTTCTTCTTTTTTAATCCCGTGCATCCAAGGCATTAAATTAAAATATTTAAATGACAGCGCGCTCGCTTGCGGAACGCGCATCACATCTCAAGTCGCGACAAACAACGGCTTAGGGGTCAAGGTAATCAATATAAGCGGCAATCAGGTCAGCGTTGCCGCGCGCGTGATTCCAAAAGATTCTTCTGGTAAAGATTATGACGCTGGCGGGCAGACTTTGTATATTTCGGTAGGCGTAAACCAGCAGCCCATAGAAAAATTCACAACTTCAACCACAACTACCGTTTCCGGCGACCCGGTTACAATTTCATGGAGCTCAACTGATTTAGATAATGTAAACCTGTCAATTGAATGCAAACCGGAAATAAAAGTATTGTCACAGAGCTATACAGCGGGGCTTTACCTCCCATGCGGTAAGCCGATTTTTCAGCCGGATCTAGCCAAATCCGGCTCACTAAAACTTAATTTTACCAACTCTTCCGTAGATCCTTTGCCTTTCACTCTAACCCTGATTCCCGCTATGGCGCCGGGGGTTTATAACGCCATCTACCCCTCCACTCTTATTTTAACGATCGCTTCGGATATAGTACCGGATCCGGTCGTGAATTATTTTACTACTTCGGTTTCTGCACCTGCTTATCCCGGCCAAGTTTTGCCAATTTCCTGGTCAACGCAAAACACAAAAGGCGTAAATCTGAAAATTTCCTGCGCGGATGGCATAACCGCAACATCTTCTAAAAATCCATCCTTGGCGCTGCCTTGCGGTAATTACGCATTCGCGGATAACGACCTTCTCCCTCCAAGTGGGGATCTCAATCTTTCTTTTCAAAATAGCGGGAGTTTGTTAAACGTTGTCAGTATAAATCTAACTCCTGCCTTTAAAGCAAAAACCGGATACGATGCCACAAAAAACAGGACATTAAGCGTAGAAGTCCGGCCGAAAAATTCGGCCAGAGCGTCAGTCGCTGCGCCGAAAGTGCCGCAGCTATTGCCCCCAAACGTTCCAAAATCGGTGGTACCCCAATCCTCGCAGAATCAATCGGCGCAGCCGCAGACCGCGCCCGCGCCGAGGCCGAAAGTAGATGCGCCTCATGCATATATACCACCAACCGACGCAAAAACCACAATAAAAAAAGAGTTTCAAATTGTTGAGTACGTTCGTTTAAAATTTCTTTTTCTGATCCCAGTTGACGTTAAAGTAACAACAACAAAAGATGAGGGCGGCAACATAAAAAACGTGAAGTATCCTTGGTGGTCTTATCTCGGTTTTCTTAGATAAACCATCTTGTGAATAACTATTTGTCCATGACTAGTAATTGTGCGTATTTGTGCTAGAATCAGCTTTAAAGCCTGTGCTGCCGGCAGGTTAGGGTCGAAACTTGTTTTATAAGCGTTTTTTTATATTAAATATATGGCAAATGATAAAGACGAAAAAATAATTGCCTACTGTGTAAAATGCCGTGAAAAAAGAACGATGGTGAATCCCAAAGAGGTGACAATGAAAGGAAAGGGAGGGGTTACTCGTTTGGCAATGACCGGAACCTGCGAAAAATGCGGAACAAAGATGTTTAGAATCATGGGCAAGAAATAAATCGTGCCCGGGGCCCGTAGCTTAGTGGTAGAGCATCCGGTTTGCATCCGGAAAATAGGGGTTCGATTCCCCTCGGGTCCACAATTCCGAATTTGAAGAAAGATTGACCTCGCCCGCGCCTTTGGCGCGGGCTCGGTCAATTCTGATGCAAATCAAATTTGGTGGTGTCTTTATGATACTGTTCGGACTCATTTTGAGCAAAATCCTGACTGATTTACCTAGTCATTCAGGTAGTCATTCGCCCTACCTCGGAATGACTACCCTCCGTTCTCAAATCCGCCTGTCATTACTCGCTATTCTGACTTCGCCTCCCTCAAATTCCAAACCCGACTTCACTCCGCTACGCCCCCATTCCACGCTTGTGCTGTTTCCCACAATATCCGCCTCCGGCGGATTGGCTCGCCGCCCTGCTGGTCGGCTCGCTTGGTCGCCGAAATTCCTCCCCTCAAAATTCATAGCTCAAGGTCGCATGGCCGAGAACTATTTTTTAAAATGCAACATCCTTAAATAAAGAATCGTTGACGTAACTATGCAAATAAATATTAAAAGATTTATATAGAAAATCACGCTGCAACCTGAAATAAAAACCTCATTATATATTTTATATAACAAAACGGCGACTAATAGTATCGGGAAAATTATCGTATATAAGAGCCACGACCAATCAGAAAAGAGAGGATAGTTTTCGAGATAGTGTCGTCCCTCTCTAGAAAAGATTCCCGTAGCTCCATCGTAGTTTTTTCTTATAGCGTCCTCTACTTTTTCAATATAATCATAATGTTTCTCAATTAACCCCACTGTTTGAAAATATTTCATTGTCAAAACGAGCATCAAAAACCAAATGACGCTTCCGATGAATGAGGTGTTAATTAAGGCTCCATTAAGGCCGACCTTTTCGGACGCAAATTGTGCGATAGCTAAGCCGGCCTCACTCGGAGAAAAAACTTCGAATAACATCACTGCAGCTACCAAGAGAATCCAGATCAACAACTTATCACGCAGTGAGATATAATCACGTATTTGAGCGAATGTATCTTTGTAGTGATCGTTAAGCGTCTCTAGTTTTTTATCGTCGCTTATGCTCATAGATATTCACTTAGGCATCATTCAATGCCTTGATAATTGCGGCTTGAGAAAAACTCATAGCCCAAGAAGCACCTGAGTCGAGCAGCTCCTCTGGAGATTCATTCTCTCTATCTAATTTGACGGCAACGATTTTGTTTCCAAGCTCTTTACTCTTAGCAACCTCAAAGTTGATCCAGTTTTTAAAGCCAATAAGTCGACTGTGTCTATGGGTCTTATTCGCTTCCTTACCTACAAGAACTAGTGTGTAGTCTGCCTCCTTAACTTTTAAGGTTAAGGCCGCTTTGATTCTACCGATATTGTAGCTATCGATTTCCTCTGGTGTCGCGTCATTGAAGACAAAATTAAATTGAGGATTCGCGTCCCATGCCTCAAGAAGATATTTGTAGTGCTTATCATTATCATAATCGAAGCTAACAAAAACTTTTTTCTTCATTGTGGTATTAAATTATAATTTATTATTATCGTATCGACCTTTATGTTTGTCTTTCCTATATCTTTGGGTCTCATAAACTCGTTCTTGCTCTCTTTTCTTCAAGCTCTCTTTTTTTGTCAGTAACTGCAGCCAACTCTTTTTCAGTTTTTTCAAGCCTTTTATATTCCTCTTCCTCGTATATTAAAGATGCAACTTCGTATATGAGACTATTTCTTAGCTCAAAAATCCTTTCTACCTTTTGATTAGCTTCTTTAACATAAAGTTCGGCAATAGCCTCCGCTATATGGAAGGTAGAATAAAAATCAGTATCCTTTGTTAAACCATAACCCTTGAATCCCGTGTTAATATATATTTCGATAACATTTTCTTGATTAATAATAGTTTCCTTATCGATAGTATCGTTCCCCAGATTTCTTAGAAAGAAATCAAATTTGAATTTTTTCCCCCCAACCATTATAAACTTGGCTGTTTTGGGCTGTGTCTTTTTGGGTGTTCTTTGATCCCTTTCTTCCTTTGTAAGCGGCACTTCCTCTTCTTTAGCTACTCGCAAATCAGTTTCTCTGGTTTCCTTAAAATCTTCCTTCCCAGTTGCAGACCTCTTTTTAGGTTGATATAGATCTGGGTAAGCTAATTCTTTGAATTCATCGAGGCGGTTAAGGGCATTCAATAAGTTATTTTTTATTGTTTCTTTTCTTTCAACTGGCATACTATCCGCTTTTTCTTGGCTTGATCGATCTCTGGCGGTTTTTGTTATCTCATCGATTTTACCCTTAACTTTGTACCCCAAATATTTTTCAGTTTGATCGCCCCAAAATTTTTCAATAAATTCTTTAAATTCGCTAGATTCAATAATGAATTCTCGTTTATTGTGTGTTACTGGTACGGAATCCAAATTTATTTCCCCCGCAACACTCATAAGGTGTGGGTGATAGTTATAACCAAGTTTCTCAGACGCTCTTATTAATCGTCCTCTTCGGAATAGGTTGAAACCGCTTTGTTTTTGTGATCCAACCTCTAAAAGACCATACCAACCCGTAATAGTGCTTCCTTTTGAAAGCATATATGAGAAATCTTTCTTCGAGTCAGGAACTAGTTTATTTTCGCTAGGTACGCACGGTTTAGCCGTCTCTCTCCTCAAGCCGACTTTAATGACAACATTGTTATGCTCAATATATGGGCCGTATCTTTTTGCTAAGTCCTCCTTGAGACGCGTAACAAGTGCATCATATAATTTGATCTTCAAACTACTAATTTCTATTTTTGTTCCGTGTTCATTCTTCGGAGCCTTTATGATTGTAAGAGGATACTTATGCCAATCACTTGATTGTAAAAATTGCTCCTTATTATATTCGAGAGTATATTTTTCTTCAGAGCCTTTTGGAGTACTTGTTATAACAAAAATTGTTCCGAGACTTGTGCAAGCTGATTTTAAACCCAAGCCAAACTCGCCTAGTGCATCATGTTTTTTAGAATAGGCAAGTACTAGACTCTTCGAAGCTATCTCTTTGCTCATCCCTTGCCCGTTGTCTTCGACAATGATTTTTTCTCCCTTCTTATCTAAGACAATAAATATCTCGACGCCATCTTCATTCGCAGCATCAATTGAGTTGTCTACTAATTCTGCAAGTGCATCAGAGATCGAATAATTAGCTTCCCCAATTTTGTGATAAATACTCTTATCCGGTGTGATATCTATGGTCTCAGTTTTTTGGTTTTTTTCCATATTTTGTATACTAATTGATAGTTTATTAAGTGATAGTATGATCCTATACCAATATCACATTCTTGTAAAGTACTCACCTGTGGATAACTGCTTATCTACCTCATCTAAGGACCAGCCGAAAGGAGGGGTTTGAGGGGAGGAATTCCGGCGACCTGCGAGCCGCCCAGCTGGGCGGCGAGCCAGTCCTCCACAGGAGGACTTTCGTGGAAAACAGCACAAGCGTGGAATGGGGCGTAGCGGAGTGAAGTCGGGTTTGGGATTTTGAAGAGCGAAGGTTAGAAAGTCCAGTAAACATAAGGCAAATCAACAGAGCTACCCCTTCATTCCGAGGCAGAGCCGATGAAGGGGTGAATGAAGGGGTAAATCAGTTGGGATTTTGCTCAAAAAAGGTTCTGATTTTGTCGTATAATGTCCAAAATATTAATAAACCTTACTAATCCTCTAAAATCTTTATAACCAATTTCTTGGCAGGCTTAGGCAGTCCTAATTTTTTAAGCAATGATTCAATTTGTTCTAAAGTATAGACCCGATAATTGTTTATGGGGTGCCTGGCTGCTTGAAATTTGCGCAGATTGTCCCAATTTCTAAGCGTAAGCGCGGTAACGCCTATTAATTTGGCGGCTTGATGAATGGTGAGATATTTCTTTTGTATTAAATCCATCACTATAAGTTTACTAAACACATAAAAAGTCGTCAATCTCGGATAGACGAGTTAAGCCTATTTAGGCAATGTGACTTCTATATAATTTGTTTCGTCCAATAAGATTAATTTGCCGGCATCAATCTGAATAATTTTTGGCTGTTTGCCTTTATGTATCGGGAAAATGTTTTGCCCGCCAGCTTGCTCCATTTCCACCACGTAAATTGAATCTCCGCTCGTGACCATCAAATAATCCGGCCAGCCGGGATAAAATCTCACATCATTTATGGGCGAAGCCGATAAAATATGAAGGCCTCTTTCTTTTTCCCATTCTGGCATTTTGTCTAAATCGGAAATCCAGTAGGAATCTATATTTTCTTCGCCCCAATAAATAACCCTTGAAAAAGTTTCATCAAAGAAGCTGTTTTTGTTGCTTTTTAAAATATTAAAGGTCGTGGTACCCCATTGGCCGATGATGTCAAAAAGATCTTTGTCTCTATAAAAACTGCCATCATCTCCCAAAATCAAAAAATTGTCAGTTTTCGGAATAGCCCAGAATTTTTTTACGCCGGGAAATTTCGGTTTTTTTGTTTCCAAGGTTGGAGTCGTAGTTCCTAAAATTTTTATTTCGGTATTTTTGGGCACCAAAAGCACAAATCTCTCCGCAACTATCTCTGGCAGAACCGCAAATGTTTTTGACCATTTCCAAAAGCCGTCTTTTTCCACGGCAACTTGATGTTCGCCCGGAAGCAGATTTTTTATCAAAGCGGAATTCGCCAAGAGCGAGGTGCTTTTGTTTTTTTTATCAACAGTCACATTGGCGCCAGCTCCTGAGGCTTTTATGAATATGCCTCCGGTTTTATGAAGTTTAAAATCGCTTCCGATGCCGTATCCTAAGCTATACAAAATAACCGGAGCCGACAGCAGCACAAATATGAGTGTGGCAAGATAAAACAAAACCCGCCGTTTAGTTTTGGTAAGCATAGAATTAATTTGATTTATCGTTTAAAATAGCATAAATTTAAGCCAATGACAAAATTTTTAATAAAGGGAGGCAGGGCACTGGAAGGCGAGATAGAAATCAACGGCAGTAAAAATGCGGCGCTGCCTGTTTTAGCCTCTTCTGTTTTATTTAAAGAAAAGATTGAAATTGAAAATTTACCAAATATTGAAGACGTAAAAAGAATGCAGGAGCTTCTTGATAAATTGGATGCGGACGGGAGGATTGATTACGAAATAGCAAAAAAATTTCGCGCATCGATTTTACCGGTTGGTGCGGCTCTCGCGCGTTTTGGCAAAGTCGCTTTTCCTCATCCAGGTGGATGTGTCATTGGAGAGCGCCCAATTGATGTATTTTTGGATGGCTGGAAAATCATGGGAGCAAAAACTAAATTGTCGAAGAGCGCTCCGGCAGATTATGAAATCACTGCTCCGGAAGGACTTTTCGGAGTTGATTACACGTTTAAAATCCCTTCGGTGACTGGAACGGAAGCTTTGATTATGACCGCTGTTTTAGCAAAAGGAACTACTATTTTACGAAATGCTGTGCTTGAACCCGAGATTAAATATTTAGCCGATTTTCTTAATGCCAATGGCGCTCAAATCGCGGGCGCCGGCACCACAACTATAAAAATAGAAGGACGATCAGGGAAACTTCTTAATTATAGCACGCGATTTATCGTACCGCCAGATAGAATTGAAGCTGGGAGTTTCGCTATCTTGGGAGCGCTTCTCGGAAAAAATTTAAGAATAAAGAATTTCGTTGCGGGAGAACTGTCGACTTTTCTGGTTTTGCTTTTCAATGTAGGCGTGGAGTATGTTTTGGAAAATAATTCTATTATTTTTCCAGCCAAAGGTTGGTCCGCCTTTGGCGGAAAAGATGCTTATAAAAAAACTTTGCGCGCGAGCAATGTCACCACCAAAGAATTCCCCGGTTTTCCAACGGATCTTCAAGCTCCTTTTACTATTTTGCTTACCCAGGCTGAAGGACAGAGTTTGGTGCATGAGACTGTTTTTGAAGGGAGGTTGAATTATATTCAGGATTTGAATAAAATGGGTTCACGGATAACGCTGTGCGATCCGCATAGGGCCATAGTCTACGGGCCTACTAAATTGTCCGGGAGAGCTCTGGAAAGCCCTGATATTCGTGCAGGTTTGGCGTTTATAATCGCCGGACTTATAGCTAGCGGAGAAACAAGTATTGGAAATATTTATCAAATTGAGAGAGGATACGAAAATATAGATTATAGGCTTCGCTCCATAGGCGCAGATATAAAACAGATATAAATGAATTTATTTATAAAAAAAATCGGAATAGATTTGGGAACAGCCAACACTTTAGTTTACGTGCCTGGGCAAGGAATAGTTCTCAACGAACCGTCGGTGGTAGCCGTCTCTCTTCCGGAAAATCGGATACTGGCGGTGGGCGTGGAAGCAAAAGTCATGATCGGGCGCACGCCTGAAAGCATCATTGCTTACCGTCCAATGAAGGACGGCGTGATTGCGGATTATCGTGTGACGGAAGCGATGCTACGCTATTTTATTTCAAAAACAGTAGGCAGGTGGAATTTGATAAAGCCGGAAGTTTTGATTTCGGTTCCGGCCGGGGTCACTTCCACCGAAAGAAGATCGGTGGTGGAAGCGGCGATAAAAGCCGGAGCCAAATCCGCTTATGTGGTAAAAGAGCCGGTGTTGGCGGCAATTGGCGCGGGGATTCCGATCCACGAACCCAGAGGGCATATGGTGGTGGACATCGGTGGAGGAACGATGGACGCCGCCGTGATTTCTTTGGGCGGGATAGTGAGTTCCATTTCAGTAAAAGTTGCCGGGGGTAAAATTGACCAAGCCATTGCTGATTATATTAAAAAACAGTTTAATTTGGCGATCGGCGACACAACTGCGGAACAGATAAAAATAGGCATAGGATCCGCAATTCCTCTGGAAGAAGAATTGACTACTACAATCAAGGGACGCGATTTTTTGACTGGACTTCCCAGATCCATAGACATCCGTACCAACGAAGTGGTGAAAGCAATAGACGGCGAACTGCGAGATATTATAAAAGCCATCAAGCAGGTTCTGCATAATACTCCGCCGGAGCTGGCGTCCGATATTATAGAAAACGGGATTGTGATGACTGGGGGCGGATCGCTTCTCCGAAATTTAAACGTTTTGGTCACGCGCTCTACGGGCGTGCCAGCGACCGTGGCTAAAGACGCGCTTTATTGCGTGGCTAAAGGCACTGGCACTGCTCTTGAGCATTTGGATTCCTACAAAAAAAGCATCGTGGCGAAAAGATAATATGCCCGAAAAACCGCCAGCAATAGAAAGCTTTAAAGAAAGTACTAAATCTCCAGAATCCGAACTTTCTCCGGAAGTTTTAGAGAAAGTGATGAACAAGGTGCAGGATATTAATGAAGCAGGGGTAGCTTATTCTTTTGTGAGCGGAGGGCCGTACTCTGCAGGGTCCATATTTGAACAGGATAACTTACAAAAAACAAAACTCGTGCGGATTTTGAAAGAAGGATTACTAGGCACCCCAGAAAAATTTTATTTGGAGGGAGTGCCGCCGACAAAGGAACAGTGGGCAAAAGAAGCTCAGGTTTCGCTTAGAAAAGGAGGAAGATCTAACGTTTATTTTAATGTAACAGGTATGGCGCATGAAGAGGAAACGCCGAATACGCAGTCAGGAGAAACATGGATAAGTAAATCTGCAGGAAGTTCAAAGAAAAACGCACTAGCTTTCATATTTGACCTGTCTAAATTCACATATGATGACGATACGAATAAAATGAGTCGTAAGTACTATGAAACATATTATAAGCGAAGTACAAGAAAATTTACCACAGCTTATGGTTTTAATTTGTCTCACCGAGTACCACCACGTTTTTTCAATGGCATTTTGTTAAAACTACAGGATAATTACCAATATGACCAATTAGCTGCAGAAATCGGAATATTATCTGAACAAGTTTATAAAGAAAAAGGGAATTTGTTATTACCAATTTACGATGTATATGGCAACTTATATTGGCCAAAGAAGATGAGCTACGAGGAAGTTAAAAAATTTGTGGAGGAGAGGGATAAGAATAAAGAATAAGATTATGGAAAAGGATTTTGATAGATGGAACATAAACAAGAAAAGACTGCACAGCCAGAATGTTTTACACTTTTATCATGAGCGCGAGATATGGTGGTGTTCGTTAGGCGTCAATATTGGTTTTGAACAAGATGGAACAGGCAAGAATTTTGACAGGCCGGTAATCGTAGTGCGCGGCTTTAATAAAAATACATTTTTTGGAGTAGGATTAACTGGTAGAAAAAAGGTCGGAAAACATTATTTTTACTTGGGGAAAATCATAGGGCAAGATGCGACAGCCGTGCTTTCGCAAGTTCGCTTATTGGATACAAAAAGGTTGGTGCGTAAAATAGGAACACTGGACGAAGCCCAATTTGAAAGGCTTAAATTAGCTTTAATTGAAGTATTGTTTGGCTGAAAATAATTTGCTCCGCAATTGAGCGAAGCGAGGCCGAAGCCATATGTAATTTAAGCGTAGCAAGCCCATTATTAATGTCAATAGCCATCTGTGAATAAATAGAATGAGCGAAAAATTGCAACAAAATTCAGCACTATCACTATTAAAACGCCAAATTGAGTGTGGAATGTTGCCGCAGGCGTATTTATTTTCCGGGAACGATGAAAAAGCGAAGGATGAGGCGGTTCATTTGCTTGCGACTTATTTTTTGGGGGAAAATTACGCGCACAGCCCAGATTTTTTTAAAACTGAAGAAGACCCGATAACTATAGAAGAAGTGAGGATGCTTAAAATAAAAAGTTCGCAGAGCGCCGTTTCCGGCAGAAAAAATGTTTTTTTGATAAAAAATATTGAAAACTTGAGCCGCGAAGCGTCTCCCGCCATGCTTAAGCTCTTGGAGGAGCCTTCAATAAATAGTATTATTATAGCGACAACTAAAAATAAATCTTTTTTGCTTAGCACGATAAAATCGCGTTTTTCCGTTTTTAGATTCTGGACTACGGAGCCGGAGACGGTAAAGTCAGAAGATGAGCTAAAAACAAAATTAATTAAATCGCTTGCGGGAGCTGAAATTTCCGCAAGAAAGAATCCGAATCATGCCAATATTTTAAAATTCGAAAAAATACTGGAAATTCATAAAATTATAAACGATCCGACCGTCAACAAAAGGCTTTTGGGAGAGTATTTAAATTTAATATCATGATAGATTTTTCAAAAGAAGAAAAAGAATTCCAAAAAATAATTTTATGGTTCGCGGAAGATCTTAAAAAAATTCGCACCGGACGGGCAACTTCCTCTGTTTTGGAGGGGATTATGGTTGAATCCTACGGCGTTCTCACCCCTTTGGCGCACGCGGCGGCTTTGTCTTCGCCCGACCCCAAAAGCGTGCTTATCCGCCCCTGGGACAAAAATCTGCTTCCGGCCATTGAACAGGCGCTGGCCAGAGCCAATCTGGGGCTTTCTATAATTTCTGAAACGGATCAGGTCAGAGCGATTTTTCCGGCGCTTACAGAGGAGCGCAGGAAACAATTTGCCAAAATTGTAGGCCAAAAAGCGGAGGAGGCGCGGATATCGGCAAGAAAGCGCCGGGATGAAATTTGGAAAACGATTCAGGAAGAAGAGCGCACCAAAATCATATCGGAAAATCAAAAATTTTCCCAAAAAGAAAAAATGGAAAAAATTGCCGAAGAAACAAATAAAAAAATCGCGGAACTCGCCGCAAAAAAAGAAAAAGAATTAATGGAAATATAAACCCGTGCTTTTAACTTTTTTAATTTTTCTGACTATTCTTATAATCCTAGTACTCTCCCACGAGGCCGGACATTTTTTTACGGCGCGGTTCTTTGGCGTTAAAGTTGAAGAATTTGGATTCGGCATCCCTCCTCGGATTTTGAGTTTATGGCGCGATAAGCATGATACTCTTTATTCTTTAAATCTTCTGCCTTTTGGCGGATTTGTGAAAATTTTTGGCGAAGAGGGTGACGAAGTTTCTCAGCCGGAAAGTTTTGGGTCAAAACCTGTCCCGAAAAGGGCCGTGATACTGGCCAGCGGCGTATTAGCGAATATTATTTTAGCTTTTCTTGCGCTTACTTTGGTAAGCAGTTTGGGCGTTCCGCAAGTCGTCTCCGAAGAGGAAAGCAATATTTATCCCGACGCTAAAATAACCATTATGGATGTGGTGCCGAATTCGCCTGCGTCCCGCGCCGGCATTATGCCAGGAGACCAGATTCCGGGTTTTCAAACAATAAAAGACGTGCAAAATCTTATTAAACAAAACCAAGGGAAAACAATCTCAATCACAATGATCCGAGGTAAAAATTCTATTGAGATCAGCGCGCTTTCTCGCCAAAATCCGCCGGAAGGGGAGGGGCCGTTGGGGATTGCTCTCGGTCTTACGCGCGTAAAAAAAACTTCGTGGTATCTGGCTCCGATAGACGGCGCCCGGTTCACTTGGGAAATTTTAAAAGGAACGGTTTTGGGATTTTGGAATCTTGTACAAAGCTTGTTTGAAAGAGAAACCCCACCGATTGAAGTCGCTGGTCCTGTGGGAATTTTTAACATCACTTCTTCGGCTATCAATCTTGGCTTTGGCGCCCTTCTTATATTAATTGCCGTTTTATCCATTAATCTTTCTTTAATCAATATTTTACCGTTCCCAGGCTTGGATGGTGGGAGATTATTTTTTCTTTTGATTGAAAGTTTGCTTGGCCGCAGGATTTCTCCCAAGGCCAGCGCCCTGGTGCACAGTTTAGGCCTCGCGATTTTAATTATTCTTATGTTGGTAGTAACTTACCACGACATTGCCAAAGTTTTTTAGTCTATACCCACTTCCCAACTTGGACGTCGGACGTCCAAGTGCTAATATAGTATCATGAGAAAAACCGCTTTCATGATTGGTGAATTTTATCATATCTATAACCGCGGCACTGATAAGCGTATTGTATTTAACAACGATTATGATTTCAAGAGGTTTCTTCAAAGTATGAAGGAATTTAATTCTCTAGAACCAATAGGCAGTATTTACGAAAATTCATTCGATAAACCCCGACTTGGACGTCAGACGTCCAAGTTGGTGAATATCATTTGCTATTGCCTTAATCCAAATCATTATCATATGATTTTGGAGCCAAAAACAGACGGTGGATTAAGCGAGTTTATGAAAAGATTAAATGGTGGCTATACAAAGTATTTTAATAATAAATATAAAAGGAGCGGCGTACTTTTTCAGGGCAAATTTAAATCTAGTCATATTGATTCCAATGAATATTTATTGCATGCAAGCGTTTATGTAAATTTAAATAACCGCGCACATAGATTAAAAGAGGGGGGCGCCTATTCTAGTTGGGAAGAATTTATTAGTTCAAGTGAAGAAAACCTTTGTAATAAAAATATTATTCTTAAGCAATTTAAAAACAAAAAAGAATATAAGACATTTGGAGAAGAGTCATTAAAAAATATTTTACAAAGAAAAGAATTATTAAAAGAGCTAGAGGTTCTGTTATCTTTAGAAAATTAATAGCCACTTGGACGTCGGACGTCCAAGTGGGGTAATCAATCACCAAATTGCCAAAGTTTTTTAGACATGCTAGTTTTTATAATAAATACATGAAGGAGGAGATAAATATGAAAGAAGGGACGGATTTGAGGAGGGATGAAGAATATAAGCAACAACTTCTAAAACTAGCGACGGAATTAATGACCGATGAGGGGCAAGATAATGTAGCTATTTATCTTGACGATGGCGATTTTTTAAAAGCACGCATAGCTATTTTAGGAGCGTTGGATAGAAAGGTTTTAGAGAAAGGGGACATAACTGAATCAAAGGCAAGGGAAAAATATCAAATTCTCGGCATTGATCCGGAAAAAGCAAGCCGTCTTCGTCAATCAAATATTCATTAATTCCTTTGAGCCCGTCGCCTAAAGACGGGTTTTCTTTTTGCGTTAATTAAGTTAACATATTCCTATGCGGCTTTCGGAATTATTCGCCAAAACCCAACGAACCCCGCCCAAAGACGAAGAGTCAAAAAACGCCAAACTTTTGGAGCAGGCAGGTTTTATTCAGAAGCTCTCGGCCGGAGTTTACACTTTTTTGCCTTTGGGCCTCCGGGTTTTAAATAAGATAGAAAACATTGTCCGAGAAGAGATGAACGGCGCTGGCGGTGTTGAAATTTTAATGCCTAGCCTTCATCCTAAAGAAAATTGGGAGATTACCGGCAGATGGCAAGCGTTTGACGCGCTTTTTAAAACTAAAAGCAACTTCGGTGGGGAATACGCCTTGGGCCCGACCCACGAAGAAATTCTTTACGCGCTTCTTAAAAAACACATCAGTTCATACCGCGACCTGCCGGTTTATATTTATCAAATTCAAACAAAATTTAGGGACGAAAAAAGACCCAAGGCCGGACTTCTTCGCGCGCGAGAATTCCGTATGAAAGACCTTTATAGTTTCCATGCGAATGATAAAGACCGCGATAAATATTATGAAGTGATGAAAGAAACCTATATCACTGTATTTAAAAAATTAGGTTTAAACGTCATCCCCACTATCGCTTCCGGCGGAACTTTTTCGGAACTTTCTATGGAATTTCAAGTTGTTTCCGATGCCGGCGAGGACATTATTTTTCTTTGCGAAAAATGCGATTTGGCGGTAAATAAGGAAGTAGCAAGCAAGGCAGACGCCAAATCCGACAAATGCTCAAATTGCAGCGGGATTACTAAAGAAATCAAAGCTATAGAGGCGGGGAATATTTTCCCGTTGAAAGAAAAATACGCTAATGATTTTAATCTAAATTTTAAAGATGAAGCCGGAAAAGAGAAACTGGTTTCAGCAGGATGTTATGGTTTGGGAACATCCCGAGTTATGGGAATCATTGCCGAAGTTATGAGCGATGAAAAAGGGCTTATTTGGCCGAAGGGGGTTGCGCCTTTTACTATTCATTTAATAGCGGTCGGCGAATCTCCCAAAGTAAAAAAAGCCGGTGAAAAACTTTATGTCGACCTTACTGCAAGAAGCAGGGAAGTGTTATACGATGATCGCGCAGAAAAGATGGCCGGAGAAAAGTTTGCCGACGCCGATCTTTTGGGGATTCCACTAAGGATGGTCGTGAGCGAGAAGACTTTGGAAAAAGACAGTGTGGAACTAAAGGAAAGAAATTCCGAAACGATTCGGCTGGAAACCATAAAAACATTTTTAGAAAAATATGATAAATAAAATTTTTGGCATCTTTTCAAAAGATCTGGGGATTGATTTGGGCACCGCCAATACACTTGTTTACGTGCGCGGCGAGGGCATTTTAATCAATGAGCCTTCGGTAGTGGCCATTAATCAAAAAACCGGGCAGGTGGTGGCCATTGGCCATGATGCCAAAAAAATGCTGGGGCGGACGCCAGGTCATATTATTGCTTTGCGCCCCTTGGTTGAGGGAGTGATCTCGGATTTTGAGGTTACGGCGGAGATGCTCAATTATTTCATAAAAAAAGTGCATAGCTCTTCCGCCCAGCTTTTCGCTCGCCCGCGCGTGGTGATTGGCATTCCCTCCAGCATCACGGAAGTTGAGCGTCGAGCCGTGCGGGATGCGGCTCACAACGCCGGAGCCAGAGAGGTTTATTTGGTGGAGGAGCCGATGGCCGCGGCTATCGGCGTGAGGCTCCCGATTCAGGAAGCGGTAGGGAGTATGGTGATAGACGCAGGCGGCGGAACGACGGATATTGCTGTGATTTCTTTAGGCGGCATCGTTGCGTCCCGCAATTTACGGGTTGCTGGCGACAAATTCAACGAGGACATTGCCAATTACGCCAGAGACGAATTTAAACTTTTGATAGGCGAGCGCACCGCAGAAGATATAAAAATTTCAATCGGGTCGGTTTGGAAAACGAACGAAATTTTTGAGGGAACCTTGCGCGGAAGGGATTTGGTAACTGGACTGCCGAGGGAAGTCTTGGTAACGGACAGCGATGTGCGGGCTGCTTTAGCCAAATCTATCCGCTTAATCGCGGACGGAGTAAAGGGCACCATAGAAGATACTCCGCCGGAGCTGGTGGCTGATATCATGCATCGCGGAATATTATTGGTGGGCGGAGGGAGCTTGATTCGGGGTTTGGACAAGCTCTTGGAGCGCGAAACAAAAATGCCGGTTTATTTGGCGGAAGATCCTTTGACGGCTGTGGTGCGGGGAACCGGAATAATTCTGGAGGATATAGACAGTTTTCGCGAAGTTTTTATTGAAGATGATTATGATCTCCCTCCAAAGTAAGGTTTTTTGGGCGGTGCTTCTAGTGCTGGTTTTTTTTGGCGGTAGCCGAGGCTTCATCAAAAATTTAATTATCAAAGCTTCACTTTTTTTGGTCCCCGAACGCGAATCCCGGCAGGCCAGTAACCAAGCTTTGGCGTTGCTTATTAAAATCAGGGATCTTGAAAGAGAAAATCTTAAACTAAAAAAAGCTCTGGGAGTAAACGGCAAAAATAGACTGATACCGGCTAATATCGTTTTCGGAGGAGGTTATCTTTTTTCTGACATTCTTTTTATAAATCAAGGCGAGAACGCAGGAATAAAAATTGGCGATCTGGTTACTTATCAAAATAAAATTCTCATCGGGCGGATCACGGAGGTCGGCGCAGACTGGAGCAAGGCGGCTCTTTTGGGGCACGTTGGAGATAAAATTACGTTGCGCCAAGATGCTTTAGAAAATATTCAATTCGTTCCCATGGAGGCTACGGGCCGCGGCGGTGGAGAGTTTCAAATGGAGATGCCTGCGGAGACGAATTTAAAAATAGGGGATATTTTCCGTTCAGCCGAGAACCCCGAATATATCGCGGGAGTAGTTGATAGAATTTCTTCTGAGTTCGACGAACCATTTAAAGAAATCAGCGTAATTTCTCCGGTATCGCCAGTTTTGCTTGACGAAGTGGATATAATTTCAAAAAATGATTAAGCAAAAAGTTTTGATAGCCGGTTTTTTTTATGGCCTGATATTCGAAAGTCTCGGGGCGGAGGCTCCAGGTTTTTATTTATTGCCGGCGATGGTGGCGGCATTTTTGTATTTTAAATTCCTTTTTATGCTCAAAGCTGTTAATGCCGTTTTGGCTTTTGTTTCCGGATTGTTTTTAATGATATTCTGGGCGTTCGCCACAAACGGTTGGGAAACGCCTTCATTAAAATTTACTTCGCATATTTTCATGTACGTTTTTTTACTTTTAATTTTGCTTTACATCTTCAGCTATGCGGAGAAAAAATAACAAAGAGATAGAAGTTGACGAGATATTTCCGGACCAAAAAAACGCCCCGGGATTCCACCAGGAAAGTATGGAAGGTATGCTGGAAAATCCTATACAAAACAAGATTTTTTGGTTTCTGGGCGTTTTTTTGATTTTAGCGCTTACTGTTTTTGGTTTGCGCGTGGGCTATCTCCAACTGGCGAAAGGGGGAGAATTAAAAGAACGCTCCGAAAAAAATTATTTAAGAGTTGTAAACTTAGAAACCCAGCGCGGTATTATTTACGATAAAGACGGCAATCTGCTGGCTTATAACGACATGGTTGAAGCGGAAAATTTAAGAAAATATCCTCCTGTCGGATTTTTGCACGTTTCGGGATTTTTAACGGCACCGGAAAAAGAAGGCGACGCGCCTAGAGGAGCCAGCGGTTTGGAAGCTACTTACGACGATATATTACGTGGCGCTCCCGATAAAAATATAGAAGAAGTTGATGCCAAAGGAAACGTTATTGAACAGGGCATTTTAGAAAAAGGTCAAGAAGGCAAAAATATTTTAACAGGTATTTCCATGGGCCTTAATATAAAACTTGCCGAGGCTATCAATGACACCAAAGAAGAAAGAGGATTCACAGGAGGCGCTGGTGTTTTTATGGATATAAAAAGCGGAGAAATTCTGGCTTTGGTCAGCGCGCCGGAATTCGATCCGAATTTACTTTCCAAAAAAAACACTTCGGAAGAAATCAATAAGTTAATCCACAACGAAGGCAAGCCTTTTTTGAACAGAGCTATCGCTGGCCTTTACGCGCCTGGGTCTATAGTGAAGCCGGCTTTGGCCGCAGGCGCTCTTTTGGAAAATATCATTACACCTGATAAAAAAATATTGAGCACCGGCTCAATTAGCTTGCCCAATCCCTATGACCTCGCGCATCCAAATGTTTTTTTAGATTGGAAGGCACATGGCTGGGTGGATATAAGGCAAGCTTTGGCGGTTTCCAGCGATGTTTATTTTTATGAAGTTGGCGGGGGGTATCAAGATCAAAAAGGTCTGGGGCCGTGGAACATTAAAAAATATTTTTCCATGTTTGGACTTGGAGACAAAAGCGGGATTGATCTTCCGGGAGAACAATCGGGGCATTTGCCGGACCCTTCGGAAAAACAAGGCGGCCGCAATTGGACCATAGGTGATACCTATCATATGGCCATCGGCCAAGGCGACGTAACGGTCACACCGATTGAGATAGTTTCTTACGCGGCCGCAATCGCTTCCGACGGCGTTTTGCGGTATCCTCACTTGGTTCGTGCCGTAGTTGATAGGGATAAAAAACCTCTGCAGATTTTTTCTTATCCTCCCAAGCGCGTTTTGCCGATATCGCCGGACATTTTTAAAATAATTAAAGAAGGCATGCGAGATTCCGTTAAATTCGGCACAGCCCAGGGGTTGTTTAATCTGCCAATTGAAATAGCCGCTAAAACCGGAACGGCAGAAGTCGGCGGAACAAACACGGTGCATTCTTGGTCAATCGGGTTTTTCCCCTATGAAAATCCGCGGGTGGCTTTCGCTGTTTTAATGGAAAGCGGCCCGAGGCAGAACACCGTGGGCGCCACTTACGTCGCCACCCAGGTTATTCGCTGGATCGCGGATACCGGTTTTCTTTCTAAGCTGGATAATGATATACTCCCCAAATAGATAAATTAAATTATGGCTGAATTAGATTCAACATATTTTTCAAAAGTCGGGCTAACCAAGCTTAAAAGTGAGCTTGAAAGCCTTAAAACCAAAAAGCGCAAGGAAATTGCCAATCGTTTAGAGTACGCCAAAAGCTTAGGAGATCTTTCGGAAAACTCTGAATATCAGGAAGCTAAAGAATCTCAAATATTAAATGAAGCTAAAATAGCAGAATTGGAAGATATGCTCCGCCGGGCGGTTGTGGTGGAGCATTCCGCGTCCCTCGGCCAAGTGGACATCGGTTCGCAGGTGACGGTGGAGGATGCTCTGGGGAAGAGATTGAATTTCACTATTGTCGGCGCGAACGAAGCGTCTCCCGCGGAAAACAAAATTTCAAACGAGTCTCCTTTGGGCAAGGCTCTCTTAAATCACAAAAAATTTGACGCCGTTTCCGTTCACACTCCCAAGGGCGTACTTGAATATAAAATCATTGATATAATATAAAAATAATGGCTTCATCTGGAGAAGAAATTAGGCGCCACCGCATAAAGAAATTAGAGATACTGCAAAAAGCAGGGATAGCTCCTTATCCCAGCAAAATTTCCTTTGTAGTTTTAGCGGCAGAGGATATAAAAAAGAATTTTAAAAAATATACCGGATCTAAAAAAACGCTCGGCGTTGCTGGCAGGATTTTAGCCAAAAGGGAGCATGGCGGTTCGGTATTTTTGGATATTTTTGACGGAACCGAGAAGCTTCAAGTTTTTTTTGGAGAGAACAAGGTTGGCAAGAGTGCTTACAAATTATTTTCGGAAACAAGCGACATAGGGGATTTTATCGCGGTTCAAGGAAGACTGTTTTTTACCAAGCGAAATGAACAGACGCTGGAAGTCGCGCGATGGGAAATGCTTGCAAAATCTCTTTTGCCTTTGCCTGAAAAATGGCATGGCCTTCAGGATGTGGAAGAGCGCTTCCGCAAACGTTATTTGGATTTATTGATGAATAGCAACATCAAAGACAGGTTTTTATTCCGAAGCCGGCTTATTTATAAATTGCGCGCGCTTTTAAATAAAGATGGGTTTATGGAAGTTGAAACTCCGGTGCTTCAAACCATGGCGGGCGGCGCGTCAGCGCGCCCATTCAAAACACACCACAACGCTTTGGATATTGATCTTTGGTTGAGAATAGCCACGGAAATTCATCTGAAATATCTACTGATCGGCGGGTTCAATAAAGTTTATGAAATCGGCCGCGTTTTTAGAAACGAAGGCATAGACGCGACCCATAATCCGGAATTTACCACCGCGGAACTTTACATTACCTACTCCGACCACGAAAATTTAATGAAATTTATTGAAAAACTTCTCGGCGACCTAGCCGCTTTAGTCGCCAAGGATAAAAGCATCACCTTCGGCGGACAAAAAATTTCTTTCAAGGCTCCGTTTAAAAAAATAACTTTTATTGAGGCTTTAGAACGACACGCTTTAATCACCGAATACCGTAAAAAATCGCGGGGAGATCTGGTGACCATCGCCATGCGCTTCGGAGTTAATCTGGAGAGCCACGAATCCAAAGATAAAATAGCGGAGAAAATATTCGCCAAAGTTTGCCGGCCGAAATTTATCCAACCGACATTTGTTACCGATTATCCGGCAAGCATTCTTCCTTTGGCAAAGCGCTCGCCTAAAAATCCGGAAGCGGTTTTGTCTTTTCAGGTTGTCGCCGGAGGAATTGAAATAGTGAAAGCTTTTAACGAATTAAACGACCCACTAGACCAGCAGGAGAGGCTCAAAAAAGAAGCAATGGTTGGCGCGGAAGGAGATATCGAAGCACAACCTTTGGACGAAGAGTTTATTGAGGCTTTGGAGTACGGCATGCCTCTGGCGGCCGGATTAGGAATAGGCCTGGACAGATTGGTCATGCTTTTCACCGATACGGACAACATCAAAGAAGTCATCCTTTTCCCCACAATGAAGCCGAAATAAAAATAAATGTGAATAAGCTGTGAGTAAATAAGCTGATTTAGCTTTATTTTGTCCAGCCATCGGCGGGACGTTTTTATTTGCGCGCGAGCGGCCTGTGGATTACAATGTATATGAAGTGGGAAAATGTGGATAAACCTGTGGATAGTGTGGATAACTTTAAATATATGTTAATAGGCGAATATTTACATACTATAGACCAGAAAAACCGTGTTTCAGTACCTTCAAAATTTCGCAAAGACTTGGGAAAGATCGTTGTGCTTACCCGCGGATTGGATAAATGCCTTTTTCTTTATCCTTTAGCCCATTGGAAAGAGCTTGCGGAAAAGCTAGCCAAACTGCCTTGGGGCAAAGCCGAACATCGCAGTTTCATCCGCGCGATGATTGCCGGAGCAACCGACATAGAAGTTGATTCGCTTGGGCGGATACTTTTGCCGGATTATCTGAAAGTTTACGCGAGATTGTCGGACACAGCGCAGATTGTCGGGCTTTACAATCGTGTAGAAATTTGGAATCCGGAACTTTGGGCGCGTTACAGCGAAGTCACGAAAGATAATATTGAAATGATTGCCGAAAAATTAGGAGAGCTGGGACTTTACTGATGCAAGAGATCCACACGCCGGTTTTAACTGAAGAATTGAAAGTACTTTTAAATCTTAAGCCGGGGGATAACGCGGTGGACGCCACCTTGAACGGCGGCGGGCACGCGCGAATGATGCTGGAGCTTATAAAACCAGGCGGCAAAGTGCTGGGGATAGACCAGGATAAAAGCATGATTGAACGGATGGAGGGAGACAAAAATATTACAGCTATTTGGGGAAATTTCAAAGATATTGATGAAATTATCAAAAAACTTGGGTTTAACAAAATAAAAGCCGTATTATTCGATCTCGGCATGTCGCGGTGGCATCTTGAACAAAGCGGAAGAGGATTTTCTTTTCAAAAGCCGGAGGAGGCGTTATTTATGAATTTAAATAAAAAATCCGCGAACACGGCTGCCGAAATATTAAATGGATATCCCGAAGACAGGCTCGCAGAAATATTTAAAAATTTCGGACAAGAACCAAAAGCAAGGCTGTTTGCCAAAAAAATCATGGAGTTCAGAAAAAAACAGCCTGCCTACCGGCAAGGCAGGCGCATCATTTCAGTAAAAGATTTGCTCAATGCTCTGGGCGCGCAAAAGCCGGATGGCCGAGAGAAGATACTGGCGCGGATATTCCAAGCTTTGCGGATAGCGGTAAACAACGAGTTGGAAGCTTTAACAGAAGCTCTGCCTAAATCGTTTGACGCGTTGGATGCCGGCGGGAGGCTGGCGATTATTTCCTATCATTCTCTGGAAGACAGAATCGTAAAAAACTTTTTTTCCGCCGTTGTCGGAAAAAAGGCAATCATTCTGACTAAAAAACCAAAAACCGCATCCCAGGAAGAAATTATTAAAAATCCTAGTTCCAGGTCGGCCAAATTAAGAGTTTTAGAAAAAATTTAATATGAGCGTGCTTAATTTAACATTTTCATACGTCAGACCTTATATTTCCCAAGCCAGTGGGGCGTTGGAAGATTTGAATTTCCGAAAGAAAAAAAATCTTTTAAAAACTCTTTCGTTTAGCTTTATCGCCTTAGTCGCTTTGTACGTTTATTTAACGGGCTCTATTGTAACTCAAAATCTCAAGCGAAGCGATCTGGCGGAGGCGTTAAATAAAAGCACTCTGGAAAGTGCCGGGGCTGAAAGCATGTTTATTAGCGAGAGCTACGGTAAGAGCGTAGAATATTTTAAGGAACATGGCTATGAGGAGCCTAAAAATCTGGAGATTATCAGAACCGCAGGCAACGTCGCTGTTAAAGATGCGGAAAAACAAAATTTTTACTAGCAATAACCGCCTGGGGCTCACTCTTGCCATTATCGTTTTAATCAGTACGGCCGTAGCCGGCCGTCTTTTTTTTATTCAAATCGTCCGTTATCCGGTTTATCGCGACCTGGCTAAAAAACAGCAAAGGTTCAGCGAAATTTTGGAGCCGAAACGCGGAGATATTTACTACAAAAATAAAAACGGAGAACTTGTTAAAGCGGCTACTACAAAAATAGGAGCTCTTTTGTATTTGAATACCAAACTTTTAAAAGACCCGGAAAACATATTTAATAAATTAAACGCTATTACGCCGATAGACCGCGTTTTATTCGATAAAATAGCGAATAAAACAAATGATCCTTATGAAATTCTTAAGCATCGCTTGAATCAGGAAGAAGCCGATAAAATCTCCGTTTTAAATCTTCCTGGCGTTGGGCTGGCCAAAGAACGATGGCGAGCATATCCGATGGGCGATACCGGCAGCCAAATTTTGGGATTTGTGTCGTCGCTGTCGGCGGAGGAGGAGCCTGTCGGCAGATACGGCGCGGAAAAATATTACGACGATTCTTTAAGGGGCGCCAAGGGAAGCGTTTCGGGCGACAAAGACGCCAAGGGCATATTAATCGCTTTAGGCGAAGATTTGCGCGCCGAGCCGGCCGAAGGGCAGGATTTGGTTTTAACCATAGAACCGACGGTCCAGCGCACTGCGGAAGAAGAATTAAAAAAATTAAGGGAAAAGTGGCGCGCCGCGGCCGGAGGAATTTTAATTATTGATCCAAAAACCGGCGCTATAAAAGCCTTGGCCGGTTCTCCGGATTTTGACCCTAACAAATATCAGGCCGAAAACAATCTGGGCGTTTTTTTGAATCCCTATGTGGAAAAAATTTTTGAACTGGGCTCGGTTTTCAAACCTCTCACAATGTCCGCGGCCTTGGATCAAGGGGCTGTTACTCCATACACTACTTACGTGGATATGGGCCAGATTAAAATCGGGGACCGTATTATTAAAAATTTTGACGGCAAAGCGCACGGAACGCGCACTATGACGCAAGTTTTGGAAGAATCTTTAAATACCGGCGCGGTATTTGCCATGCAGCGCGTAGGCGGAGAAAAATTGAAAGAATATTTTCATAAATTCGGCTTAGCCGACAAAACCGGCATAGATTTGCCCGGCGAATTAAAAGGGAATCTTAGCAATTTGGAATCCGGCAGGGAAGTTGAGTTTGCGACCGCAGCTTTCGGTCAAGGCGTGGCCGTGACGCCTCTGGAGTTGGCCATGGCGCTTTCGGCTCTCGCCAATGGCGGACATTTAATGAAGCCTTTTATAAAAGATGGCACCGCTCCGCAAATTATCCGCGACGTGATTAAACCGCAAACTTCCGAAACCATTACAAAAATGCTGGTTGACGTCGTGGATATGTCTTTGGCTGGCGGGAAGGCCAAGATACCACAGATGAGCATCGCAGCCAAAACCGGAACGGCGCAAGTAGTTAACATCGGCGGCAGGGGCTATTCTGACGACCAGTTTTTACACTCCTTTTTTGGTTATTTCCCGGCCTATGACCCAAAATTTTTAATTCTGATATTTTTAGAAAAGCCTCAAGGCGTGAAATACGCTTCGCAATCCATAACCGACACTTTCAGATCTGTGGTTGATTTTTTAATAAATTATTATACAATTCCACCAGACCGATGATAAAAACAATTGTAACAAAAATTCTCGCTTTAGAAGCTAAAATTGCGCTAAGACGCTACCAGCCTCGAATCATAGGCATAACCGGGTCCGTTGGCAAATCGTCCGCTAAAGAAGCTGTGGCCGCGGTCTTGGAAAGCAGGTTTAATATCAGAGAAAGTATTAAAAGCTACAACAGCGAATTGGGCATGGCTTTGGCCGTTTTAGGTCTAAAAACCGCTTGGAATAGTCCGATAGGATGGATTAAAAATATAATTTATGGGTTTGAAGAAATTTTTAATAAGAACTTCCCAAAAATACTGGTTTTGGAGATGGGGGTTGACCGGCCGCGCGATTTTGATAAATTACTTAAAATTGTGCGTCCGGACATCGGAATAGTTACGGCTGTGGGAGAGATTCCAGTGCATGTTGAATTTTTTTCTGGGCCGGAGGAAGTAACACGCGAAAAATCCAAGCTTGTAAAAAATCTATCATCCGACAACTGGGCTATTTTGAATTTTGACGATGAAACAGTTTGGAGCATGTCTGCTTTGGGAGAAAAATTAAAAACCAACGCAAGTGTGATTGGTTTCGGTTTCGGAAACGGCGCGGATATTTTGGCTTCCAATTATAAAATTTCCAAAGAAGGCATTTCTTTTAAAATGGACTATAAGGGCTCTTCGGTGCCTGTGCGCTTAAAAAATGTTTTTGGAAAACATTTTGTGTACGCCGCGTTGTCCGCGACGGCGGTAGGAATAATTTTTGAGATGAACCTTATAGAAATTTCAGAGGCACTTTCAAGGTATCACGCGCCTCCCGGCAGATTGAGACTACTTCCGGGAATTAAAAATAGTCTGATTCTTGACGATTCATATAACGCCTCTCCCTTGGCCACGGAGGCAGCTCTGGATACGTTAAAAGAATTAGATGCGGAGAGAAAAATTGTCGCTTTCGGCGATATGCTTGAAATCGGTAAATTTACTATCTTGGCCCATCAAGCAGCAGGGAAAAAAATCGCTAAAATCGCGGATTATTTTGTCGCAGTCGGTCCGCGCTCGCGCTTCGCCGCAGAAGAAGCTATCGCTCAAGAAATGAATAAGTCTAAAGTAATAAATTTTTCAACTTCCCAAGAAGCTGCGTCTCATTTAAAATCAATCATTCGAGAAGGCGACCTAATTTTGGTTAAAGGATCGCAGTCCATGCGCATGGAGCTGATTACAGAAGAACTTATGGCTCATCCTGAAGAAGCCCAAAATATACTTGCCAGACAGGACGAATATTGGAAGAATAAAAAATAGGCCTGCCTGCGCAGACAGGCCCCTGTCGTCTAGTCTGGTCTAGGACGCATGGTTCTCATCCATGTAACCCGGGTTCAAATCCCGGCGGGGGCAAATAATATGTTAAAATCAATTTATGCTGGACATAAAATTCATAAGGGAAAATAAGGATTTAATAAAAGAGGCCGCGAGAAAAAAATGCGTGAAAGTTGATATTGACCGGCTTTTGGCAATTGATGAAAAACGGCGCGCGTTGACCCATGAAGTTGATAAGCTGCGTCAAGAGCATAAAAAATTCACCGACGCTTCCGAAGAAGCTAGGGTGTCAAAAAACGCGCTTTCGCAAAAAGAATTTGAACTCTCCGCCGTGGAAAAAGAATTTGAAGAGTTGATGCTTCAAGTGCCGAACGTCCCCGATCCGTCAGTTCCGGAAGGGGAATCAGACGTGGAGAATCAAGAAATAAGAAAGTGGGGGAAGATAAAAGTTGAGCACGGGAAAAATTATTTAAATCTGATGCAGTCCAGCGATATGCTGGATCTCGAGCGCGGAGCGAAAGTCTCAGGTTTCCGGGGATATTTTTTAAAAGGAGACGCCGCGCTCTTATCCGTAGCGCTTTGGCAATTTGCGCTGGATTTCGTGGCTAAAAAAGGGTTCACGTCTTTTTTGTCCCCCGCCCTTGTAAGAAGAGAAAACTTAGTAGGAACTGGATGGTTTCCGCAAGCGGAAGAGGATGTTTATTCCGCCAAAGGCGGATCGGCATCCGACGAAAAAACGCGAGACGACATTTATCTTTCGGGCACAGCCGAAATCCCTATGATGGGTTATCATAGAGACGAAATTTTAAAAGAAGAAGAGCTGCCCAAAAAATATGTTGCGTTTTCTTCCTGCTTCAGGCGCGAAGCTGGAAGTTACGGCAAGGACCAAAAAGGGATTTTTAGGGTGCATGAATTTTTTAAAGTTGAGCAAATTGTTTTATGCAGAGCAGATCATCAAGAATCTGTAAAATGGCACGAAGAGCTTACGAAAAATTCGGAAGAAATCATGCAAGCTTTGGGAATTCCTTACCGTATTGTAGTAAATTGCGGAGGTGACCTCGGCTTGGGGCAAGTAAAAAAATATGACCTAGAGGCGTGGATTCCTTCGGAAAAAAGATACCGCGAAACGCATTCGGCTTCTTATTTTCATGATTTTCAGACAAGGCGGTTAAATATTAAATACCGCGATGTTGATGGAAAGCTCCGTTTCGTGCACTCATTAAACAACACAGCCATTGCTACTCCCAGAATTTTGGAAGCGCTTTTGGAAAATCACCAAGAGCCCAACGGCTCCATAAAAATCCCCGTAGCGCTCCAAAAGTATTTGGGAAAAGAGTTAATATGAAAAATGGAGCTCGCGGATTATTATAAAAAAAGAAGGAGGCGGCAATTGATTGGCAAAGCTGTTATTCTTGGCGGTGGGTTGCTGTTAATTTTGATTATTGCATGGGTTTTTTTTTGGATACCGTATTTGCGAGTGGTAAATATGAAAATAGAAGGCTACGCTGATGCAAGTAACGTAAAAATCGCTTTAGCCGATTATTTATCTTCTTTGAATAAATTTTTTTTACCGCGAAATAATTTTTTCCTACTGAATATCGATAATATCGAGCAAATTTTGAAAGAGAAAGGTTTTGATTTGCCGGAAGTAAACAAGCAAATCCCCAACGCGCTCTTAATCCGTTTTATTTCAACGCCTTCGCTTTTTATTTTCTGCCAAGATAAAAGCACTTGCTTTTACGTTAACGCCGCCGGCGTTTTGGGCGGACGCGCCCCGCGTTTCAGCGAAAGCCCGTTGCCGGAGTTGGCGGTTTCCGGACAAAACTCCGCAAAAATAGGCGACCAAATTCTTTCGGAACCGCAAACCCAGTTTTTGGGAAAGTTCCTAGTTTCTTTAAAAAATTTAAATATCGCACCGTTCCAAATAGATGTTTTTGGGAACAAAGATGTTAAAATATTTACAAAAGAAGGATGGTATATTTTAACCTCATCGGATTTGTCTGCCGACAGCGTTTCTAAAGATTTGCAATTGCTTCTTTCGCAAAAAATAGCCGACTACCGACCGCGGCTGGAATATATAGATTTGCGCTTCCCCGATAAAGCGTTCTATAAATTAAAAGCGATAAATTAAAATTGAACTTCCGGAGCGTGCAAAGGAAGTTTTGCCTTTGAGCCAAGAGTAGGAATCTTCCGGTTTGATAACTATGTCGCCAATTGCTTTTGCTTGGTTGCCAGCTAGAGAATTAAGCGATACGGCAAAATAGGAACCGGCCGGCGGAGCGCCTTTTGCGGACCACCAGCTTTCATATTTCTCTCCTAAATAATATTTTGGAGAGCCTCCGCCGAAATAATCCAGATAAATTTTTTGGACGCTGTTTTCGGAAACCCAATCGCGAAGCCGTTTCAAATCTTGCCCCCAGTCGTAATTTGAGTCTGTGGCGATTTTATATCCAGTTTGCGATCCTCCGCCCAGCTTGTTGTAATAAGACAGATAAAATGGAAAGGCAAAAATAATTTCCGCAATCATCCAAATAATTATGAGAGTCGTAAAAATACGCCGTTTAAAGCTCACAACTACCAGCGCAACAAGCAAATAAAGAAACGGGAAAGTCGGCAAAACATGCCGGACACCTATATTTAATGGGTTTAAAATTGAGCTAACCCAATAAAAAACTATAAAAATTATCGCGGATAAACCGGTAAAATCTAACCTCGCCCTATTTTTAAGCGCCCATAAAAGTGCCAGAAGCGCCAAAATATAAAAACCAAGCTGTTCTTTGAATAACGCAAGAGTTGGGAAATACAACCGCCAGCCTTTTGATGAAACCTCGCCCATAAAGTAAGCCGTATTCCCGCCGGCGGTGCGCCGCGCAACCATCAAAAACCCTTGAGCGTAGAGACCCAATGGTCGCGTTGACTCGTGCTCCGTAAGCCAAAAATCCAATTTTTCCAAAGAAGGATATTTATAGCCGGCAAGAATATAGCGCGCGTCTTTTATTTGTTGCTCGCGCGGGTAATTCCAGATTTGTGGTATGTAAGCGGCATAGATGACTGCGAGAGCGATGAGACCGGAGAAAGCAAGTGTCCCCAAGAAGGAGAGTAACCCCACCACCTTCCCAACTTTCACTCTGCCAAAAAACAACCAAAACACTCCAGAAATCAAATAAACCGGAAGCAATAAAATAAGCGAAAATTTAAGAAGCAAGACAATCCCCAAAACTATACCAAGCCAAATCACTGATTTAAAATCCAACCTTTCTAGAAACTTTAGAAAAAAAACGATTCCGATAAAAAATCCGAATGCGGCGCCGACATCAGTTGTTACGTATCTTCCGTGCGCCAAAAAAGTAGGGGAGACGGTAAAGAAAAATAAGGTAAGCAACCCCACTCCCACGCCATAGCGCCTTTTCACCCACAAAAACAAAATCCATCCAAAAAGCATCGTTAGCAAAATTATGGGCAGCCGCGACCAGAAAAGAATTTGGTCTGCGTCGTTGCCAGCCTCATAGAGAAGGTAGTTACCGGCAAGCCATTGGCGGTCGTTCACGTTTTCTATTGTCCAGAATGGCTGCAATGTGGCATCTCCTTTCAAATTCAAAAATAAGAGCGGCAACGCGGCCAAACTTTTCAAAAACGGCGGGTGCTCCGGATTTAGCCGTCCGTCCCAATATTTCAAATACGTGTATCCGGCCCCAATATGTGCCACTTCATCAAAAATCGCCGAATCATTCCGGCTTGACCCAAGCATCAGCCCGAACATGGCTACGAGCATCAAAATTGCTAAAATATTTGCATATTTATCCATTTATTTTATCATTTTTTCAAAACCACAAATCCCGAAGAGGCGTCTAGACGCAAACCCGGGATTTTTTGTTTGATAATTTTAAAAATGGAAGGTTGGTATTCAACGGGCACGAAAAGGCATTTTTGGGAACAATTTGCTGAAGAAATATTTTGCAGAGAAGCATAATAGATGTTTTTCCTTGTCTGTTTTGCCGGCGTGGCAGTATCAGTAATAAAAATTATTGGCTGAAATGACATGGGCGTTCCGGTTGTGTCTACCCGATCAACCGCGTCAGTTATGACGTATTTTTTAATATCATTTGGTTGTTTGTTGAGCCAACGCGCCTTTTCCGTAATGTCAGTATGGAAGGCTTGATAAACATTAAAGTTTGGCGCCCAGCGGAGAAAATACTGGCTGTATGCCTGAATCGCGGCGGTGACTAAAAAAATATAAATAAAAATCCTAAGCCGCGGCCTGACATTTCTCCAAAGCCAGTCCAGCCCCAAAGCGGCGAAAATCATAGCTGGCGGTATTAAAACAATGGCGCGAAGCGCGTGAGGCAGAGATTCATTTGAAAACGCGACGGGAAGAATCATGACAATGAACCACAGCAAAATAAAATTATAAGCATTGCGCGGGAAAACACTCGAGCGCAATGCTCCAAAAATCCCTATCAAAAATAAAATTCCCACGGGCCACCAAAGCTGGGGCGAACCTGCTAAATTGTGCCGCCAATTGAAATCTCCGGCGAAATTAAACATTCCCAAAGTTTTTACCAAATTTTCTGAAAATTGGCCAAGCGGATTTGAAGATTTAAATACTGATATTGCCGAGGTCCTGCCTAGGAAATCAGCAGGGTTTTGGGCGTAATACCAGAGCAATGGCAATGCCGCTAAAAACGCCATGAAAATAAAAAGGCCAATTAAGCATGGAGCGCAGTGCTTGGACACCGGACGTCCAAGTGGACGTCCGGTGTCCTCTCGCCATGATTTATAAAAACTCCAAAAAGGCAAAAACGCGATTATGGGCGCGGCGCGATAGGCAATATAAGTGTGAAAGCCGAGGCCGAAAGTAAATCCGGCTGAGGTGAAAATCCATTCTTTTTGCTTCCGCATTCCTAAAAATAAAAAATAAAACGCCCAAACCAAAAAAAACGGAGCCATTATCGCGCGGAACCCGATTCGTGAAAAATTAATGTGCCAGAACGAAGTTGCCAGAAAAAAAGACGCGAAAAGCGAAACACGCCCAGAAAACAGTTCTTTTGTCAAAAAATAAAGTCCCAAGACCGTTAATAAGCCGAAAATCACCGAAGGCAAGCGCAAAACCCATGGCTCGTGGCCAAAAGTTTTTACAAATAACGCTTGGATATTTATAAATAATCCCTCTCTCCCGAAATTTTCCTGGTAAAACACCTTCCAGCCACTAATCTCTATAGCCTGGATAGCATTGGTTCCGTTCATAGCCTCATCCAACCAAAACCCGGGCGGAGTATTTTTTAAATCCCAAAATCTCAAAAAAACGGCAATTAAAATAATTACAATCAGCCAGTAAGCAGAATTTTTCATAATTTAATTATAGCATGTTATTATAAATACATGCTTCAGGAAGCTGTTCATGAAGAAATAAAATGGCTGGAAGAGCGGCTGGAGGCCAAAAAGAAAGAGCTGGCCACTGGTGGCGCGGAAAAGCCAGAAAAAGAAATGGTGCGGGAAGTCATAATAGACGTTTCTCTTGGAAAAACGTCTATGCCTATCGGCGGACTCCTTGCTGTTTCGGATGACACCGCCCAAAAGGCGGCTTACGCTCTAAAAGAAAAAGAGCACCAGCAAATTGTAGAAAGGTTGATAGGTCTGGCGTTTGCCCAAGGACTGGCTATTGCCGTTAAAGCCGCGAATCACTTAAAAAATCCGCATCTATTGGATGAATTTCACGATGCACTGGCCGATAAATATTACGAAAAACTGCTTGCGGCTAGAAAACTTAAAGCATGAATTCTTTCACTTTTTTCTATATCGTTTTACCGATAGTCCTCGCCTTGATTTTTTGGTTTTTACTTTTTTCTTCTTACCAAAAAAATAAAAAACTGCGCGACGTAAGCTCTGGCCTAAGCCTTGCGCTTTATTTAATCAGTTCGCCGGAAATCGCTAAGGCCCAGCAAGGCGACGAATTCCAAGCTCTGAAAAATTTCATTATGCAGATGGAACAATTTTTGAGCGGCCTGGCGACTTTTCGAAGAAAGGGGTTGAAAGAAAAATTATGGGGCAATCCTTCTTTCGCTTTGGAAATCGCATTGCACAACCGCGGGAATGAGATTTTTTTCTACATTGCGTTCCCAAAAATTTACGAATCTCTGCTTCAAAATCAGCTTCATGGCGCTTTTCCCGAAGCCAAAATAGAAAGGACGCCGGACTACAATATTTTTAATGTTGAGGGTGCGACTGCCGGCGCTTTGGTTTTGCGCTCCGGATCCGAAATTTTACCGATAAAAACTTACCAAAAGCTTGCGGCCGACCCTTTGGAAACAATAACTTCCGCATTTTCTAAAATCAAAGAATATGGCGAGGGGGCGGCTTTACAGATCGTTTTAAGATTTGGCGGCGAGAACACGAAAAAACGGGCACATCTCGCTGCGCAAAAATTAAAAGAGGGGGTCTCCCGTAAAGAAGTTTTGGGTGAAACTGGGTTTTGGAGCGTGTTTTGGGATATTTTTTTCGGCAAGAAAAAGTCCAAAGACCAAAAATCAGTTTATGATGAGGAGTTTGCCAAGCTTTTGGACGAGAAAGCAAGCAAAACCATGTTTGAATGCAACGTACGCATTCTTACATCCGCCGCTTCCACGGAGCGAGCCGACGCTTTGCTTAAAGATTTGGGAGCAAGTTTTTTTCAATTTACAAATCCGGAAGGCAGTGAATTTAAAATAAAAGAGCTCGGCGGGAAGGCGCTGCGAAAATTGGTTGAGTATTTTTCATTTAGGTTATTTGACGAAAACCGCGTTTTAAATTTGAATGTGGAAGAAATCGTGAGTATTTATCATCTGCCTTATTCCAAAAGGGCGGCACCGACGGTGCGCACGCTAAAAGCCAGAGAAGCGGCACCACCTGTAAATTTGCCGAAGGATGGCTTGTCTTTGGGTATAAGTTCTTTCAGGGGCGACGAGCGCACTGTGCGCATTAAAAGCGAGGACAGAGAACGCCATTTTTATATAATCGGGCAGACCGGCACTGGAAAATCCAGTCTTATGCACAACATGATTATTCAGGATATCCAATGGGGAGAAGGTGTTGCCGTGATTGATCCGCACGGAGATCTTATTGAGTCTATATTGCCTCTGGTACCCAAGGAGCGCGCGGAAGACGTTATTTATTTCGACCCAGGGGACGTCAAACACCCCATTGGATTAAACATGCTGGAGTTTGATCCTAGGTATCCGGAGCAGAAAAGCCTTATTGTCAACGAACTTCTTGAAATTTTTAACAAACTTTTTAATATGTCCATCGCCGGAGGCCCCATGTTTGAACAGTATTTTAGAAACGCAACGATGCTTGTAATGGAAGATCCGGAAAGCGGCAATACGCTTTTAGAGATTGAGAGAGTTTTGACCGACAAATCATTTCGTGACTACAAGCTTTCACGAAGTAAGAATATTGTGGTGGAAACTTTTTGGCGGCAAATCGCTGAAAAGGCCGGTGGCGAGCAGTCGCTCGCTAATATGGTGCCTTATGTTGTCTCCAAATTTGACACTTTTCTTTCCAATGAAATCATGCGCCCAATTATCGCCCAAGAACGCTCCGCCTTTAATATTCGCGACGTGATGGACGGAAAGAAAATTTTGCTTTTAAATCTTTCCAAGGGTAAATTGGGCGAGCTCAACTCCAGCCTTTTGGGCCTTATTATGGTAGGGAAAATTTTAATGGCGGCGCTATCGCGCGTAGACAGGCCGCAGACCGAGCGCGGAGCTTTTTACCTTTATATAGACGAATTCCAAAACGTTACGACAAAATCAATCGCTACCATTCTGTCAGAGGCGAGAAAATACAAACTCAATCTTATAATCGCGCACCAATTTATCGGGCAATTGGAAGAAGAGATAAAAAAAGCGGTTTTTGGAAATGTCGGATCAATTTTATCTTTCCGCATCGGCTCGGACGACGCCGAATATATGGAAAAGCAGTTTCAACCAGTGTTTTCCGCGCAGGATTTGCTGAACATTGATAATTTCAACGCCTATCTTAAATTGTTGATAGACGGGCAGACTTCCAAGGCGTTTAACATAAAAACAATCCCACAGGAAGTTGGCGAGGCGAGCGCGGCCGCATATATAAAGAATCTTTCCCGCGCTAAATATGGCCGTCCGCGCGAGGATGTGGAGGAAGAAATCAGAAAACGGCTTCAAGCATTATGACCACCAAAAAAGATTATTTGATCGGTGCTGTTGCGGGGTTTTTGACGGGAGCGCTCGGGCTGGTTATTTTGCGTTTTTTAAATATTGTTTTCCCATATCAAAATCTCGTTGCCTTGGTTTTTATTCCAATTCTTTGGGCGGTGGGGGTTTGGCTAGGCAATTTTCTTGGAGCACACGTCAAGCCATTTTTTTCGCAATTTGGGCGCTATGCCGCCGCCGGATTTCTTTCAACAGCGATTGACTTCACAGTTTTAAACTTTACAAGCTATATTACTGGCGTAACCGCTGGCATCGTTGTCGGCTGGGTCAATGCGCCAGGATTTTTAATTGCAGTGATAAATGGATATTTATGGAACAAGCTCTGGGTTTTTAAAGATTACGACGAAAATAATTTGTTCCAAGATTTTCCGAAATTTTTCGCGGTTGGCATTGGTGGGCTTGTCATTAACAGTGTCCTTATTATAATACTTACAACATACGCGCCCGTTTCAATAATTTCCGCTGTAGGGCCGTCAAAATGGCTGAACGTTGCAAAATTTATCGCCAATATTGCTGTGCTTATCTGGAATTTTATCGGATTTAAGTTTTTTGTGTTTAAAAAATAATATGTCACAGGTTTTTTATAGAAAATACCGTCCGCAGCGTTTTGAAGATGTAGTGGGACAGGAGAACACTATCAAAATTTTAAAAAACGCTGTTTCAAAAAAACGTGTCGCCCACGCCTATCTTTTTTCGGGTCCGAGAGGAACCGGAAAGACGACCGTGGCCAGAATTTTGGCTAGAGAAACAGGTTCCTATGAAGAGGATGTTATTGAAATTGACGCGGCTTCATCCCGGGGGATAGACGAAGCAAGAGCTTTACGGGAAGCCGTGCGCACGGTGCCGCTCCGCTCAAAATATAAAACTTACATTATTGACGAAGTGCATATGTTGACCAAAGAGTCCTTCAACGCACTTTTAAAAACCTTGGAGGAACCGCCGGAGCATGCTATTTTTATTTTGGCCACCACTGAGCCTGCAAAAGTTCCAGATACGATAATCTCTAGAACACAGCATTTTCAATTTAATAAGGTTGCGATTCCGGATATAGTCAAAGAACTTGAAAAGATATCTTTAGAGGAAAAACTTACCACGGAAGACGATGTTTTGAAACTGATCGCTTTTTTCGCGGACGGCTCTTTGCGGGACGCCGAAAATATTTTGTTTCAAATCGCAAGTTTAGGAGAGAAAAATATCAAAGAGGCAGATGTGCGCACACTTTTAGGGGCGCCGGAGGAGGAGAGCGTAGAGAAAATAATAAAAATCGCGTTTGAAAAAAACGTTGAAGAAGTTTTAAAACTTTTAGATAAAGTTCTGGAAGAGGGAATAGACCCAGCGCTTTTGGGAAAATTGCTTTTGCGGAGCTTGCGGGCGATTTATTTTTTGGCGCTTGACCCTAAAACGGAGCGTATGTTAGAGCGCGAATTTTCCGGAGATGAGATAACGGAATTTAAAAAGATGGTCCCTTCTGAAGCCGGACGTGCCGAGCATGCCCTTCACCAAATAATGAATTCATTGGACACCCACACAGACGATTACTCCACATCTCTGCCTCTGGAGTTGGCGCTGATTAAAATCGCGACGTATAAATAATCCGCTTTATTTGTCCCAGCATTTTTTTGATGATTTCCACGGTGCCGTTCCATACCGTCGATAAAGCTCAATCGCCATTGCCTCATTGCCGTCTTTGTCATCAATGTTGTGTCCGAGCCGTTCCGCAAGCTCGCGCCAGTAAAGAGCGTTGATCTGATATTTGCCAACGTCATATTTATTAATTTCGCCGGTAAGCACTTTGCCGTTTTCGTCAAAATGTCTGCCTCGCGATTCACAAATGGCGATTTTCTCCAAAATTTCCGGAGTAGCGTTTTCTGTAACGCTGGCCGGCGTTTCCGGCAAAACTTGTTCTTGGGCTTTTTGCGGAAAAGAAAAAAGCGCTGTAATTACCGCTAAAACGAGATAATTCATGTATTTTCAACATAAAACCGCCTTATGTGGCGGTATCAGGTTGTATTGACATACTAACACGAACATGTTAATACGTCAAGTTTCAAAGAAACTGAACATCATAAATCGCAATTGCCAAAAAACGGAAACGTGGATAAAATAATACAATAAAGAAAAAATTATAAGAAGCATCGAAAATTCGCAACCATAGCTGGGGGATCGTCTAACGGTAGGACACATCCCTTTGGAGGATGGTATCCTGGTTCGAATCCAGGTCCCCCAGTTATGGTTGTGAGGGGTCGTCTAGCGGTAGGACACAAGCCTAAGGATGGATATTATGTTAGGTATAGACATTGGAGGCACAAAAATACGCGCGGTTTTGTGGGACAGCAAGCGGGCCGTAAAAGCTCGCGAGTTTAAAACGCCTAAAAATTTAGCCGCTTTTAAAAAGCTTTTGGAAAATATTTTAAAAAGTTACCGCGCAAAGAAAATCGGCATCGGAGTGCCCGGCGCAGTTTCAGGAAATAAAATTCTATTTTGCCCCAACATTAAATATCTTAAAAATTTTGATATTTCGCAACTTAGACGTCCGACGTCTAAGTTGCGGCTTGATAACGATGCTAGGTGTTTCGCGAGAGCCCACCAAAACCTGCCTACTGGCAAGGCAGGGCTAACGCATTTAGACGGGCAGGCCGTTTTATTTATTACGCTGGGGACGGGCATAGGGCGCGCGATCAGCAGAGCCGGCAAAATTTTAAAAATTAAAAAATTTGAGTACCCAGAGAGCTGGGAAAAAGAATATCAGAAATTACGCGATTCAAAAAATAACTACGCCCTCGCCATTTTTTTAGTCCAACATTTGAAATGGCGCTTTAAAGAATACAACCCTAAACTAATAATAGTTGGCGGGGGAGTAACCGGAAGGCAAAATTTTGTGGCTGAGTTTCAAAAAGCGGTAAAATTGCCTGTAAGAAAATCGAAATTCGGCAAAAACGCCGCTGCTATCGGAGCAGCTCTCCTATAATCTCCCTGTGTCCTCTCACAAAAGCGTCATACGCCATTTCTTTTTTCCCCTCCGGCTGGACTATTAAAAGTTTTAAAGCACCATTTATTACCGCTGCCTTTTTTATTTTTAAAATCTTCCCATTTTTCATTTTTATGAATGTCCCGGGCCACTGGTTATACGCCCGCACCATTCTTTCTATATATTCGGCGCCCTTGGTCCAATCAATCAGCCCATCTTCTTTTTTAATCAATCTAGTGAAAGTGGCCTTGGAGTGGTCCTGCTCTTTTGGAGCAATTTTACCCAAAAGCCATTTTTCAATAGTCGGGATTAAAAGCGCCGCGCCTTCATTAGCGAGTTTCCCGGTTAAGCTAAAACAGGTATCCTCGGGCTCTATCGGAATTTCTTTCTGGGCTAAAATCGGCCCGGCGTCAGGCTCCTCCGTTGCCATATGTATAGTCACACCGGTGGTTTTGTCTCCGGCCAAAATAGCCGCCTGGATTGGAGACGGCCCCCGCCAGCGGGGGAGCAGCGACGGGTGGGCGTTCAAAAACCCATATTTAGGTAGCTCCAAAACAGCTTTCGGTATAATTTTTCCGTAGTAAGCAATAATGCCCAGATCCGCGTTTTTGGCTTCTAAGACAATTTCAAAACCGGCGCTTTTGAGAGCATTAAGATATATTTCAGAAAACACCTTAAAACCGCCGAAGAAAATTATTTTTTTAGGCATCTTTTAAATTTTGCGGAAAATGTTTAATTTTTTTTGCTTTATCAATAAATAAAACGCCGCTTAGGTGATCCAGCTCGTGCTGGATGACTCTCGCAAAAAGCCCTGATGCCCCCCGTTGGCGTTTTTTTCCAAATTCGTCTAAATACTCAATCGTAATTTTCTCCGCCCTCGGTACCTCACCATAAAATCCGCGCACAGAAAGACATCCTTCAATGTCTTTTGTTGTTTTAGACGCAAAGTTTTTGACAACGGGGTTTATAAAAACCAAATATTCCACGTTTCTTGTTTTATTTTTACCACCGATTTTTTCGTGAAGCCAATCGGCGCTTTTTATAGCTGCTTCTTTAGCTACTAAAAAAATCCGCAGATTCGTTCCGATTTGCGGGGCGGCAATGCCAATGCCATCTGGCTCCGCGAACATTGCCTCGGCCATTTTTTTAATAAGTGTTTTAATGTCCGCGGAGTTCGGGCTGGCAACTGCCTCGGCGCTTTTACGTAATATTTTATTTTCTTTTTGTAAAATCATATTTGCTTGATTCTAAAATTGAGTCCAAGTCCTTCCAGAAACTTGGCTTCTTTATTTCTCGTTCAAGCTCCAAAAGCACATTTGAAGATAGCATAGCGCCTATGCTTGGAGCAAGCTTGGGTTTTTTGGCCAAAAACCATACCGCCAGCATCTCAAGCTGTACGCGTGAAAATTTTGCTAAAGCGTATTTAGCCAACTTACCGTCTTTCCCGCGGGCGAATTTTGGTTTTTCTTTCCTTATTTTTAAACAAGCGTCATGAAAAAAATCAATAAACGCCTTAATATCATTTTTCTGCTTTCTCGGATTCATTGTTATTAATGTTTAATAATGTTTATTAAAATTATTTTTTAGATAATTTCAGTTTTTGCCTTCACTTTTTAATTTTTTTATCTTATTTATCACAGAAACATTTTATGTTATCTCGGTAGAACGATATACTTTTATTATACATCATGTCTGGTGAGAAATATATCTCGTCAAAACAAGTAGCAAAGATAACTGGTTACACAAGTGATTATGTTGGCCAGCTTTGCCGTCTTGGCAAAGTGAAATGTAGACGCATCAGCCGAGATTGGATGGTCTCGGAAAGATCAATTTTAAATTATAGAAACAGAGGTAATCAACTAAAAAGTATAAAAAATAATTTAACAGCTCGCTTTGGCGAGATTCATAAATTATACGGACTGACAAGACAAATTTTTTCTATTCGCAAATCTCGTTTAGACGATTGGGACCAGGCCCTGTTGGGTTATGAAGAAAAATTTTTTAGCTTATCCGATGCGCTCAAATCAAAAAAATTTCCGCTGATTGCCAGCGCTCTGATCGTGCTTAACTTAATATTTTGGAATCCGGACGGCTCTTTGGATGTTATGAATAAAATCGGCGCAATGTCAGAAAAAACAGTTATGGTTGGAATGGAGCAATTAACCGCCGTTCCACTGTCGGAACTCTCTAATGTGATAAGTAGCATCTCGCTTCCCGAGATATCTCTGGCCGCTTTACCCGCACTGCCTTTCACTTTAGAAGATATAAAACTATCTCTGTTTAATATTAAAAACAGGTTTTTGAACAATCTTTTTGCCTGGAAAGATTATACCGTTCTATCGCTGTCAGAACTCCCAGATATAATGAGTAATATCTCGCTTCCCGAGATATCTCTGGCCGCTTTACCGGCACCGCCTTTCACTTTAGAAGATATAAAACTTTCTCTCTCCGATATTAAAGACAGGTTTTTGGGTAATCTTTTCGCCTGGCGGGATTATACGATTTCGTTGGGGCGCGGCTTTAAGCTAGTCGTAGAAGATTTTCTATACACAGAACCCACTGAAATAGCCAAAGAGTTGCCCGGGAAAGCTCCTACTCTGGAGCTGCCCACAGAGGGGAGTAGAGTTGTGACTTTCGGCACTTCTACTTCAGAAACTCCGTCTGTTGCGAAAGTCCAGTCATCATCTCAACCAAATACGGACCAGCCTTGGACTGGAATCTTTGCCCGTCTAGACTCGTTTCAAACAAGGTTGGCTTCTTTGGAGTCCAAATTTTCTGTTCCTTCAAACATTGACCAGCGCCTTGCCCAGATAAACTCTTCCATTATTGCACAAATCCAGCTTTCTCTTGCGGCTTTGGAAAAAAGACTTCCTTCCAATCAAGTTCAAAACCCGGTTGTTTTCTTAACGGCCTCAATTCCCGGACCAACCTACAACTCTCCGCCGCAAACCGGCTCGGGCGTTTCAGCTTCTTTTGGAGATTTCTCCAACGGAATTTCCACAGGAGGAAATCTTACTGCTACTGGAAATATTATTTTAGGCGACTCGGCCAAATCCACTGAAATCACCTCCAATACGTGGAAAATTACTTCTGCCGGAGCCGCTTCCGGATTTACATCTCTTTCAACAAACTCTCTTTCCGCGTCCACACTTAATTTGTCTGGGCTTCTGACAACAGGTGGATTTATTTCACTGGCGTCCTCAACGGTAGTTGGAGATTTAACTTTTCAAAATGCAACTTCTACCGGATATTTAGCGGTGACGGGTTCGGCCACTTCAACTTTCGCCAACGGGATAAAACTTACCGGAGGATGTTTTCTTTTACTTGACGGCACTTGCGCCGGAGCCGGAAGCGGAGGCATCACCTCTCTTAACGGGCTTACAGGGGGAACGCAGACCTTCTCTGCCAGCGGTCCCATAGATGTCGTTTCTCCAGCGGCAGGATCGGTGCACTACTTCAACGCCTCTTCTTCTCCTTTTTTCGGAACGCTCTTTGCAACAAGTACTGTAAGATTCAGTTCTTTGGGAGCGGGCATAGCAGAGCTCGGCTCTACCGGCATTCTTTCTTCTTCCTCAACACTTGCTACTAACATAGGAGGCACAGGCACAACCACTCTGATTAGCGGAGGAATACTTTATGGAAACGGCACGGGACCTTTTTTGACCAACTCCAATCTTTTCTGGAACACTGCTAACAACAGGCTTGGCATTTCTTCAACCACGCCAGCCCAACTTTTATCGGTAGGAGGGAATGTTTTCATTGGAGCTTCAGCCGCCGGAGGAACTTCCGGAGGCTTGGGAGTAGGAATGGCCACGACAACTGCCGGAGCCATTGAATCATCCGGACTCATACTCTCCGGAGGAGTCTTTGCCGCTTTGGGCGCCGCCACCTCAACTTATGCTGGCGGAATTCAAGTAACAGGAACAGGGAATGTTTGCTTGCCCAACGGAACTTGCATAGGCGCGGCAAGCGGTATCTCTTCTCTTAACGGGCTTACAGGAGGAACTCAAACATTTGCTTCAAACGACTTAATCAGCATTGTTTCTTCCGCCGCCGGCACTGTACACAACTTCTACGGCTCAACTACCCCCACCTTCGGATGGCTGCACGCCACATCTTCAACAGCTTCTTTCTTTACAGGCGCTTTAGGCATCGGGACGACGAGTCCAACCGGACTTTTGTCAGTAGAGATGGGCACGCAACAGTTTCCGTTTTGGGTAGGAGACGAAGGAACATCAACGCCGTCATTTGTGGTTGCAGGAAGCGGCAACGTCGGCATTGGGACGGCGGCACCTACTGCCGGACTCATGTTAGATATTAGGGGCGATATGTCTGTGAACAATGATGGTTACTATGCTTTTGCCGAAGATAAGGTTAACTGGAGCATACACGGAAGGACCACTGACTCTACGACCATGTTAGGTTCGGCACTCAAAACAACGATTATCCCCGGTTCCGGTACGACCGAAGGCTTTGCTATTGCTGGTGCTGGCCTAGCGAGTTCTTTTGAAGCAAGAAACGATGGACAAATATATATGAAGGGCAACGTCGGCATTGCTTCAACAACTCCTTTTTCTACTCTCTCTATAAACGGCAACACCTGGCTTAACTCGAATATCCTAAACATCGCTTCTTCTTCGGCCTCCACTTTAACTGTTAATTATTTATCAAGCGCGACTACCACAATTCCTTCAAATCAAGTCTACGCCTGGTCTATCGCTACCTCCACCACCGCTTCTCCTCTTTTTACTTTCAACACCAACGGGCCTTACGCCACGACCTCAATCAACGGCGGGTTCGTAGTTGATTCTGGCGCTGTTAATTACGATTCCTCAAGCGGCATAATTTCCGCCGATTCAATTCAGACCGGGCCCATGGCCTTTGATACGGATGCCGGAATTTTAAGCTGGATTGATTTGCCGAGTTCAACTACAACAGCCGGTATTGTAAACAGTTATTCGGCAATGCTAGACAGCACGGCAATTCTGACGATTTACGGCACAACCACAACTGCCGGAAACATATTATATGGAAGCGTAGGTATTGGCACAACCAGCCCCACTAGAAGCTCTTTGGTGGTTGGCTGGAATGGTTCCAGAGTTGAAATTTCAAACGGCGGTCTTTGTGTGGACAACGACGGCGGCTGTAACGCCTCAACAACCGGACGGATAAGTTCCGTGACATCAACCATTGGTGCGACTGACGTGGCGGAAATATATAATTCCGTACAAAGTCTGGAAGCAGGAGAAATAGTAATGGCATCGGGTGGAAATTTTGTGGAAAGGGCCATGAAAGAAAATACGGATAAAGTAATAGGAATTATTTCTACCGATCCGGGAATCATTTTGGGATTCGGCCCTGACGCGACTAGCACGAACGGCTATCCCGTCGCAATGGCCGGGCGGGTTCCGGTGAAAATATCTTTGGAAAATGGGCCGCTCAAAGTTGGGGACAGAATCGTTATTTCTTCAGAAGCTGGCGTGGGAACGAAAGCGACTACTTCCGGAGTGACGATTGGCATTGCTTTGGAGTCATTCGACGGCATTTCTTGCCAAGATAATATTTGCGAAGCCCAAGCAGAGGGAAAAATACTCGTTTTTGTAAATTTGGGATACGCGAAGTTAGATAGCGAATTAAGTAAATTAAGCGAGTCAAGCGAATTAAGTAATGGCTGGATGCTCGACCAAACTCTCGGCAAATTAAAGGCAGTTTACGCGGTTGAAGCGCCAGCCATTTGGAGCTCCAACGGAAACTGGTCAATTGATGAAAATGGAAAGATTGTTGCCAAACAGCTTTGTCTGGAGGAGGTCTGCATTGGGAAAGAAGAGTTAAAGACGCTTTTGAAAAATGCGGGGCTCTTTCAAGAAAACGCAAGCCCGCCTGCTTCCGAACCCCCGTTAGAGTCTTTGCCTCTAACGGGGCAAGCCGAGCCTCCTCTCGAAGATCCCGAGCCTGTCGAGGGACCTCCTCCCATTTCTGATACCAGCACCACTACTCCGGCAACATGAGCGCAAAAATCAAAATAATAATTTTAATTTTAATCCTCGCCGCGGCTGGCGCCACGGCTTTTTGGCTCTGGCCGGATAAAACAGCGCCGGAATCCGGAGGCGCGGATAAAGCTGAATATAAATCCGAGTTGTTTGGTTTTTCTTTTCAATATCCCGAAGGGTTCAAAGTTTCTGAATTTGAAGAAGAAAACGGCAAGGTGATTTTGTTTGAGGCGAGCGGGAAAACATCCGATGTTGAATCTCCAAAAACATCGGATGTTGAGGAGCTCGCCGGCTTTCAAATTTTCATCACGCCCTTTGACGAGTCTGGGCCGCTCACCGCCGAACGCATTAAAAAAGACCTGCCGAACGCGGTCGTTGAAAATCCAACGCTGGTGAAAGTCGGCCCTTCGACAGGCTCAGGGCAAGCGGAGGCTTTGAGTTTTGTCGGAGAAGGGGACCCGCCTACCGGCCTGTCTGCCGACAAGGCAGGCGAGGCAGGCGGCTTTAAGACCGCCGAGGTCTGGTTTGTTTGGCCTCCGGAGCCGTATCCAAACGGAAATTATCTTTATCAGATAACGGCGAAAGTGGAGGACGCAAAATTGCTGGAAGGGATTATCACAACATGGAAATTCCAGCAAAATTAAAAGTTAAAAATGAAAAGTTAAAAGTTGCAGTTCAAGGTTAAAAATTATGTCGGATAACCAAGAATTCAGAAAAAAGTTAATTGCGCGCGCTTTTAGTTTTGCGCGGATGGTCATTGCTTTTGTGGATAATTTTCCCAACAAGCGTTCGGCCTGGATTATCACAGATCAACTGCTTCGTGCCGCAATGAGCATAGGAGCGAATATAACAGAGGCGCAGGCCGCAAGTTCCAAACGCGATTTTATCAACTTTTTGCATCACGCTTTAAAAAGCGCCAACGAGACCAAATTTTGGCTAGGGCTGTCAAAAGATATTATTGATAACAAAGAACGAGCTGACGCGCTTCTCAAAGAAGTTGCGGAGTTAGCCAACATTCTTGGCGCAAGCATAACTACTCTTAAAGACAAGCGAAGTATATGAAAAACTTTAAACTTTTAATTTTAATTTTTCACTTTTCACTTTTAATTTTTAACTTTGGCGCTAGAAGCGCTGATGCCGCCTTACTCATAAACCGCCCTCTCTACCTCGGTTTAACAAGTGGTCTCGTCGGCTACTGGTCTTTTGACGGGCCGGATATGGCAGGAAACACCGCCTACGACCGCTCTGGTAATGCAAACGACGGCACGCTCATCAACAACCCGACGCGAGCCGTAGGCAGAATCGGCCAGGCGCTGAAGTTTGACGGGGCAGATGACAGAGTTGATATCAGCTCCCCCAGTTTTAATGGCGCGGAACCATTTACAATCAGCGTATGGATAAAACCTGCGAGTTTGGGGGAAGGAAGTTTGGGACGCATTATGTCGTTTAATAATGCTACTTCTGATGACTTAAGAATGGGTGTCGGTCCATTAGTAAATTTTTCACCCAATGGTGGTGCGGGAGGGGATTGCGACTCTAACAATATTACTCTTAATGTTTGGGTTCATGTGGTGTTTACGCTTTCAAGCACAGGTGTTTGTACATTTTACATTGATGGAGTGAATCAAACTCTTGATAGTTCTGGGCAAACAATCGGGGCTTCAACAAGTTTTTCCATAGGAAATTTGGTAGGTGGCGTAACTAGAACTTTCGACGGTCCCATTGACGAATTCCGTTTCTACAATCGCATCCTCTCCCCAGACGAAATCAAGCGGCTGTATAAAATCGGGGCGACGATGAAAGTCAATAAACCCAACTATGTGGGGCTGGATAGCGGCCTCGTCGGATACTGGTCTTTTGACGGGCCGGATATGGCGGGGGACACGGCCTACGATAGGTCTGGCAGCAGTCCGGCAAACAACGGCACTCTCACTAATGGTCCTGTCCGCGCCCTTGGCAAAATCGGTCAGGCGCTGGAGTTTGATGGGAGCGATGATTATGTGGATATTGCCAACGAAAGTAACTTTGATTTTGAGCGTACCCAACCATTTTCATATTCTCTATGGACAAAACCTAAGGCTGGAGATACCAGTATTTCCTTAGCGTTTGGAAAAATTTTAAATTCTGGAAATTTCACTGGATGGGCACTTTTGACAAATTACGATTATAGTTCTAACACCGAAGTAGCCGGCAGATTAGCTGTAGCACTTATCAATATCTCCGGTACCACAAATGCTATTGGTATTGAGGCTGATTCAAAGATCAATGATGGAGGATGGCATCATTATACTGTTACATATGATGGTTCAAGCTTTGCAAGTGGTATAAAAATCTATGAAGATGGTATATCACTTGCTCTTACTGTTGCTTCTGATAGCCTTACCGGTTCGATACTTAATAACGTTAATATAGAAATCGGTGATAGAGATAGTGGTGCGAGTTCCTTAAACTATCCCGGTCTCATTGACGACGTCCGCGTCTATAACCGCGTTCTTACAAGTGATGAGATTAAGAGATTATATAATTTGGGGAGATAGTATATTATACTTAAATTATGAATCATAAATCTATATTCGTAAATCGTAAATCTAGCGTTAACGGTTTTACATTAATTGAGCTCATGGTTGTAATAGGCATAGCTGGGCTTATTTTTGTGATTGTCTTAACTTCTGCGAGCACCGCGCGGAAAAGAGCAAGGGACGCCGAAAGAATTTCCAGCTTCGCGGAAATCAAAAAAGCGCTTGAGCTTTATTACGCGGACAATCAAATGTACCCGCCGGTTTCAGGCTGGGCTTACAGCACAGATTTTTCTTGGGATGAGCTCGGGGAAGTGCTTAAACCTTACTTGCGGGCTTTTCCGAAAGACCCTCAAAACAGCGCTCCGGGCCCGTGGAACGACGGCAATTATTCTTACGCTTTTAATACAACCGCAAACTCTCAAGAGTACGATTTGGTAACACAGCTTGAAGACCAATCAAACGACAACATCTGCGCCAAAAAATGCTATTTATTTCATACAGAAGGATTGGGAAACCCTTGGTGCGGGGCAGAGTGCGGAGGGCCATTTCGCTATACCAAATATCTCTACGCCGATCATTAATTTCTATATAGGAATAGTATCCTTTATTAAGGTTTATGAACTCAACTTTCTAGTTTTCTATTTAATCTTTGAGACTTATCCACAAAAATTTTCATTTTCATATTGATAAGCTATAATAATTCCATAGCCATATGAAAATTTTTTCCAATTCAAAATTTATTTTAATCGCTTTGGGAGCGTTTCTGATGTTGTTATTTGCTTTTGCTTTTTCCTCCAAATTCATTGTACCAGCGCTAAATCGTTCGTCTCTTCCCGCCTTGGTAATTTCTAGTTTTGACTTTTCCTTAACTAACTCGGGAGATATCTCGGTAAACCAAGGTTCTTCGGTAAGCAACATGATAACCTTAACTCTGGTTTCCGGAACCACGGCATCTGTTTCTTTCTCCACTTCCGGACTTCCCACGGGAACTACGGCAACTTTTTTCCCAACAAGCTGCAATCCGACTTGCTCCACAACCGTAACCCTAAGCACTCTTTCAACGACACCAACCGGCACTTTTCCCGTTACCATTACCGCAACAGGAGGGGGAGTCACAAAAACTACTTCTTTCAATTTCTCTGTAAAGTCCATTACCGGCCTCGTCGGCCATTGGAAATTTAACGAAGGCTCCGGCACAACCGCCTCCGACTCTTCCGGCAACGGAAACAACGGGACTTTAACAAACGGCCCCACATGGACAACCGGAAAAATCGGCCAAGCGCTTGAGTTCAGCGGAGTGGATGCGCACGTGAACATCCCCGACAGGGCAATCCATGAATTTCCTGAAGGATCCAAAGGAACATTCTCGTATTGGTTTTATGTCAAATCCTATCCTGCTACTGCAGATGGCAACATTATTGATAAGTACGACGGCACTGCCAGCCAAGGAGGTTACATGTTTAGATTAACGGATACCGACGCCGACGGCACCAGGGATGATTTTAGATCTTTAGTTCGCGGGACAACCAATGCGGCCGGCAGTGGTTCCGGCATAAACAAAACCAATCTATCTCTAAATACCTGGTATCACGCAGTTACTACCTTAGACACTACTACCGACACAACACAACTTTATATTGACGGAGTATTCATGGGCAGTGCCACGGGTTTGGCCGGAGCCGTAATCAATGCAGAAAGCCTGTCTATTGGAGGCAATCAAAACGCAAGTAACATAAACGCAATTGTTGATGACGTCCGCGTATATAACAGAGTGCTTACGGCGGCGGAAGTTCAAGCGATTTATAACGAAGGAGGTGTAACGCCGCCGCCAGTAGCAAAATTCATAATAGGCGACAGAATACAGACCACAGCGGCTCCGAGTTTGAATGTTCGCGCAACTCCTTCAACGTCAGGAACTCTTTTAGGAACCAAACTTCCTGACTCCCGTGGTGCAGTTATAGGAGGCCCAACGGTTGCTGATGGATTTACTTGGTGGAATATAAATTTTGATAACGGCGTTGACGGCTGGGCGACGGAAACCTTTCTGGAAAAACCTATCATTTCAAGATTTTTCCAAAAAGACAGCACTTGGAACACAAAAATTCCGGCGAGCACCGTAATCAATCCTAACTCTGCAAATTATATAAATGACATTATTCTTAACGCGCCGGGGCTTGGCATGACATACATAGGGTGGTCCGTGCCGATTTTCTACGCAAGGCCGGATACCACTAATGTTACAGTGAGTGTTTTGGATTCCCGAGCGATTGCTATGGGGTGGAACATAGTCCCGATTCCTCCCGAAGCCGTGCCTGCAAGGAATGCAGCTGCGCTTTTAGGAGGAAATCACGACGGACATATGACTATTATTAGCTCCGACAGAAAATATGCTTGGACATTTTCTAGAGCAATAAAACAAACCGACGGAAGCTGGAGCGCAAAAAATGCCCGCAAATGGGACTTATCCAAGGACGGTATACAATCTCCTTATGATTATCTTGGCGCCCAACGCCGCGGCTACGTACCGCAATTCAATGGACTAATAACTTACGAGGATATCAAGCGCGGATCTATAGACCACACACTTGCTTTCCATTACTGGACAGGTTCTAATATCGGTCACTGGGGAATATATCCAT